>ENA-UOOK01004717-UOOK01004717.1-fermentation-metagenome-genome-assembly--contig:-NODE-4717-length-14345-cov-6.707838_pt1 | contig 14345 bp, 16 predicted proteins | sample MGYA00245777_ERZ724023 | MGnify/ENA primary metagenome ERZ724023 (study PRJEB28704, sample SAMN03018312) | fermentation metagenome | biome: anthropogenic terrestrial biome; feature: soil; material... | reverse complement strand
GGGTGGCGAAGTAGACGCTCCCCGAGACCGAGAGGATGGTGACCCGGCCCGGAGGGAGCTGACGCGGGGCGGGCTCTTCACGGTACATACCGCCTTCTACCGGGACGAGGCGGACCACAGCGGCCTCACGGGTGGAGGTGACGAGGTAGATGGCAAGCGAGAGGAAGACGCCGATATAGATGCTGTACTGGAGCGGGAGCACCTGGGTGGAGACGAAGGTGGCGACCATTGCCCAGCGCCCGGTGCGGGAATACTTCCAGATGCAGGCGATCTCGCCGGGTTGGTAGATGAGTTCGGCCCCGATGAGGATCAGGAGCCCGGCAAGGGCGGGGAGCGGTATCAGTTCCGCAAGCGGTCCTGCAAGGACGATGACCGCCCCGACGAGGGCGCCGGATATGAGATTCGCTGCCCGGGTCCTGGCCCCCGCGCTGACATTGAGCGCCGTCGCCGAGAGCGACCCGCTCGCCGGTGCGCACTGGAGGAAACTGCAGGCGATGTTTGTGATCCCCTGTCCCCGGAAATCCTGGTTCACATCAGCGATGGTGCCGTCGGGCTCGGGGGTCTTCTCCGTGACCCCGACGGCCATCACGAGCCCGATGATGGCGAGGGCGAGCGCCGGGACGAGGAGCCCGGGAGTGAGGGCGAGGTCGGGGACGACGGGTAGCGGGAGGCCGGCGGGGATGGCGCTGATGTCGCTGACGAGCGCGACCTCGAGGCCGGTAGTCCGGACAAGGAGGGTCGTTATGATGACCGGGAGGAGGAGGGCGGCGGAGCTGAGGTGAGGTGCCCGCCGCAACGCGAGGGCGAGCCCGATGGTGAGGAGGCCGACGGCGAGCGCCTGCACCTGGATCTCCCCGGCGTGGTGGATGAGGTCGAGGACGGCAAGGATCTGGATCGCGTCTCTTTCGAGTTCGTAGCCGGTAAGGTTCCCGGCTTGACCGAGGACGATGAGGAGCGCCGCCCCGGTGACAAACCCGGTGAGGACGGCGTTTGATATGAACCGGGTCAGGCTGCCGGCCCGGACGAGCCCGAACCCGAGCTGGAAGAGCCCGACGAGGAGCGTCAGGACAAAGAGGGTGGCCGGGACGTCGGCCTCGGGGACCGGGGCGAGGACGGAGTAGATCGAGACCGCGAGGACGTTTGAGAGCATCACCTTGAGGTAGGAGGAGCCGGTGAGGGGCGCTGCGATCGCCGTCGAGAACGCGGCGGTGTAGAGGCCGTAGAGGGGGTTGATTCCGGCGACGAGGGCGAATCCCATTGCCTGCGGGATGCCGACGAGGGCGGTGGTCGCGCCGGCGGCGAGGTCGGCGGGGAGGCTCTTCGTCCACTGTGGTCGGCCGGCGGGCATGCTCGGGGAGGGTGCGGGGTGGGGGATATAGGTTGTCCCCCTGCCGGCCGGGCAGGAGGGATCTTCCCGGGCGGGATGGCGGGGGTCTCCGGTGGAGCCGGGAATGAGCCTTTCAGGGTAGCAGGGAAAACGTCTGGAGGTGTTGCAGGACATCATGTCGGGAAGTGCTTCACTTTCGTCCCGCATGCCGTGTCTTGATAACGGGGTGCAGCCAAATCTCCTTTATGGCAGGGCTGATAGAGATGGTGTCAGGGATGCACAAGAGCATCCTGCTTCGCTTGCGGTGGGCATTGCATTCTCTGCTCTTACTCTTCGGCGCGACCCACCACGGTGATCTGTTCTGCTATGCAAAAGGAGCATGAGAGATGTGGTGTGGAACCCGGCACGGAACGTGCCTGGAGGGGCCGGCATGAGTGAGGAGACGCCGGTGCCGGTCGAGGGGGCGTCTGAGTTCCTCCTCTACCAGACCGAAGAGGGTGAGACCCGTGTGCAGGTCCGCCTCTTCGACGGGACGGTCTGGCTGACGCAACGGTTGATCGCGGAGTTGTATCAGAAGTCTGTCAAAACAATCAACGGTCATATCAAAAATATCTACGATGAGGGGGAGCTTGACCCCCAGGCAACTATCCGGAAATTCCGGATAGTTCAACAGGAGGGGGATCGCCGGGTCGAGCGACTGGTGGACTTCTACAACCTCGATATGATCCTCGCAGTGGGCTACCGGGTGCGTTCGCACCGGGGAACCCAGTTCCGGCAGTGGGCGACGAAGCAGCTGGCGGAGTACGTGGTGAAGGGTTTCGTCCTGGACGACGAGCGTCTGAAGGAGTCCGGCGGGATCGGAGGGGACTACTTTGACGAACTTCTGGAGCGGATCCGCGACATCAGGGCGTCGGAACGGCGGTTCTACCAGAAGATCACCGACATTTACGCGACAAGCGTCGACTACGATCCGAAGCATCCGCTGACGATTGAGTTCTTCAAAACCGTGCAGAACAAACTGCACTGGGCTATCCACGGGCATACGGCGGCAGAGACGATCTTCCTTCGGGCAGATGCGGACAGACCGCACATGGGGTTGACGACGTGGAAGCATGGGCCGAAGGGGAGGATCCAGAAGGCCGATGTGACGGTGGCGAAGAACTACCTGACCCGGGAGGAGATCTCGAATCTGAACCTGATCGTGAACCAGTATCTTGACTTCGCTGAGTTTCAGGCCCGCCAGCGCCGGACGATGAGGATGGAGGACTGGATCCGGAAACTCGACGGGTTTTTGCAGTTGAACGACCGGAGTGTCCTTCAGGATGCCGGGAGGATCTCGGCTGAGGAAGCGAAGCAGAAAGCGCAGAGGGAGTTTGAGCGTTATGAGGAGCAGCGCCGTCTCAGAGAGGCATCGGAGCCGACAAGCGACTTTGACCGGATGGTCGAGGAGGTCCGGCATCTCTCCGATGGCAGGGACGGAGCGTGATCCCCGGCGATCTTCGTTAAGCCGGGGTGTTCTTGAGCCAATCCATGACGAATCAGCGGCCGCATTGTTCGAGAACGCTCGATGGGATCCGGGTCCGGGGGTTTGAGGTGCTGGTGGAGAGCCTCGGGCCTGCCGATGCGATACGGTTCATCTGGAGTTACTCCCACGGGAGCGGCGACTATACCCGGGAGCGCAGGGTCTCGCTTGAGAGGGATCTCGGTGCGGCCGTTGCAGGGGTCCTGGAGCGCCGGAAGAAGGAAGGCCGCTCCTGAAGGCTGCACTGGCTTCCCGGACATCTCTTTTTTTCCGAACCAGCTTGACTTCCGGCAGGAGATCGGAGTCGTAATCTCGAACAGCCTGTCCTCACTACGCCCAATGCGGATTCACTGTTCTCCTGACGGGCATAGTTCTGATCTGGGGTTACCCGGCAATATGGAGAGTCCTGGTATGGCTGCACCAGGCAGATGGACGCCTCGGAGTTAAAGGAATTCATGTGTCGCTGATATCCCGATCAGGGCGATAGCGACATGTTTATGTCACCATACTCAAGATAGGGACTCTGCGCACGGGAAGAGGGCTTTCGCCGGTCCAGCGATTCTATTTGCGTTCAACCCCCACCGCAGCCAGCGTCCTGCGGAACTCCAGCCCTTCCTGGTATGTACTATCGAGAATGGGATTACGATGAATTCAGAGCGAACGACATTTCTGGCCATCGTCACCGTGGCCCTCCTGGCTGCGCTGGTCGTCGCCCCGGCTGCGGCACGGGATGTTATGGCCGGCAGCACTATCTTTGTAGGTGAAGAGAACCTCAACCTGACCGTGATAAACGGCACCCCGGTTGCCACCCTGGTCTACTACAGCACCGTTGCACCCGTAACCATCGGGAGGACCATCAGCGTAGGCGATCCAGATGCCTTCGAACTGACCATGGTCGACGTCTGGCCCTCGATCGGGACATGGTATGCTTTCCCCGCCGGTGCGGCACTCGACGACCCCGGTGCAGCCAGCGGGCATGTCATCGTTCAGGTTCCCTCGACTCAGCTCAACGTGAAGATTGCAGGGACGCCCTTGGACGTGAACGGCCAGACAGTGCCCCAGACGGAGGGCATCCAGTTCGAGCTCCTGCACAACCTCGGCAGCCTTGCTCCCGCTCCCGTCATGGAGATCGAGGTTACCGCCCCCGATGGCGATACGGTGAGAGTCTTCGGCAGCAACAACGTGGACCTCGGGAACGTCGCGCTCACCGGTGAGACGTATACCTCGCCCGCGATCGGGCTCGCCGGCGTCGAGGCCGGGACCTACACCGCACGGGCAGTGTGGCCCAACGCCGCGGACTTCTACGGCAAGGGCTACGATTCGAACGCCGTGACCTTCGAGGTTATCTCCGGGACGCTTGGTATCACCGCCAGCAGGAGCAGCGTCACCTATGGCTACGACTTCGTTGTGACCATCACGGGCGAGCCCGGAACGACCTACTGTCTCTACATCGAGGATGCCGGTCTTCCTGCTATCGAGTACCCCTGGATCCCAGCAAACCAGGTTGGCGTTACGCTCACGACCGCTCCCGACGGCAGCCCCGTTGCGGCGAACGTGACCACGAGCGCGGCCGGTAGACGGTCTGTCCTGTTCGACACCAACAAGAGCACCGATGAACGGGCCTTCACCATCCGCGTCGAGGACCCGGCAGACGCGACCATCTGTGATGAGGTCATGGTGCGGGTCAAGCAGGGTGATGTCACCATCACCGCTTCCGGCACCGGCACCTACTTCATCGGCGAGGAGATCGTCGTCTCCGGGACGAACACCGACAGCAATACCGTCTACCTCTTCCTGACCGGCCCGAACCTCCCTGCCAACGGCGTCAGGCTGGACGGCGGTATGTCGCCGGTGGAGAGCAACAATGCAGCCTCCTTTACCTCGACATCTGTCGCGGCCGACGAAATCTGGGTCTACCGGTGGGACACTGGCGGCATCGCCAGGTCCCTTGACGCCGGGGGCTACACGATCTATGCAGTCTCGGAGCCCCGCAGCAAGGGCAACCTCGTGGATGTCAAGTACGACACGCAGACCATCCAGCTCCGGCCCCCTACCCTCTCCGCCCAGCCTTCCAGCCTCGTCCTTGCCCCGGGTGACGAGCTGGTGATAAGCGGGGTTGCAACAGGCAACACGCCCTGTGTGAACATCTGGGTCTTCGGCAAGAACTACTACGGTGGTGCCGATGGAGCGCTGGGAGTAGATGTCGTCAGCGTTGAGCCCGATGGGACCTTCGCGTACGTTCTCATGGAGTCTGATACCTATGATCTCTATGGGGGCGAGTATTACGTGGTTGTCCAGCACCCGGTGGGCCCGCAGTTCGGAGTTGCCCCGGGAATCGCACCGCTGGGGCAGAACCCCAACAGTATTTACAGGGCTGACCAGACCGGTATGACGAACGTGTTCGTAGCCGATCTCACGAGACTCCAGGCATCCGAGGCTGTCAACGCGCTGACCGATGCCCTTGAATCTCCGTACGTCGACGATATCTACGCTAAGTTCTCTTTTACGGTGATGGACGAGTTCTGGATCCGGATCGACCCGATCAGCGACCAGACCTACGGGGAGTTCTTCACGGTCGCCGGCGCGACCGACTACCCGGCAGGCACGGTGCTGCATTACTGGATAGTTACGAAGGAAGCGAACACATGCGTCCTCTCGGGTGAGGCGACTGTGGTGGATGACGGAGGCTGGAGTATCGATCTGGACACAACCGAGATCGGGCCGGGTGCGTTTACTCTCCAGGTCACGGCCCCGGGTGGCCTGGCATCAGCAGCTGCGGTCTTTGACGTCTACGACGAGTTTACCCACCCTATTCCCCCTGCAGGGGCTACCTATCGGGTGGAGCGCATCTCTGTGAACCCCTCGTTTGATGATCTCGCTTCCGGTGCGGAGGTCACACTTGACGGGACCATCAGGGCCCCCTGGGCCGGACAACATGGGAACCTTGAGTTCTCTACCGATCTTAAGAACCCCGCGTGGTCATGTACGCTCGAGCGTGATCGGGTGGCAATCTACACGAAATCGGGGAATTCAGGATCAATCACGCTGACGCCGTTTGAGCTCGATTACGGGCAGGAGATTATGATCTGCCTCTCCCTCTCCGGCACGGTGCCACAAGGGATAGAGGATCCCGCTCTCCTCAGGATCCTCGAGCGCGAAGCCGACGGTAGGGTCGTCCCGCACAGCGAGCACCTTCTCTCGATCCCCCTCACCGGGGACGCTCCTACCCCACCCATCACCGGCACCCTCACCCTCTCCCCGGGCTGGAACTTCATCTCAATCCCCCGCCCGCTTGCTGCGGGCAACGACACCGCGGCGATCTTTGCCGGCGTCGACGCTGACGGCCACTCGGCCTTCCGCTACGACACCGCCAACGGAACCTGGATGAACCTCACAAAGACCGGTCGCCTCGCCCCCCTCGAAGGATACTGGATCTACTCGGCCGGGCCCGCGACAGTCCCGCTCAACTTCTCGACCGATCCCCTCGTCTCGCCGGCGGAGCGCGCCCTCTCCGAGGGCTGGAACGCTGTCGGAATCACCGGCAGCACTCCGGCCACGGCACGGGACGCCTTCCACTCGGTCAAGGGGCAGTGGTCGAACCTGATCGGGTACAACGCCGGGGCACAGACCTTCGAGACCGGTATCGTCAACAGCGGGACCGGCGCGAACGCCGACACCCGGCCGGTCTACCCCGGCAGGGGCTACTGGCTCTCTATGACCGGGCCAGGCACCCTCTATGCCATAGGAGCGTGATGCCGGTGAGAAGGGTCCTCGTTCTGCTCCTCCTCGCCCTCGCGGCGCCTGCCTCCGCCATCCCGGCCCTCCCTGCGGAGTTCTCGGGCACGGTCACGATAAACGGCGACCCCGCACCGGCCGGGACCGTCATCACCGCTCGGATCGGCGATCGTGACTGCGGGTCGCTTGCCCTCGCCGTCGCCGGGGCCTTCGGCGGTGAGGGGCTCTATGATGAGCGCCTGGTCGTCAAAGGGGAGGGCACCGATGCTGGTGAGACGATCACCTTCCTCGTCGACGGCGTGCCCGCCGGAACCGCGGTCTACACCCGCGGCACCTCGACCATGGTTGCTCTCGCGGTGACGGGGAGCACGGCTCCGGGCAGCTCTTCCAAGCCGTCGTCAGGCAGCGTCAGTGGTTCGGGCAGCGGCCCCTCCGCCACCCCGTCGACCACCCCCACGCCGACGGTGACGCCGACGGAGCCTGCGGTGAGCGGCCCCCCCGGCGCCGGTGAAGCGGCCGCCGCGACGCAGGAGACCACGGCCCCCCTCACCGACCCCACCCTGACGTTCGGCCCCGTCGCGTCGGCGACCGCCGTGCAGCAGGCAGGGCTGCCGTTCTCCTGGCTCACCGGTCTTGCGGCTCTGGCCGGGGTGGCCCTTCTCGTCCGTGAGCGGGGTTGACCTTCTTCTGAACGGGGGATCTTTCACCCCACCTGTTCGTGGCAGAGGCGCATGCCCTCAATGTTTATCCCTCTGCTCTTCCAAGATACCCGTGCGGGAACTGCGGCACATAGCATGGGGTGAGATATGACGATCGATATTAAACGGCAATACATTGTAGCAGACGACAGAAAGATCGGGGTTGTGCTTGACATAGAGACATTCGAGAAGATTGAAGAACTCCTCGAGAACTGCGGGCTTGCGCGGTACATGGAAGAAGTCGAGGAGGAGGAAACCCTCTCCCTCAATGAGGCGCGGCAGTACTATGCGCAGATGAGCGAAGAGTAACATGGTCCCCTGCCGGTACAAGAAGACGTTTTTGAAGGATCTGACAAAGGTTCACCCGGACTACCGAAAGAGGATCGAGGCTCTGGTGTTTGAAAAGATCCCGGCGTTGGGAGATATCTTTACCGAACTCGACATCCGGAAAATCCAGGGTTATCGAGATTATTATCGAGTTCGGGTGGGGACGTATCGGATCGGTTGCCGGATCCAGGATGGAGTTCTCACCTTTTACCGGGTAAAGAGCCGTGAAGAGATCTACGGTGTCTTCCCTTGACGGAGCTCCGGTTTACCGCTGGTGATCATCCAGCGCTCACCGGTCGGGCAGGCCTCGCTTCACCTCGTCGGGTAAGGAGGCCCCTGCGCTAGCGTGGGGTAGTTGACTGTCATCATGATTCTGCCTGCGGGAGCATCTCACTTTGCCCTATAGGGATATATTATATATTTATACTCGTATGTGTAATAATTGAGGTGATACACCATGCCAAGATTTGATGGAACCGGACCTGCCGGGGCCGGCCCGATGACGGGCGGTCGCCGGGGCCGGTGCTCCGCGACAGAGGCGCCGGAAGGCGAGTCCGCAACACCGGTCCTCCGCGGTCTCGGCCGGGGCGGCATCCCGTGCGGATGCGGCCGCGGTCACTGCGGCGGCCGGGGACGGGGCCGTCGGTAACCTCCGGTGCCGGAGCGAAGGCACTATCTGCACGCGGGACGGAGATCTTCTCCAGAGATGATACTGTGAACGAGAGCGAGCATGGCGAGGGACGCTGCCGCCGCGGGCGGGGCCGGCCCCGGGCCCGCCGGAGGATCGGGGATCCGGGGGCTTTCCGCTGCTTCGGCCCCCTCTGCGGGAGGCCCGACGAGGTCGTCGTCATCCTCCCCGAGGAGGTGGAGGCCCTCCGCCTTGTCGACCTCCAGGGGCTCGAGCAGGAAGAAGCCGCCCATGCCATCGGCGTCTCCCGGAAGACCCTCTGGCGCGACCTCCACGAGGCGCGGGCAAAGGTCGCCGACGCCCTGGTGAACGGGAAGACGATCCGGATCGCCGGGTGCGGCCGCCGGCAGGAAGAGGGGTGTCCCGAGGACGGGGAGACCCACGCCGGCCTGTGATCCGCAGGGCGTCCGCTCTGCACGTTTTTCAAAACCGAGTGGGCCCGGAGGGATTTGAATCCTCTGAAGATCGGTAGTTACCACAATAACCAGAATACATGAACGTCTCGCGGACGTTCTCGGCTCTCACCCTTTGCAATCTTAAGTCCGAGTTCGACGGCCATTTTCACCGGCTGCTCGCCTCTTCACGAAGCAGCGCTGCATAGATCGCCTGTATCTCTGGTTTGGCTGCCGGGATCTCGTTCTGTACCACGTCCTCAACAAGTTCCCGCCTGACACTGAAGTACCCGTGGATCAACCAGTCGCGCATCCTGGCCATACCGCCCCAGGGACGCCTGGATATCGCTCCCTGACTTCGGTTGAGATATTCTTCGACGCTTCCCCAATGACCTCAAGGCTCCGGACAAGCGATCGCTGCATCATATCGTCCCCGACAATCTCCTCAGTGGCTCGATAGGGGAAATTGGCCTCGATAAAATCCATCTCCTGCAGGATGTGGGCGAGATAGACGGAATCACGCTTCACACCCAGACCACCTCGCTCTCCGCGTCCTGCCGGATGAGCGGATCCAGCCCTCCGACGGTGACGAGCTCGACCTTCCGCTCGTAAAACTCTTACAGGAAATCGGCGAGCGCCATGAAGTTCCGGAACGTGAGGCGGCCCGGCGAAAGTTCAACGAGAATATCCACATCGCTGTCAAATCGCTCCTCGCCGCGGGCGGTGGACCCGAAGACCCCGATCTTTACCACGCCGAACCGCTCCCGGAGTACCGGCAGCACTTCCTCAAGCCTGACGACGGATGGCGTCTTCTTTGTTGATTCCGGGATCGTGGTCATGGTAGCGTCTCACGCTTGTATGGCCTGCTCGCATCTTATGTCGTTAATTGTTCATTCCTTCTCCATTGACAAATACCTTCTGCCAGTAGTAGGTGATGCACGGTTTCCCGGGGCCCCTCCACGCCGGACCGAGGCCTGATCGGTCTTGGCGCTCCCGAAGACGGAGGAAGTATCGGTGCTTTCTGGGTCCCGTAAGTGTATGAACAAATCTACAATCGTCATAGCATTGGTGGGGAGCGGAGAGATGGTTAAGGGAACGAAGCAAATTGGGGTGAGGGTGCCGGTCTCTCTCCTGGAAGATCGGCCACCTCGCGGAGATCGAGCGTAGGGACCGCTCGAACATGGTTGATCCCATCCTGTCGATGTATGTGGAATTCCTTGAGGCCGAAGGGAAAGAGCGTAAAAACCCGGTGAAGTGGGTCAAAGTCGAAGAGGGGTGGGTTGACTAATGTTGCTGCCGGTCCGGGTCTCATCGCACTGCCGTGTGTGGGCTGATGTATCCTTCAGATTCGAGAAGCACATCTATGCTGAGTCCACAGAGGATGTTGCCGGGTATCCCTCAAGTATGGCCGCGGTCCCGGCGTGAAAGAGATCCTCCCCAAAACTATATCTTTCCTGATACAGACATCATCATGCATGCCGACGAAGACGGTAGTCGAGCGGGAGAAGGCAACCCCGAAGACCACGCCTAAAAGAACCCCTACTCAGGCTGAAATCCAGGCCAGTATCGATAGACTGGATGCAGACATGGAGAGATGGGGAAAGGGTCGGAAATATACCCTGGCCGAGGTAGAAAAAAGGCTGGGGTTATAAATCGACGTGTGAGTACTTCTTGTGCGCCGCCTCGAAACCCATAACCTCACGGATTTCCACAAATGTTTTTTGCTCTGTTTTAACCACCTTATAAAACACCGTGTATTTCCTCTGAATATGTAGCCGGTGAGTGTTCTCCTTCCCTTTCAGTTTCTTCTTATTGCATTGTTTGATCGAAGTGAACAGGTGCTCACCCAGGCAGAATTTTATTTTATCGATGATTTTTTTGACATACTCGTTATCTCCACGCCTGATTGCCTGAAGATGTTTCTCTGCTGTCTCTGTGATTATGATCTCGTATTTCGTCATGCGCCTCCCTCAGATCTCGACGCCCCGCGCACGCAGCGCAGCAATAAAATCCCGTTCTGCAGCCTCAGATATCGGGATGCTCGCCTCCTTCGCGAGAAGATAGATATTCTCGTGGATCCGGACCGAGGTTTGCTGAAAGACCTCCCCCTTTGCGTTGGTGTGTTTCATAGCCTGTAGGTGGCAATTCTGGTCACTTAAAGAGGTGGTGACAAAAACAGCGGTTTCAGCGACCCGAAACTATGGCCACACTTTCGGCCGTCCAAAACTTCACGGCGTCCCCCTCAAACGCCCCCGTTTTTGGTTACCACCTCTTTAAGACCCATACCACAGAGAGTTAGGATACCCGAAACTGTGCGGACAGATACAGCACTGTGCGGACAGTAGAAAAGAAGAAGGAGGGAAGAGTAAATGGCAAAAGAAAAGGAATACGAGCGAAAGAGGAGAAGATTGAACATCACTCTGTCAGATCAGGCATACGAATTTCTGAAAAACCGGGTTACGAATGCGTCCCGTTTCATAGAACAAGTAATAGTAAGTGCTGAAAATGGCATGCATGCAACGATTGTTACGATTTCCCCGATTAAAGGTGGGCCCGGAGGGATTCGAACCCACGACCGCCCGGTTATGAGCCGGGCGCTCTGACCGGACTAAGCTACGGGCCCGAGAATTGTGATGCAGCCGGCCTGAATCTGGAAATGATGCATTCCGCTCGAATTTCCGGGATTTCCCGGAATCCCGCTGGCATATAAGATTGTACTCTGATCATAAAAAACATTGTGCGCGTTCTGCAGGCCATCCCCCTCCCCGGCAGGCGCAACCCGGGGGTCCGCCACGCAACTCGTGGGCGGATCTCCGGCACCCACACTACAGAAGGCTGCCTGCGAAACGCTCCGGGAAACTCCTTACTGCGTCTTCTGGTGCTGCTCCTTCCACTGCATCCAGTTGTTGTAGGCGTTTGAATCCCTCTGCTTGAGGAACTCCTGGACGCTGCTGTCGATCTCGGTGGTCGTCATCCCGCTGTGGGTGCTCCCCTGGATCTGCCGGGTGATCTCGTCCGCCAGCTGCTGGTCTGCTCCGGCGTTCTGGACCGACCTCCTGATCTTGTCGGGGTTGAACTGCTCCTCCTGGTTGTTGGTCTTCCGGACCATGGTCTCCTGCCAGGACCGGGATTCCATCTGCTGCTGTTCCGCCATTTTCATCACCACATCAATACCTGTTCTGCTTTCCCGGCGCGAGGTCCGGATGCCCGGTGCATCCCGGCTCTCTTCCCCCGGATAACGATCTCCGGGAGGTTTACCCGGCCCCGCTCCGGTTGCAAGCTGCAGCCTGCCGGGCAACAGTGGGATATCGGATACTTATACGTTGCGGCTGCCGGCCATTGCGCTCTTCCCGCCGAACCAATGGATGAACGGCGCCGATGCAGAGGAGAGTGTCGGCAACGGTTAACCCAGGACCGCCCGGTTATGTGCCGGGCGCTCTGACCGGACGAAGTTACGGGCCCGGAAACAGACGGCCTGGTCTACGGAACCGCTGCCGATCTCAAAAGCGGTCCTCCCTACGCCTCCCGCATCGCCGGGTCGGCCCTCCTGATGGCCGAGAGCACCTCCTGCACTTTCTCATCCATCAGGTCCTTCGTCTCCGCCTCCAGGTTCAGCCGCACCACCGGCTCGGTGTGGGATGGACGGATGTTGAACCACCAGTCCGGGTAGTCCACCGTCAGCCCGTCGAGACGGTCGAGGTCTGCGTCCCGATAGTGCGCTGCAAGCGCCGAAAGAACCGCATCGGGCCTGCTCACCCGGAGGTTGATCTCCCCGGTCGAGGGGTAGCGGTCCAGCGGCCTGATGAGTTCGGAGAGCGTCCGACCGCTCGCGGCGAGGATGTTCGCAACGTACACCATCGTCAGGAGCCCGTTGTCGGTGAAACCCATCTCCCGGTAGTAGTAGTGTCCGGAGAGTTCCCCGGCGAAGATTGCGTTCTCCTCCCGCATCCGGGCTTTGATAAAGGCGTGGCCGACCCTCGAGCGGACGCCCCGCCCCCCGGCCTCCCTGATCACCTCCGCGACGGCCCGGCTCGACCGGAGGTCGTAGAGGATCGTCGCTCCCGGGTTCTCCTCGAGCAGGAACTCCGCGATGAGTCCGGTCACCAGGTCCTCCCGGACGTGCTCGCCCCACTCGTCGATAAACCCGCACCGGTCGGCATCGCCGTCGAACGCCGCCCCCATATCCGCTCTTTCCGTCACCACCCGGTCCTGGAGGGCCCCGGTGGTCCCGGGGTCGAGCGGGTTTGCGTGGTGGTGGGGGAACCGCCCGTCGGGGTCCAGGTAGAGCGGGATAAGCCGCCACGCCGGGACCCGGGAGAAGAGGAGGGGCACCTCAGGCCCGACCATCCCGTTCCCCGCGTCCACCACGACCGTGAGCGGCCGGGGGTTCCGGACGAATCCGGCCACCTTCCCGATGTAGGAGTCCAGCATATCGACCTTGCGGCAGGACCCGCCGGCGCGTACTGCCGGTTCTTCCCCGGCCATCGTCTCGAGGAGCGGCAGCCCCCGGTCCCCGGAGAGCGGGACCGCGTCTTTCCCGGCGAGTTTGAGCCCGTTCATCTCCCCCGGGAGATGGGAAGCCGTCACCATCGCCCCGCCGTCGAACCCTCCGGCGATGACGGCGTAGTTGAGGAGTGGGGTGCTCACCCGTCCCGCATCGGCGACCTCCACCCCTGCTTCAACCGCCCCCTCGACAAACGCCCGGGAAAGCGATTTCGACGAAAGCCGCATGTCCCGCCCGACGACGACCCGCTCCGCCGCAAGGAACCGGACGAAGGCGTTCCCGATTCTCTCCGCCGTCGCTTCGTTGAGTTCGTCCGGGTAACGTCCCCGGATATCGTATGCCTTGAAGATCCCGGCCACGCTCACGCCTCCCCCCGGAGCGGCGACATCTGCCTGAGGCGCTCGATCACCCCGGGAAGGACCGAGAGGACGTAATCGACGTCGTCCTCCGTGTTCCGGGAGCCGAGGGTGAGCCGGAGCGAGCCGTGCGCCTGCTCGGGGGGGAGGCCGCAGGCCGTGAGGACGTGCGAGGGCTCAAGCGACGCCGAGGTGCAGGCGCTCCCCGTCGAGGCGGCAACACCGAGCGCGTCGAGCGAGAGCAGGATCGACTCGCCCTCCACGTAGCGGAACGCAACGTTCACGTTGTTCGGGAGCCTCTCGACCGGGTGGCCGTTCAGCCGGGAATCCGGGATCGTATCCAGGATACCCCGGATCAGCCGGTCCCGCATCGCGGCGAGCCTGGAGGCCTTTGCGGGGATATCTGCGGTCGCAAGTTCGATTGCCCGCCCGAGCCCGACGATCCCCGGGACGTTCTCCGTCCCGGCCCGTCGTCCCCGCTCCTGTGAGCCGCCGTCCATGAACGTCTCGATCCGGGTTTTCTTCCGGATGTAGAGCGCTCCCGTCCCCTTCGGGCCGCCGAACTTGTGGCCCGAGAGCGAGAGGAGGTCGGCCCCCATCGCCTCCACATCCACCGGAAGGGCGCCGATTGCCTGGACGGCGTCGGTGTGGAACGGGATCTTGCGGTCGTGCGCGATCTCCGCTATCGCACGAACCGGCTGGATCGTCCCGATCTCGTTGTTCGCGGCCATCACCGAGACAAGGACGGTTTTGTCGGTGATCGCCTCCTCGACGACTCCCGGGTCCACCCGGCCGA
>ENA-UOOK01004716-UOOK01004716.1-fermentation-metagenome-genome-assembly--contig:-NODE-4716-length-14348-cov-4.742391_pt1 | contig 14348 bp, 11 predicted proteins | sample MGYA00245777_ERZ724023 | MGnify/ENA primary metagenome ERZ724023 (study PRJEB28704, sample SAMN03018312) | fermentation metagenome | biome: anthropogenic terrestrial biome; feature: soil; material... | reverse complement strand
TGTCTCCCTGGACAGTGCCCATTATGACCGTTCCTTTGAGAGCGTCGCTTCCGGCCGTCATCAGAGGTGCAAGCAGTTTGAGTGCCAACTCCATTGCCTTGGAGGCGGCCACAACCTGCGGCAGATAGATCTCGGCTTTATCAAAGCGTACACCGATAGTCTCCATTCCTTTTCCAAGCCCATCCTGAACAATTATTTTGGGCTCCATTTTTGCCTCAATGGCCGCTTTGGTGGCGCTCTCTACGAGCTTCATGTTCCATGTTTCCACAGCGGTTTTGAGGTCAGCCAATATCTTCTTTTGGTCGCTCATATCTCCTCCTTTTTGCGCGAACGCATCCCGATGGACAGCGTGTTCGCTTCCGCCACCCTCGGGCTACCGGAGTGGCGGAATATCGGAAGATCTCCGTTCCGAAGTCCGATCATGAAGAACAGTTACGACGCGCAGATTTCGAAGAGAAGCCCCTAGAGACGCTCTTGTGTTATTGTCCTTCGATCTTCCTTCGAAGGTAGAGACGGGAATTGACTTCCCGTTTGCCCCCGATGAAAAAACAATCTACGTAATTCATATTTAATCTTATCCTAAACTACCGTTACTGTCTGAACATACATATTTAAAATTTACTATTGATACAAATGTTTTTGTACTCTAATATATAATAATTTCTATTTTTATAAGTAATATCTCGATTGAAGGGTCTGCGTAGATTCCAGATTGAGGAATAAAAGAACTATAATATCTGTAAGAGGATTCGAATCCTTCCCTCAGCGGGTATTTTTAATTCAAGACCAACACAACATCAGACGGGCTTTGTGGTTTTCATACCAAGATAGAATCTTGTTTGACCGGTCTTCAGATCTTCGAGCAAATCGTTGATAGGTCACCGGATCGACATACGACTGCAGCACGCGGGGATGTGTGAAGGTTTTTGTCGATCATATCCTTGAAAGACCTTGACGAGAACTGCTCCGGGACCGATAGACAATGAGAAGTTCTGTTAGAGCGCCGGATTCATTATCTCGATTCAGAAACCATAAGAAGGATCTTCTTGGAATGACAAAGTCATCAACATAGGTTCATCTCTCAAAGCTTTCGCCGGAGAACGTTTAATAAGTACCCGTACTCTCAACCGGCCTATGGCCATAGTAAGGCTGGGGAAGAATCATCTGAGATGGTGCGACCCCTGCGATTTCCCAATACTCGAAGAGAAGATATGTCCCGTATGCGGAGGGGAGACCCATGAGGTCGATGTCACTCCGCCCGGGGACATCAGACCTGCCTTCGATCACGATCTGGATCTCATACGAAGGGTGGCGGACTCCCAGTTCGGAGAGGGCTCCGGGAATGCTCTGATCCCTCCCGGCAGGGCCGCGATCCTGAATAAAGCTCCTTCCATAGACAGGATGGATGAGATCATATGCGAGGGGAAGACCCTGGCCAACATACGCTACGACATGGGCAGGGGCTGGGTCCTTGTGAACAGGATGCAGAGCGCCATGAGGATAGCTCCCGTCGCCACGAAAGGCTACGTCATATGCGCCGATTCCGCCGTTCCCTTCGTCCAGGACAGCAAGAATCTTATGGCCCCCGGCGTCGACGACGCACATCCTGACATTGTGCCGGGGGATGAGGTCATAATCATAACAAAGGACAGGAAAGCCGTCGCCACCGGCTCGGCGAGGATGACTGCCCGGGAGATGATCGACAGCGAGAGGGGCCTCGCTGTCAAGACCAAATGGGTCAAGCCGGAGGAGAGGATCCCGGACGGGGTGAACCGCACATGGGATGAGATAACGGAAGCGAATCGCGGAGTGATCGAGCGCAGGCGCGATGAGGCCGTCGGATTCATAAGGAAGACCATAGAGACGAATGACCTTCCTGCGATCGTATCCTTCTCCGGGGGCAAGGACAGCCTTGCCACTCTGCTTCTCACACTGGATGCGGGATACCGTCTTCCGGTGCTCTTCGTGGATACGGGGCTCGAATTCACCGAGACCGTGGACCACGTTAAGGATGTGACCGAGCGTCACGGCCTGAAGCTGATTACCGAGAGACCGTCCGACGATGCCTTCTTCGGGAATCTGGTCTTCTTCGGCCCTCCCGCAAAGGACTTCAGATGGTGCTGCAAGACGAACAAGCTCGGTCCCACCGTGAAAGCGATAAACACCAATTTCCCGGACGGAGTTCTCTCTTTCATAGGACAGAGGCGCTACGAGTCCGAGGCCAGGAAGAGCAAGCCCCGCGTATGGAGGAATCCGTGGACGCCGGGGCAGTTGGGCGCATCCCCCATACAGAATTGGAATGCCCTGCATGTCTGGCTCTATATATTCTACAAGAAGGAGCCTTTCAACGTATGGTACACAAGAGGCCTTGACAGGATAGGCTGCTTCCTCTGCCCCGCATCGGACATCGCCGAATCGGAAGCTGTCGCGGGAGCCTCCGACCGCTATGCCCAATGGGACGAATACCTGGACGATTACACGGAATCAAGAGGGCTCCCTCCGGAATGGAAGGAGTACCAGCTGTGGAGATGGAAGAATGTGCCGCAGTCCGTACGCGAGTACGTCTCCAGTGTGTCGGGAAAGGAGGTCAGTCAGCTCACCAGGCAGGAGGTCAAGGCAGAACGCGGGCCCCTGACTCTGAGAATGCAGGAAGGATACTCCCCCTGCACGATAGGATACAGTGTCGAGGGGGCCCTCTCAAGGCCTGTGGACCTGGAGAGGCTCTGGGGCTTCGCCCATGTTCTGGGCAGCATGGTGGAACTGGACCCTGACGGGGAATGGCTGACCGCGGATTATATTACCGTATTCAGAGAGGGTTCGATAATGTCAAAGGCCGCAGTCGAGAGGGATGCCCGCTCCAATATGGAGAAGATGTTCGAACTGATCATACATTCGGAGCAATGCGTGGGCTGCTCTCTTTGCGTGGCAAGATGCAAAGAGGGCGCACTCAGGATGGTCGATGGTAAAGTGGAGATAGAACCTGATCTGTGCATAAGATGCAGGGACTGCCTTGGCCCCTGCCCCGCCGTGAACTTCAGGGCGGATGCGGAAGAGGATCTTTGATCAGAGCCTTCTGAATCCCCTGAGCGCCCATTTCGTTATGGATTTGGTGCCGTACTTGACAGTTTTCACGATTCCCCTGTGACCGCTGAAGGGCACGGCCTCCATATTCATTATCGCGGCCATGACGTCCTGCCACGTCCTGCAGGAATCGGGTATCACGATATACCCTTTCCCGACAGTGTCAGGAGTATGGGAATCGCTGCCTGCGACTATGGGCTTCCCAATGGATCGGGCAAGTTTCATGGATTTTATATTGGAAGCCTTCGGCGAGCGCCTGTTGAGTGCCTCCAGGCCGTCGAACTCAGGTATTATGTTCTTCTCCCCTATGCCGGACCACATCCTGTACGGATGGGGGACGAAGGCCAGGCCGCCCTTCCCGTGTATCGCGTTCACGGTGTCCAATACGCTCATTCCCTTGGGTATGTCCTCTGTGATGCCGTATGCCAGTATATGCCCCTCCGAGGACGTTATCTCAACACCCGGAACGACGATTATCCTTTCATCATCCTTCAGGATGTCGTATGCGGCAACCGTATTGTGATCCGTGACCGCTATGCATCCGAGACCCGCCTCAAGGGCGATATCCACAAGGTCCTCTAACTTCGTCCTGCCGTCGGACATCTCCGTGTGGATGTGCATATCGGCTTTCATCTCACAGAGGCCCCGTCGGTTATCGCCGACTCCAGTGTGGCTACGGAACCTTTCCCGTCGGAGAGGGGCAGTATCCTGTCACCTTCGATTATCAGAACCACGGGATCGGGCGATCCTTCGGGCAGCTTTGCCCCCAGATCCGATGCGGACTTCCTGGAATGAACCTTCATAACGGCTTCCGTGAACTCCTTGTATTCGATCCTGGAACCTTTGGACCCGAGGCCTGAGTCCATCCTCGTCCCGTTGGGCAGATCGGACGATGGTCTCAGAAGCAGCACCTTGCTGCCGCCCAGGTCCTCGTCGTCAGCGGCCAGCAGCATACCCTCCGACTTGAATCCTCTCAGCTTCGCGGGTTTGAGATTGAAGACCATGAGGACCTTCCTGCCCACCATCTGCTCTTTGGTGTAGTAGGCCCTGAGACCTGCAACTATCTGCCTGGGCTCTCCGGCATCAACATTCAGGACGAACAGCTTATCGGCATCGGGATGGTCCTCCGCGGACGTTACCTCTGCGACCCTTATATCCAGCTTCCTGAACTTCGCGAAGTCCTGCGGCTCATCCCTTTGAGCCTCCGGCTCTTCCTTCTTCTCGGGTTTCGGAAGCTCGACCTTCGCGTATACGGGCACGGGGCTCTCGAGCACGGTGCCCTCTCTCAGAGGCTTGATGAGGGATGCGTATCCGCTGCTCTCAATGGATGTGCCCGGCTCAAGGTAATTCCAGATCCTCTCAGAGGATCTCGGCATGAAGGGCCAGGACATGAGTGCCAGGGCCTTCACCAATTTCAGATTGCTGTTGAGGACCTCACCGCACTTCGTCTTGTCCGTCTTCATCAGCGCCCAGGGCTTGGACTGGTCGAAATACTTGTTACCGAAATGTGCCAGATCCATAAGGGATTTGAGAGCCTTCTTGAAATCGCAACCTGAGAGGTACCCGCTGTACTCGGCGAAGGCCCTCTCTATCTCAGCGTCCACATCCGATGTGTCGCCTGCCCCGGGTATTGAACCGAAGTTCTTGTGGGTGAAGCTCAGGCATCTGTGATAGAAGTTCCCGAGATCCGCCACCAATTCATTATTGATCTTGACCGCGAAATCCTCCCAAGAGAACTCGGAATCATGGGTGTCCGGCATCACCGCCGACAGATAGTAGCGCACAAGGTCAGAATCGTATACGGAAAGAACCGACGGGATGTCTATGGCTCCGCCTCTGCTCTTGGAGAGCTTCCCGCCGCGGAACATCAGATACTCATTGGCAGGTATGTCATAAGGCAGATTCAAACCGCCGTACCCCATCAGCATGGCCGGCCATATTATCGAGTGGAACGGGATGTTATCCTTCCCCAGGAAATAGTAATGCTTCACGTCCGGGTCATGCCAATATCTCTTCCACAGTTCCGGATCCCCTACTGAGGAGGAGTACTCCTTGGAAGCGCTGAGGTACCCTATGACGGCGTCGAACCATACGTACACGACCTTATTCTCCCACCCCTCGACCGGAACGGGGACTCCCCATTCCATGTCACGGGTTATCGCCCTGTCATGGAGACCGTCCTTCAGCCAGTTGGTTGTGAACGTCTGTACATTCGACCTCCACCACTTGTTCCTGTCAAGATATGCCAACAGGGAATCGTTGAACTCCGACAGCCTCAGGAAGTAGTGCTCCGTCGGCCTTACCTCCGGTATGCCGTCGCAGTGCACACAGTGCGGAGATACCAGGTCCCCCGCTTCGAAGGTCTCGCCGCAGGAATCGCACTGGTCTCCCCGGACATTCTCCATACCGCAGACCGGGCATATCCCCTCGACGTACCTGTCCGGGAGGAACCTTCCGCAACTGTCGCAGTAATATTGCATGCTGTCCTTCTTCATCAGATGCCCTTTGCGAAGAAGGGTCAGGAAGAAATCCTGCACCGTCTGCATGTGATTGTCTGTATGGGTCTTGGTGAAGAGCGAGAACTCGATGCCCATATCCTCGATGGCTTTCTTGTTGATGCCGTGATACCTGTCGGCCACCTGCTCCGGGCTGGCCCCTTCCTTCTCCGCGGTGACCGTTATCGGCGTTCCGTGCTGATCGGAGCCCGAGACCATGAGGACCTCGTTCCCCAGCAGCCGGTTGTATCTGCTGAATATATCGGGGGGCAATATAGAGCCCGCCATATGACCCAGATGTATGACGCCGTTCGCATACGGCCAAGCAACTCCTATGAATATCCTGGACATGAGCGAACCCCTGATAGGTGACGCTTATTTTAACAGTTATGCGCCCGACCTCATGCCCTTGGTGATGGAACCCAGAAGTATCAGGCTCCAAAGACCGGGCAGGATGGAGCCTATGATCTCCATGGAGGTTATCCCCCACCATACGGATTCCATGGTCCCGACGGTGATTATCAGGATGTAGCACACAGGAAGCTGCAGAACGTTCCTGAACGTGGTGGACAGGAAGGAGTTGAAACCTTTGCCGACAGCTTGGAAGAGGGTCGTGGACATGCCTCCCCACGCAACGAAGGGAAGGAACAGACACAGATACCTGAGGCACAGGACCATGTCATCCCTGAGATAGGCTGTGGACGCATCATATGTGAATATCAGAGTCATATACTCCGCGAAAACGAACATCAGCGCACTCAGCATCAACAGCAGGACGGCGCTGAACTTTATGCCGAAGGCGTAGGCGGTCTTCAGCTTGTCCTTCCTCTTGGCACCGTAGGCTGCCGCGCATACGGGAACGGCTGCGCCGCATATTGCCATCATGGGTATCATTGCCAGCATTATAAGCCTCCAGACTGACACATATATCCCGACGCCGTCCGTCCCTCCCACCATTATGATCAGCATGTTCATCACCGCGGAGACAAGGGATATTATGAGCATCTCCATGGAGGAAGGGACCCCTACCCTGAGAATATCCTTGTAGATCTCCTTGTCCGGCTTTGAATCACCGAGGGACATGGTGACGTACGTTCTCTTCCTGGCGAAGAAGAACAGATAGACCATGACACCCAGCGATATCATGCTGGCCGCCACGGTGGCCCAGGCTGCGCCTGCTATCCCCAGCCCGAGGCCGTAATCGTATATCAACAGAGGGTCCAGGACCATATTTGAACCGGCCATCAGAAGCTGGGCGTTCATGGCGGCTCTGGCATTGCCTTCCGCTCTGAGTATTCCGCCCATCACTCCGTTCAGGATCATGAATACCCCCATTAGGAATATGGGGGTGCCGTACTCCACGCACAGATCTATCGTGTCGCCGGCCCCCAGGAGGAGCAGCAGGGGTCTCTGGAAGATCAGCAGGAGTATCGATATCGGTATCGAGACGGCAACGGAGAGCACAACTGCCTGGGAGGCTATCCTGTCGGCAGTTCTTTTCTCCCCTCTGCCTATGGCCCTGCCTATTGCAGATGCGGCTCCGACGCCTACGCCGTTGCCTATGCCGACGAGTATGAAGAAAAGAGGGAACACGAAACCCACGGCCGCCAGAGCATCGGGTCCCAGTCCTGCCACCCATACGGAATCGATGAGATTGTTGGCAGTTTGGGCGATCATGGCGATCATGAAGGGCACCGACAGTGCCACTATCGCCTTTTTCGGATCCCCGAGGAGCGTATCAACACCCTTGGTTCTATTTTCCTCCATAGACGTCATGTTGTAAGCCTCTAAACCTATCTTGTATTTCAGTTTAATCTCGAACAGACAACTCCAAGAAACCTTATATCGGACTCCATTATTGTCGTTGCCATGCGAATAGCCTCCGTCATACATGACCGTTGCCAAAACAAGAAGTGCAACCGGGAATGCATCAGATTCTGCCCCATGGTCAGGACGGGCGTGGAGGTGATAACCGAGGGCGAGAGGGGCAAACCGATAATCTCCGAGACTCTTTGCTCCGGATGCGGGATATGCGCCAACAAGTGCCAGTTCGAGGCTATCAAGATAATAGGCCTGGCAGATGAGCTTGTAGGGGAGATGGTGCACCAGTACGGTGAGAACATGTTCCGCCTGTACAGACTGCCGGTTCCCAAGAAGGGACTGGTCACCGGCATACTCGGACCCAACGGCATAGGGAAGAGCACCGCCCTCAACATGCTGTCCGGCCTTGAGATCCCGAATCTGGGGAATTATGAGAATCCCCCTTCCAAAGACGAAGTGCTGGCACATTATGCCGGCAGTGAGATCTGCGATCACCTGAAAAAGGTCTACGACGGCGGGATTAGGATGGCCCTGAAACCGCAGTACGTCGACAGGCTCCCCAAAGCCTCCAAGGGCGTGGTGAGAGACCTTCTCGAGAAGGTCCAGGAGCGCATGACAGTGAAAGAGGCCGCAGAGGAGTTCGAGCTCACCAACGTGCTCGACAGAAGTCTTGACAAGCTCTCCGGCGGAGAGCTTCAGAGACTGGCCATGGCGGCCACTCTGATGAAGGACGCCGACATATACTATTTTGACGAGCCCTCATCCTACCTCGATATATACCAAAGAGTGAAGATGGCACGTCAGATCAAGGCCGTAAGCGCCGATAAGCAGGTCGTCGTCATAGAGCACGACCTGGCGATAATGGATTTCCTGGCCGACAATGTGAGCGTTGTCTACGGGTCAGAGGGGTCCTATGGCGTATTCACCCTGGCCAGACAGGTCAGGACCGCCATAAACGTCTATCTTGACGGCTACCTGCCGGAAGAGAACATAAGATTCAGGGACAGGCCCATAGAGTTCTTCGCATCCCCTCCCAGAAGTGAATGGAAGACCGCTACTCTCGTCGAGTATGAGGATCTTTCCAAGGACTTCGGAGGATTCAGACTGGATGTGGAGCCCGGAGGCATCAGGATCGGGGAATCGGTGGGGGTCGTCGGACCCAACGCCACAGGCAAGACCACATTCGTGAAGATACTTGCAGGCGTGCTCAAGGCCGACACGGGGAAGCTGGACACGAAACTGGATGTCTCTTACAAACCCCAATACATCACCCCGGATTTCGAGGGGACGGTCAAGGAGATGCTGTATTCCGAATCCTTCGAGAAGATGGAATCCGGATTCTTCGAAACAGAGGTCCTGGAGCCCCTGAGCATAAAGCACCTGATGGAGAAGAAGGTGATGAACCTCTCGGGCGGAGAGCTCCAAAGAGTGGAGATAACCAGGTGCCTGGCGAAGGATTCGGACATATACCTGTTCGACGAACCCTCTGCTTATCTTGATTCCAATCAGAGGATGAACGCCGCCAGAACGATAAGGCGCATGATGGAGAAGACGGGCAAGAGCGGCATGATAGTCGATCACGACATCTATTTCCTGGATATGGTATCGGATTCGATGATGGTGTTCGGAGGCGAGCCCGGGAAGAGAGGTCTGGGAACCGGACCCTATGATATGAGGGAGGGGATGAACAGGTTCCTCAAGGCTGTGGACATAACCTTCCGCAGGGACAATGACTCCCACCGGCCCAGGATAAACAAGCCGGAATCCAGGCTGGACAGGGAACAGAAGTCGAAGGGCGAGTACTACTACGCATAGACCCTGATTCCGCGGAATCCGGGGAATGCGTTCCGCAGGGTGCTTTCAGACTTATTAAATAGAGATTATACCTACTTCGAAAAACAATGCGCTCCAGAGCGGACACACACGTTCATACTTATTTCTCGGGAACCACCAAATACAAGGCGCTGAAATTCCCTGAGTCCGTTACCACTCCCGAGGAACAGGTGGACCGTGCGATGAAGAATGGTTACAGCGTCATCTGCATCACGGACCATAACACCATCAAGGGAGGCGTGCGCGCCAAGAATTACGCTTCCGGGCTTGACGGGATAGACGTCGTCATAGGGTCTGAGATAAATTCCCGCGAAGGGGAGATAATCGGCCTCTGGCTGAACGAGGATGTCCCAAAAGGTCTCCCCATCGAGGAAACCTTGGATCTCATAAGGTCCCAGGGGGGAGTGGCCATAGCTCCGCATCCTTTCAGCTTCTATGTGCACTGCCTCGGAGAGAGGATATTCGATCTTGATATCGACGGCATAGAGGTCCTGAACGGAGGACATCCCGACGGATATACCAACACCCGGGCGCAGATGGTCTGCGAAGACAACCCGGGAAGGTGGGCACAGATATCCGCCAGCGATGCCCATTCCGTATACACGGCAGGATATGCATGGACTGAGTTCGAGGGAGAAGGCGAGGATGACCTCAGAAGCGCGATCCTCTCCAAGACGACCGTTCCGCAGGGAAGGACATCCCCGGTCTTCACTCAGGTGCAGTGGAGCATAGAGGTTGTCTCCAGAGCCCGGAAGATGATCGGGAAATCCCTGTTGAACAGACTGCCTGCGGATCCGGAGAACCCGGTGGTCACGAAGATACATTCCATAAGCTCCGGGAAGAAGATCGCGGGATTCGTAGGCGGCCTGATCTATATCACTCCCCCGTTCCCCTTCATAGGCACTATGCTGAGCACGACCTGGCTAAAGAGAAGGGCTCAGGCTCTTACGTATGAGTTCGAGACCAAGTTCAGGCGCAATCCCTCCAAACACCTGGATGAGTACAGATACTGCAACACGGATTCCGGATGCGGTGACGCGGCCGGCAAAAAGGATCAGAAGAAATGAGCAGGATGTTCAAGATCAGAGTCTCGGTTCCCGAGGATCATGCGGAAAGGCTGATGGATGCCATTGATGCGCACATGGAACCTGTATACCCCGGATACACCCGCACTTTCTCGATGATAAGGTCTGAGGGCACATGGGTCTCCGAAGAGGGGTCGAAGCCCTTCATAGGCAAGCTCAACGAAGCGGTCCGCGTCGAAGAGCTGGTACTGGAGTTCGCAGTGTACGAGAAGGATCTGAGAGAGGTTCTGAGGGCAATAAAGAAGGAGCATCCCTATGAGGAGCCCGGCGTGGACGTTATAGAGATGATCCCCTGGAAGACCCTGCTATGATCACTTGCTCAGGGAGTAGATGCTGTCGAAAGTCCTCTGAAGACGGTGGACCTTGAGGCTGTTCTTCCTGTATCTGAGGTCCTCCTCGGATATGATGCCGATCTCGAAGAATTCGTCCAGGGCGGCATTGGCGGACTCATAGTCCTTCATGTAGCCTACCAGTATGTCTATGGTCCTGTTCCTGAACCTGAGGTCCTTCGGTAAATCTGGGAAATGCTCACTTCCTTTCAGCGAAACGTACATGTCCTTTCCGCCGCGGCAAAGCTCCAAAGCCTCCTCCCAGCGCTCTGACAGGAAGAGCGCGTCGATGGCCAGTTCGTTTATCTCGTAACGGAGCATCTCCGTATCCGCGAATCCGGCAGCATGACTGCATATTTCTGCCGCGAAATCATAGTTCTCGTCACCGAAGGCCCCCCGGGCGATGTGCATCAGCATATCGAATGCGGAGTTCTCCGGCGCGCCTTCCGCATATCTCCTCACCCTTACCTTGTCCCTGTCCGAAAGGACCTCATACCATTTGGAGAGCCCGGCACGGGATATCCCCGCAAGGCTTTCGTCCTTCTTCCTGAAGAGCATGCTAACCGCAATGCCGAACCTCTGATTAAAGGTTGTTCTGCTAGACCGCCTGCCGTGGCTCTAGCACTTGGGTATCTGGTTCTCCACCTTCCACTTCACATACCCTTTGAATTCGTTTTCCCTGAGGTCGCAATCCCTGTTGCATACCACGCAGAACTCACAGGTGCAGGGATCGCCCATGAGCATGAGATCCACCGTGTTGTTGAACTTCTCATTGATGGCATCGACCACCTCGTCTATCTCCTTGCTCTGGACCTCGATGGTCATGTCCCGGGGGAAGGTCACGTGCATGTCTATGTGGAATGTGCTGCCGTTCTTCATGACACGTATGTCATGAACGTCAATCCAATCGTCGTGCCTGTGCTCGCTCAGGGTTTCCACGACCTTCTCCAGGACCTCCATGTCCGCCTTGGACATTATCGTGTCCATGGATGCCTTGACGACCCTGATGCCCGTGTATAGCACGATAAGCGCGAATATTATCGCGACCGCACCGTCCATCCACAGGACGCTGTATCCCAGGTGGTTCGCTGTCAGTATTATCGAGAGCCCCGCGATGATCCCCGCGGATGTGTATGTGTCCGTACAGAGGTGATAGCCGCTTGCTACGAGGGCCTGAGAGCGATTCTCCCTCCCTTTCGCTATGGCCATCCTGCCCGCGATATAATTCGCAACTGCGGCCACAACCACAAGTGCCAGACCTATATCCAGATCGCTGAGGGGCGAGGGCGAGATGATGTTTCGGATGGCCTCCATCACCATTATGGCGCCTGCGACGCACATCATCAGGCCTTCTATCGATGAGGATATCGCTTCGGCACCGCCGTGACCGAAGGGATGCGCTTTGTCCGGGGGCCTGGATGACAGATACAGGGCATAGAGCCCCACTGCACCCGCGGTGACGTTGACGATGCTCTCCAGAGCATCTGTCATTATCGCAACGGAAGAGGTGATGTACCATGCGGATATCTTGATCGCCAGCAGAGTTATGCCCAGGATCAGTATCCATCTGCTGAAGCGATAGCTGTCCTCAGCGACCGAGTGCCTGTTCTCTGCTTGGCCCATGGGTACGTCAACTGCCCAAGCCCGATTTTAAGCTTGCTATGTGAGGATGTCAGTTGCTCATGCCTATGCGGACGGCACGTACATTGGTGTCATACAGCTCTGACTTCCTGGCCGGCACGCTCTTCCTGATGCCTTTCAGCAGATTATCCTCGGTGCAGAAGCCGGTCTCCCTGAACATCTTCCCCAGGATTATCATGTTGGATGATCCTTTCAGATCGTTCTTGTCCGCCAGCTCCGATGCCGGGATGTAAACCGTCCTGACATCCGTTCTCTCGACCTTCTTGTCGATAAGGGAGCTGTCCACTATTATCAGGCCCCCCGGTACGACAGAATCCTCGAACTTCTCCAGGGACGGCAGATTCATGGCTATGAGGACGTCGGGGGTCACCACCAGAGGGGACCCTATGGACCTGTCGGATATGCATACGCTGCAGTTGGCGGTCCCTCCGCGCATCTCAGGGCCGTAGGACGGAAGCCAGGAGATCTCCTTGCCCTCCATCAGGCCCGCATATGCCATAACCTTGCCCGTGAATAGCACTCCCTGGCCGCCGAAGCCTGCCAGAAGTATGTTCAGATCGCTCATCTCCTGACCTCCTTGATGTCCTTGTAGACGCCGAGCGGGTAATAGGGTATCATCTTATCGCGCAGCCACTGAAGGGAATCCTCTGTGGAGAGGCCCCAGTTGGTGGGGCACGTGGACAGCAGCTCGACTATCGTGTATCCGAGCTTCTCGTCCTGGTACTCGAAGGCTTTCCTGATCGCCTTCTTGGCTTCATTGACGTGCTTCACGCTGTCGAGGGCGGCACGCTGTGCCAGGGCCACACCGTCCAGGGTGGACAGCATCTCGCACACCCGCACGGGAAAGCCCGCCTGGGTGACGTCCCGGCCGTAGGGGCTGGTCTGGGTGACCTGCCCGGGCAGGGTGGTGGGGGCCATCTGGCCGCCGGTCATGCCGTAAATGGCGTTATTGACAAAAATGGTGGTAATCTTCTCCCCCCGGGTGGCGGCGTGGACCGTCTCGGCGGTGCCGATGGCAGCAAGGTCGCCGTCCCCCTGGTAAGTAAAAATAAGGTTTTCCGGCACGGCCCGCTTAAGGCCCGTGGCCACCGCCGGGGCGCGGCCATGGGGGGCCTCCACCATGTCGCAGGCAAAGTAGTCATAGGCCATCACCGCACAGCCCACGGGGGCCACGCCCACCGCCCTGCCGGGGGCGCCCAGCTCCTCAATACATTCGGCCACCAGCTTATGGATGATGCCGTGGGTGCAGCCGGGGCAGTAGTGGGTCTGTTTATCGGTCAGGGCTGTGGGCCGTTCAAATACAACTTTCATCTGGGCTCACCTCCCATAATTTCCATAGCGACCTTGGTGATTTCCGCCGGGGTGGGAATGACGCCGCCGGTGCGGCCGCAAAAATGAACGGGGTTTTTCCCGTTGACGGCCAGGCGCACGTCTTCCACCATCTGGCCGGCGCTCATCTCCACCGTCAAGAAAGCTTTTACCGTTTCCGGCAGCAGGGCAAAGGCCTTTACCGGGTAGGGGAAGATGGTGATCGGCCTGAGCAGGCCAGCCTTTATCCCCTGCTCCCGCAGCTTGTTTACCACGCTCTTGACGATTCGGGCGGTGGTGCCGTAAGCCACCATGACCAACTCGGCGTCCTCAGTTTTGTAGAGCTCCCAGCGCTGCTCGTTTTCCTTCATGTGCTTGTATTTTTCCTGGAGCCGCCAGTTGTGCCGTTCCAGGTTTTCCGCCACCAGGGAAAGGGAGTTGATGACGTTGGGCTCTCTCCCGACGCAGCCGGTAGTGGCCCAGTCCTTGGGGGGCAGGTCCCGCTTTTTCGGGGCCTTAAACTCCACCGGTTCCATCATCTGGCCGATGATGCCGTCCGCCAGCACCATCACCGGCGTGCGGTAAATGTCCGCCAGGTCAAAGGCGTCCTGCATCAGGTCGATGGCCTCCTGGACCGAAGCCGGGGCCAGGGTGATGAGCCGGTAGTCCCCGTGCCCTCCTCCCCGGGTGGCCTGGAAGTAATCCCCCTGAGAAGCCTGGATGGAGCCCAGGCCGGGGCCGCCCCGCATGACATT
>ENA-UOOK01004715-UOOK01004715.1-fermentation-metagenome-genome-assembly--contig:-NODE-4715-length-14351-cov-17.904589_pt1 | contig 14351 bp, 13 predicted proteins | sample MGYA00245777_ERZ724023 | MGnify/ENA primary metagenome ERZ724023 (study PRJEB28704, sample SAMN03018312) | fermentation metagenome | biome: anthropogenic terrestrial biome; feature: soil... | reverse complement strand
GGCGGTGCATCAGCCGGCTGGAGAACACCGGCCTGTACTGCGACGCCCGCACCGTTCCGGAGAGCCAACTGGAGCAGGTGCTGGTCAAAGCCATCAACCGGACGCTCTGCGACAAGGATGATTTTCTCAAAATCCTGCAGAGAAATATTGAAACTGTCCTCAGCCAAGGGAACGACCAGGCGCTCGCCGACATTGAAAAGCGCTTGAAGGAACTGCAGGCGGAGCTTTTGAAGCTGGCCGCGTCCAATGCGGATTATGAGAAGGTGGGCAACGAGATTTACCGCCTGCGGGATGAAAAGCAGAAGACCCTGATGGCCAGCGCCAACCGCGACGAGGTCAAGAAGCGCATCGCCGACATGCGCACTTTCCTGCGGGAGCAACCCGCCGCCCTGACCCAATACGACGAACCGCTTGTCCGGAGGCTGATTGAAAAGGTCACCGTCTACGAGGACAAATTCACTGTGGAATTCAAGTCTGGCGTGATGGTGGATGTGGAGGAATAGGATGGGAAAATGGGCGAACGTTTCCTCTTGCGGTTCGCTGAAAAACCTGCTTTTCGCTTGTTGCCTTTGAGTTCAGAGACTTTCCGCAAACTGTTTGCCATACTCTCTGCAGGTAGCGAGCTCCGCTTCATCCGGAATCCACAAAGCCCGGTGCCCCTCGTTCACAATTTGAAAACCGGCTTTTTTCAGTTCCTCCGTAAGCTGTTTTACGACTTCTCCGCTCCAGCCGTAGCTTCCGAATGCTGCGGCACGCTTATTTTTAAATTTGAGCCCTTTGATCATCTCCATCATGCCGCCGATTGAAAACAGGTACCCGTTGTTGATGGTCGGAGAACCGACCAGAATGGCCCTGGACCGGAACACCTCGGAGATGATATCGTTCTTGTCTTCTTTCGCGGAATTCATCAATTTAACGGCGATGGAAGGATCGGCGTCGCGAATGCCTGCCGCGATGGCCTCTGCCATTTTGCGGGTGGAATTCCACATGGTATCGTAAACCAGCGTAACCTGATTCTCCTGATAATCATCCGCCCATTTCAGGTACTGCTCGATGATCTGGGCGTAGTGGGACCGCCAGATCACACCATGGCTGGGGCAGACAAGATTCAGCGGCAACTTCAGGTCGAGAACCTCGTGGATTTTCCTGGTCACGAATTTGCTGAACGGGGTCAGAATGTTGGCGTAATACTTCAGGGCCTCGGTAAAAAGCTCCGCCTGATCGACTGTATCGTCATACAGGGACTCGGTTGCATAGTGCTGGCCGAAGGCATCGTTGCTGAACAGAATGTTCTCGCCTGTCAGATAGGTGAACATGGTGTCCGGCCAGTGGAGCATCGGCGCCTCCACGAAAATCAGCTTGCTGTCACCAAGATCCAGCGTATCCCCGGTCTTGACGGTGACAAAGTTCCATTCCGGGCGATGATAATGCCCCTGAATGATCTTTTGGCCGTTCGCTGTGCAGTAGATGGGGGTGTCCGGAATCTCCCGCATCAGCTCCGGAAGGGATCCGCTGTGGTCGATTTCATTATGGTTCATAACGATATAGTCGATGCTTTTCAAGTCGACGTCCTGCTTCAGGCGGGCAACAAACTCCTTATCAAAAGGCTGCCACACCGTATCGATCAGGGCGGTCTTTTTGTCGCGCACCAGATAGGAATTATATGAGGAGCCCTTGTGCGTGGAATATTCGTCCCCGTGGAACCGGGTGAGCTCCCAGTCGACCTTGCCAACCCAGCTTACCTTATCCGTCAATTTTTTTGCCATCTTTTTTACCTCCGTCATTTTTATACGATAGGACTTATACCTGCAATCGCCTATGCGAATGCACAGACACGCGCGATTATTCGATGTCATTTAACGTGTCGGGCTGCAAAATGCGAATTCGTTTACCATTGCGCTCCAAAAGGCCTTCTTCCTCGAATTTCCCTATTTTTCGGGACAATGTCTCAGGGGCCGTCCCTAAAAATGCGGCCAGCTCCTTCATGGGCAGTGGAAGTGTCACTTCGTTTGATTCGGCTACCTTCATCAAATCCAGCAGATATCCGGCCAGACGGGACGCCACGGATTCGGTTGCCGTACTGGTAATAAGGCGGTCCGCCGCAACCAGGCGCCGGTTGTATTCCTCCAGCAGCTTGATACTGATCGACGGATACTGCGCCAGCAGATTCATGAAATCTTCCCGACCGATCGTACAGACTTCCAGCGCCGACAGCGCTTCGCCGAAGCCGGCCGGATTTTCGGATCCGAACAGGCTTTCCGCCCCAAAGAAATCACCAGACTCCAACACGCGCAGAAGCTGCTCTTTCCCCGATCCGGAAAGCTGATAGACCTTGACACGGCCGCGGGAAATAATGATAAGTCCGCTCTGCCGGTCGGGAGAAAACACCGTTTCCCCCCGGCGGAAGTTCCGGTGCCGCGTTATACCGCTGATTTTTACCAGGCTCTCATGATCCAGATGGTTAAAAATAGGCACCAGTTCCGCACACACATGGTTTGGCACGATCCTCCCCCCTCCTAACAATATAGAATCAAGCAGCCGACCAGCAGAACGGCGTCCGTTGGCTGCTTATTTCATTACTTTACTTCCGTTCGGATACCGGCGTCAATCTGTGAAAGCAGCTGGTATTCCTTTTGGAACCCCTCACAGGCGTCGGAAGGGGCGGTATATCCGCCAGTTACCTCACGTAGCTGATCCAGAATCCTGTTCAGTTCGCTGCGATCGGTTCCTTCGGACAGCCTCGCATGGAGATTGCCGACAAGCCAACCGACCTTTTCAAGCTCGGGATGAGCGCCGCCATGTACACGCCGTACCACCGGCAAGACTGCGTCCAGCTCTTTGAAAGCAGCAAGGACAGATTTCGGGCAGTTTTCCAAAGCACCTCTTTTGACAGACATGATTTTCCCTCCTTTTTTCTTTATGACAGTTTCAGCACATCATAACCAAGATCGCGTACCACCGCGGCAAGCGCTTCCGGTTCCGTCTTTTCTTCATCGTACTGAACCTTTGCCTTACTGGAGTTGAACAGAACCGTGACCGATTCCACACCGGATGCATTTTTCAATGCGGTTTCAATCTTCTGGGCACAGGTGGGGCAAACAAGCTGTTCTAATTGCATCGTCACTTTTTTCATTATGATTCCCTTCTTTCTGTTAGATTGTGATTTTATTTTATCACCATTCCAAGTAATTTCCTTGACCTATGTCAAGTTTTCCAGTTCTATTTTATTTTTTCGTGCGGGACGCAGCAGGCGCATTGCGTTGAGGATCACCACAAGAACGCTGGCTTCATGGACGAACATGCCGCTGGCCATATGGATATAGCCTGCAAAAAGTCCCGCGAGCAGCAGAAACACCGTACTGACCGCGATAACAATATTCTGGCGTGTCAATCCAACGGTGCGTTTTGCAAGTCGTAAAGCAATCGGAATACTTTCCAGATTTGACCGGATCAGAACCACGTCAGAGGTTTCCACGGCCACATCGGTGCCACCGCCCATGGCGATGCCAGTATCCGCGGCGGCCAACGCGGGACTGTCGTTCACGCCGTCGCCCACAAAAGCCACAACATGCCCTTCCCGCTGCATAGCCTTTACCGCGGCCAGCTTATCCTGGGGCAAAAGCTCTGCCCGCGCTTCACTGAGCCCGATTTTCGTCGCTACCGCCTCGGCGGTTTTACGATTGTCTCCAGTGAGCATCACCGTACGCTTGACGCCGAGTTTGTACAAATCAGAGATCATTTGCGCAGCGCCCGGTTTTACCGCGTCGGAAATCGCGAACAGCAGAAGAATTTTCCCGCCTACAGCCAGCAAAACAGTGGTAGCGCCGCGGTTCTGCGCTTCCGCCAGATCGTGACGCTGACTTTCCGTCAAGGGAATCCCGTTTGCCTCCATCATACGGGCGCTGCCTGCCAGAACCGATCTGCCATTGATCTCGGCGCGCAGTCCAAGGCCCTTTTCCGCTTCGCTGTGTATCGTCTCCGAAGATTCCGCTCCCCGATCCTTCGCGTAGTTTACAATGGCAGCAGCCAGCGGATGATCGCTGGCACTTTCCACGGCCGCCGCAAGCTCCAGCGCCTTCGGGATATTGTCCGTATATGGATACAGCGCTGTCACACTGGGATGTCCCACCGTCAGTGTCCCGGTCTTATCGAAGACCATCGTGTCCGTTTTGGCGAACGTGTGAACGCTGTCGCCGCCTTTAAGCAGCGTCCCGTTCCGGGCGCCGCGCCCAATCCCCGCCACGTTGGCCACCGGGGCGCCAATCACCAGCGCGCCTGGGCAAGCCAGCACCAGAACCGTAATCGCGGTGTCAAGGTTCCGGGTAATCAGCCACGCGGTGACAGCCAGAACGACTACCACAGGCGTGTACCATTTTGCAAATCGGTCGATAAACCGTTCCGCAGGAGATTTCGCATCCTGTGCTTCCTCCACCAGCGCGATAATCTTGGCGAACGTGGTGTCCTCTCCGACCTTGGTTGCCCGCATCTCCAGCGTCCCGCTATCCAAAATAGTGCCTGCAAAAATCTGATCGCCGGGGCCTTTGTGTGCAGGGGTTGATTCCCCGTTAATGCTGGCCTCATCAAGATAGCCTTCTCCCGATTCAACCATACCGTCTACCGCGACCTTGCCTCCCGTCTTTACCAGCAGCCGATTGCCTTCTTCCACTTCATCTGCGGAAATCTCCACAGCGCCGGAAGAATCAAGCCGCCAAGCTGTGGCCGGAGCCATTTCGGTAAGCGTTCGGATGGCGCTTTTCGTCTTGTTCAGGGTTCGCTGCTCAAGATAGGTACCGAACTGGAACAGGAACGTCACGATTGCCGCCTCGCTGTATTCCCCAATGTACAATGCGCCGATTACCGCTATGCTCAGTAGAAGCTCAATGCCTACCGTTTTCATCCGGAACCCCGTCAGCGCTTTGAACAAGATTGGCAGCCCCGCCAGAACCGTAGCGACAAGATACGCTGCAATGATGAGAGCTTTCCAACCGGTAAGCCTTTCAGCAGTATATCCTATTACGGTCAGCGCCCCAGCGGCAAAGGTAAGCGGCGCGGCGTACCGTTTCGTCAGGCCGAGAAGCTTTCTCTCAAATTTTTTCATCTTAATCACCTCAATCCTTTCTTTGACCCTATTATGGTCTAAGGGGGCCGAAAGGAAATTGATGTAGGTCAAGAATCTGAAATTCTCTTAATTTTTTCAAACCATGATAAACCAATATACAAGTATGCCGCGAACTCGAATATGTTTTCGCGGCGTTTCCCAACTACCAACTGAGAAAGCAAACGCTCCGTCTGCCGGGCTTTCGGGTTCATTCGGACAAAGCTTTCGATCCCAGATATTCCTTCAGGACAATCGCATGATTGATTTTCGGGTCTTTTGCCCCATACAACAGGGTAACCGTATTTTCCCTGCTTTGAAGAATGATCTGCCGGGCGGCCGCCTGCGCTCCGGCATCCGCATCCAGTTCCTTTCGATAAAGCATGCCGAATTCCTCCAAACGATCCGCTTTATGCCCAAACCACATCCGAAGTTCGCGGCTGGGGGCGAGTTCTTTTACCCAGCCATCCAGATGCGCTTTTTCTTTGGATATGCCTCGCGGCCACAGACGATCCACCAGCAAGCGTATCCCGTCACTTGTTTGAAAAGGATCATAAACCCGTTTTATTTGCAGCGCCATATCAAAGGTCTCCTCTCTCTGTTTTCTGCTGAAAATCCGCTATACTAATGGCAAGATGCCACCGAAATGTTTTATCAAATTTAGAGTCTGTTAACATATTATTAAATCGGCTTATTATCATATCAAAATCCAGACCTGTTCCCGCGCACATGCTAAAACTCAAAAAACATCAATCCTGTTCTCTCACCAAGCCCCAAAAACGAAAAACATCTATCCTGTCCTGTCGTGAAATCTCGTTATCAATCCTGTTCTCTCGCGAACGGAATCCGACCCGATAGACTGGTTCCCATGCACGGGTAAAAACCCGTTCTGAGTGTACAGTTTGAAAATTCAAAAACCACAGAAATGGCTTATTTACTGGGGTTTCCGTACACTCAGTCTTTTACCCTTGACATCAATACGACCGTCTCAACGTGAAATACTTAGGCTATTTATGGAATAAGTCAATAAATCGTAAGATATCTTTATTTATCAATGTTTACTCGTCGTTTTTCTTTTCTATGTCATCTATGCTTACCTTTAAGAAAGTAGGCTATTTTGTTTTTATGCTTCAAAAGACCCTGTAAGCTAGGTTTTATCATTGAGAATATAATTGGACAATAACCACTTCTGGCCTGTTATTAATTCTTACAGGAATTATGCTGTTTCCAATACCACGACTGACAATCATCGTAGTATTGGCTTCATGATATTCTCCTGCATCATATTTTGGGAAAAACCCCTGATTTGGAGCAATAACGCCCCCTATAAAAGGAATTCTGAACTGCCCGCCATGTGCATGACCACTGAGAACTAAATCAATGTCATTTTTTACATATACTCCAAAGAATTCTGGTCTGTGCGACAATAAAATCTTGAACCCATCTTTTAAATTCATATTGTAAAGTTTAGCCTCTAGCATGCTCTCTTGAAGGTAAGGAGCCTGATCTGAAAAATCAGGATCGTCCAAACCAATCAGTTGAATGCTGTCTTTATCATTCGATATTGTAATCACCTCATCACGTAATACAGTGACACCTGCGTCGAGCAATTGTTCTTCCAGTTCATAGTAGATATCTCCAATCCATGCCTCATGGTTGCCTGTCACATAATAGCACGGAGAAATTTTTACCGCCTGTTGAATAAACTTTATTGCAATGTCTATGTCCATGTGATTTGAATCTACCAGATCACCAGTAATAACAATGATATCAGGATTCTCCTCTTTCAAGATTTTAATTGTTTTCGAATTATCCTCTCCAAATTCTGAATTATGCAAATCTGCAATCTGTGCAATCTTATATCCTTCAAATGCAACTGGCAAACGCTCCAAAGTTATCTTATAACGAGTGGTGCCTACTGTAAGATTACCCCAGACGGTTATACCTCCAAAAACAGCCAATAAGATTAGAATTGTAATTATGATGATTCTTTTTGATTTATTATTATTTTTCATTTTTTTCAATCCAAATAACCTCCATAAATCCAAATTTGCTATTTTCTCTTAGAACTGTACTTTTTATTTTTTCTCTGGTTGCCATCTTCACCCTTTATAACATTACTTCTATTTGCCTTCTCAATCTGTACTGCCTTAAACTGTTCATCACTTATAATAGAAGGATTATTATCTTCAGAAATATAATGAGCTTCGTACTTCCCTGAATTTAATAGTCGAACTATTCCTATATATTTTTCATTACTTAACATTACATCAATTGTCCTTTTACTCCACTTATCTTTTCCAGTTGGGGATTTAATACCAAGCTTTTCTAACTCTTCAATTATTCCTATAATACTTTTGCCTTGAAGGTAAAAATCAAATATTAGCTGTACATTTTTAGCCTCTTCATCATCTATAATAAGACTGCCATCAACATCATTTTTATAGCCATAACATTTACGGTTATACAGCTTTGAAGTGCCTTGTGCCGCTCTTTGTTTAATACCCCATTTTATATTATCACTTCTAGATTCATTTTCCGCCTGTGCAATAGCTTCGATGATAGATATCATAAGGTCACTATCTGTATTTGCAGTATCTAGATCTTCTTGCTCAAATATTACACGAACTCCTAACGTTTTTAGTTGATTTAATGCTTCAAGTGTATCCACTGTATCTCTACCAAATCGGCTAATACTCTTAGTGAGTATTATATCTAGATTATGGGAGTTGCAATCTTCAAGCATACGAGAGAACTCTTTGCGAGAAGAACCGGTTTTCCCAGAGGCAATATCCATATAAACATCAACAAGTAACCATTGAGGCGTGGCCGCAGTTACCCTTGTAAGGGCAGATACTTGAGCAGTAAGGCTTTTCAATTGTTCAAAACTATTACTACTGACCCGGCAGTAAATACCTACTCTTTTCTCTCGTTTTGGAGGTTTAGGTGGTATAAAATGAACTTTTGGGTTTTTAGACATGTTCTACCTCCAAATTAATATTTTTTATAAACAATCAACATAAAAAGTATTATTAATTTCTTTCATTTTCTTTTTTATTAATAACTTAAGAATAATAGCAATAAATATTATTACAGCAGTACCCCACCCATATACTTGAATACTCATGTGCCAAGGTGTCGATTGAATCTCATATAAACCTGGATTATTTCTAAAATCAAAATATGTATATATACTATGAGCAATAAACACACCGATAAATGAACCAATTAAACAATTCAAGAAATTATTTATTTTTTTAAACATGCTGATCCCCACTTCCAATTCATATAAAATAAAGCCTTAAAATTTTATAAACGTACACACTGACTATTCAACATATAGCAAAACATTATTTATGATATGTAGGCTATTTAAAATATCTTATCACATCTATCCTATCTCCACAACCCTACCAATCCATCTAATCTGTCAACTCAACCCTATGGCAATTTTAGTCTTTGATATGTTTCCTCAACCACTAAAAATAAGGGTTTCCCAGCATTATCAGCTCTAGAAAATAATCTAGAAAAACTAACTACACTTGGAAACCCTTGATTTATCAATGTTTTAAATACACCTTATTTTTATACCCTTGACATCAATACCACCGTCTCAACATGCATCGTTTGTGGGAACATATCCACTGGTTGTATTTCTAATATGTTGTAATGAGCACTTAATGTATTTATATCTCTTGCAAGAGTTGCTGGATCACAAGAAACATAAATAAACTTTGGTATTTTCATATTAATAACTGTATCTAAAAAGGTTTTGTCACATCCCTTTCTGGGTGGATCAACGATAATAATATCTGGATTTATATTTTCCTTTTGCCATTTTTTTATTACTTCTTCTGCTTTACCTTCCTCATAATGAGCATTGCTAAAATTGTTCAATCTTGCATTTAATTTTGCATCTTTAATCGCATCTGGGACTATCTCCACGCCATATATGGCTTTTGCTTGCTTAGACAGATAAAGACCTATTGTTCCTATACCACAATAAGCATCAATAATAGTTTCTTGACCTGTTAGTTTTGCATATTCCAAGATGATATCATACAGTTTTTTAGTTTGAACTGGATTTACTTGATAAAATGAACGAGATGATATCGCAAATTTTACATCTCCTATAAAATCAAATATATATTCTTCCCCATATAGTATTCTTTGTTTATCTCCTAAAATGGTGTTTGTTTTAGATGGATTTATATTTTGAATAATTGATTTTATCATGGGAAATTCAGTGATTAAATCATTAACTATTTTCTCATAATTTGTTATATCATTATCTTTAGTAACTAAAGTAATCATATATTCATTAGTAATATAACCTTTTCTAACTATTACATGACGTAGATTACCTATATTAAGTTCCTCGTTATAAGGAATTATCTCATATTTTACTGCTATCTTTTTCATATAACTAATAATATTATCCATTATTTCATCCTGGATATCACATCCAGGCATATCAATTATTTCATGAGTATTCTCTTTGTAAAATCCAGCAACAATTTTATTATTTACAGTTCCAAATGGTACTTGAGTTTTATTCCGATATCCAAAGCTATTTTCCATCCCTATACAATCATTAACTTCTACATCAAGCTTACCAATTCTTTTAAATTGTTCCTTTACCAAATCTTTTTTAATTTTTAATTGTCCCAAATAAGAAAGATGCTGTAGATTACAACCACCACAATCTTTATATATCGAACATTTTGGTTTTACACGAAATTCATTTTCTTGATAAATTTCTATAACCCTACCAACCGCAAAATTCTTCTTAACCACTATTACTTTGACAGAAATTGATTCCCCGGGTAATGCATTTTTGATAAATATCGGGAAATTATCTATTTTTCCCACACCTAAACCATTATGAGTTATACTGGTGATTTCTACATCATATATTTCATTTTTCTTCACTGGTAACTGTTTCATTAGTAACTCCTTTTATTATATAGTTGTTTCCAAAATGGTTTATTTACTATTTTATATTATGATTTGACCACAAAAAGGTCTAATATGTAACCCTCACATAATAAAATTTCTTCAGTGAAATATATAAATTATCTATATACAGTTTAAAAATGTGTCGTTTTGTGGTATAATTAAGTATCTTATGTAGTGAGGTTTTTTATATGTTTAAAGAAAATAATTATATCCAACAAAGTTTATTTAATAGATTTGAACTGCTACCCGGTTATCTAAAGGATAAAATCAAGAAGTCATGGGCACAAACGTTTAGAGATAAAGTATTTCCATTAATTAATGAAAATCGATTTTCTGTTTTATATAGTGATAAAGCCAGTAGGCCTAATTCTCCTGTTAACGTGATTATAGGTCTTTTAATCCTTAAGGATATGCATAATTTAATCGATGAAGAATTAGTTGGTTCAATTCATTTTGATTTTAGATATCAATATGCATTAGGTACTGAAAACTTAGAAGTTCAACCTATTTCAGAAAATACATTTACTAATTTTCGTAATCGACTATATGATTATGAACAAAAAACGGGTATAGATCTTCTTAAAGAAGAAGTCGAAGCCATCTCAAAAGGATTTACTGATTACTTAGAGATTGATGGTAAAAAACTTCGAATGGATTCATTAATGGTGAGCTCAAATTGTAAGAAGATGAGTCGTTTAGAATTGGTTTACACAGTCATATATAACTTCATTAAAGAATTAGATAAAATCGATAAAACCCTTATTCCTGAAGCATATAATATTTATTTAAAAACTAATTATAAGAAAGAATTTATCTATCAAATAAGAAATGATGCCGTTGATAGTAAACTCTCAATCTTACTTAATCAAGCATATGAACTATATAAGTATGGACTAACGAATGAGAAAATTAATATCTTAGAATCATTTAATCTTTTAGCACGTTTAGTAACGGAACAAATTAATTTTAAAGATAATGAAGCAATTGAAATTAAGGAAGGCAAGGAAATTGGAGCAAATAGCTTACAATCAGTAAGTGATCCTGATGCTACCTTCCGAAAGAAATATAAGAATAATGTAGGTTATGTAGCTAATATTGTAGAGGCCTTTGATGATCAAGATGAAAATAATACAAAGAGTATTATAACTAGCTATGATTTCAAACAGAACACTCATAGCGACATAGATTTTGGTAGAGAGGTAATTCAAGACCTTATACAAGAGTTGGATTCAGATAAAGAAATTGAGTTATTAACAGATGGTGCATTTTTTGATCAAGATTTATTAGATCAAGCAGAAGAACATAATATTAATATGTACTTTACAAACCTAGTAGGACGGAAATCTAATCCTGATAAAATAAGTTGTTTAGAATTTAAAATAGACGAAGAACAAGATATTATTATTGAGTGTCCGAATGGAGTAAAACCAATCAGAAGTGGTTTTTCTAAGGGTGCTTTTTCAGCACATTTTAGTAAGAAAGATTGTGAAAACTGTCCATTATTTTATCAATGTCTTATTAAAAACCAAAAGAAAGATAATGTAGTTCGGTTTAGTAAGAAGGCTTATAAAACAGAACAATTGCGTAAAGATATGAGCACTAAGGAATATAAAGTTAAAGTCAGTGCAAGAGCCGGAGTTGAAGGGGTGCCATCCGCATTAAGAAGAGGTTATGATGTGGATCACATGCCAGTCAGGGGACTTTTGCGCTCAAAAATGCACTTTGGCTTTAAGGTTTTAGCCTTAAATGTCAAAAGGCTACAAAAAGGGTTAGAATATATGAAGAAGACCACTAAGGATAATGGCCTTTTCCATAAAATCAATCAAAACATAATGAAAATAATTCATATGATCAAATTACGAAAATTTAAGATCAATTTTAGCGCATAAAAACATTAGAATTTAATTGTTTTTGTGCTCTAATCATATTATACAATATAAAAAAAAGGAAAGAAAACCTTTCCTACTTTAATACTCTAAATATCCTAACATGCTTTGCTAGACCACCAACTGAAGTCTCCCGATATTTACTATCAATATCTTTACCTGTTTCCATCATCGTTGAAATTGCCATATCAAGTGTAATGATATGCTTGCCATCTGTTAAAAGTGCATATTGTGCGGCATCATAAGCCCTTCTTGCCGCAATTGGATTTCTTTCAATACAAGGAACTTGTACTAAACCATCTACAGGATCACATGTTAATCCTAAATGATGTTCTAAACCAATCTCTGCCGCATATTCAATATGATAGATGTTTCCACCTAGCAAATAACAACATGCTGCTGCGCCCATAGCGCAACTAGTGCCAATTTCAGCTTGGCATCCTGCTTCAGCTCCAGAAATAGAACCATTTTCTTTAATTAGAATACCGATTAATCCCGCTACTGCCAGGGCTTTAAGAATCTCTTCATCCGAATAACCATAATATACTTGCATGCTATATAAAAGTCCCGGTAGTGTCCCACTAGCACCACAAGTAGGTGCTGTGACGATTTTATTACCCGAACCATTTTGTTCAGCAACAGCTTGACTACAAGCAAATATTAATGTCGTTAAATCTTTAGTAGTTAAGTATTTTTCATAAAAGGATTTCGCTCTTCTTTTAAACTTCAGTGAACCAGGAATTAGGTTTTCTTTTTTTAATCCTTCTTCCACTGATGCTTTCATTACTTGCCAAATTTCATTAAGAAACTCATATATAATTATTCCTTCTGTTCCTTCAACATATTCATGTAATTTCTTTTTATTAATTTCACACCACTTTAATATATCATTCATAGTGTTATGCTTATATAAATTACTTGTTCCTTTTCTTGGTTCATCTAATTCTCTAATATCTCCACCGCCAACAGAAAAAACTAAGTAACTTGCTAATTCTTGATTATTTTTATCATAAGCAAAAAACTTCATCCCATTTGTATGGTATTCATACACTACTTCAGGTTTAAAGATAATTTCGGTTTTTTCTTCTCCCAATGTCTGTTCAATAATCCAATCGGTTAAATGCCCTTTCCCAGTAGCAGCTAAACTACCATATAATTCAACAATGTATTTTGTGGTTGGTAAAGATTTTGTTTTATCAATAAATTTTAGTGCTGCTTTATGGGGTCCCATAGTATGTGAACTAGACGGACCAAAACCTATTTTATACAATTCTTTTATTGTATCCATGTTATCCCCCCACTCATTATCAGATTCAATATATCACATTTAAAGTTAACCCTCAAGTGAAACACTAAATCAATTATCATGTTTAAGGGATTAGTATTCACTCAGATATTCCATAGCTTTAATATCTAGGTCTCTTATTTCTTTTAAAATCTCCACGATCGCTTTACGCTTTTCAATATTTCTAAATTCGATCCATGGATTGTTTTCATCTAAAACACCCCATATCTTACGGCATAAATCATGAATATTGTGAAAACATTTACCTACGTTATTAAGAATTTCATCATTAAACTGCATTAGGAACTCCCCCACATAATATCTAGCTTCAGCATGATTACCGATAAGATTATGATGAAATTCATGTCTTAATTTTAAGGCTTGTTCTGATATATTTTCTACATTTTTATCTAATAAGAAATTTATCCATTCATCATATACAGCAATTCCACTAACATAACCATCACTTTCCCTTTTTTCCATAACTTTTAATCCATTCTTAATAACTTCTCGTAAATTTGTTTTTCTCCCAATCTTCTTTCCGGTTATAACAATTTTCCATAAGTCATCATACCAATCTTGTTTACGAAACATCCCATTTTGTTCCTTATCTAAAATTTCCCAATCTTGAAAATGACTCCAGCCAATAAGAACCTTTCCATTTTCATCATAACCAGAAATAATCAAACACTCAGGTGGTCCAACAATACCAAAACCTAAAACCGGAATACCTTTATTAATCGAATCGACTATTCTTTCCTTAATATAATCTTTATTATTGTCTTTCTCGATAATCTCAAACTCGTAACCCGCCCAATCATATGCATATTTAATTGTTAAATTACTATCATTTACTTGTGTTAAATCCATACTACTTAAACATAAATCCCGATCCCACAATAAACCAAATCCCATTAATGAAGTAGTAAGAAAATGAGAATATGCTGTTCTAACAAGATATTTACCATTATTAAAAGTCGCATAATCCTCCTCCATATATTGCATTAAAGAAGCCATACATGCTGGAAACGCAAAATCTTCAGGGCTACGATTATCTGAAGTGTTTCCATAAAAACCTACTTTAACCACATCAAGAACCTTTTTTTCTAACATAAATATCCTCCCT
>ENA-UOOK01004713-UOOK01004713.1-fermentation-metagenome-genome-assembly--contig:-NODE-4713-length-14352-cov-6.234035_pt1 | contig 14352 bp, 10 predicted proteins | sample MGYA00245777_ERZ724023 | MGnify/ENA primary metagenome ERZ724023 (study PRJEB28704, sample SAMN03018312) | fermentation metagenome | biome: anthropogenic terrestrial biome; feature: soil; material... | reverse complement strand
AACAGCATATACATTTATAAAAGAATGCGTAACGCTGTATTAACTTAAAGGAGGATTTATTTTGGTTAAATTATTTAATGATACATTTAATATTAATGAACTTATCGTCTCAAATTCAACCGAAGTTTTGTTGGAAAACGAATTTAAGATTGCTGATGACTGGCCGGATATTGAAAAAATTGTAACCGCTGAAGGAAAAGTAAAAATCAATAATGCTACGGTAACAACAGACAGTGTAATAGTAGATGGCAAGCTGATTTATAATATTATTTACCGCTCAGATAACGAGAACTACACCATACATTCCATAGACGGAGAAATACCTTTCAGGGAAGAAATTGAGGCAGAAGGTGTTACAGAAGACATGGAGGCATTTACAAATGCATTTATTGATTATCTCGATGCCGAACAGTTATCGGAAAAAGGTTATCTTGTTAAGGCAGTATTAGTATTGGATACCGACGTATACATGAAAAGACCGGTTACATATGTCACGGGCTTAGATTCCGACGGCAGCATTCAGGCAAGAACAAAAAATATATCCTATACGGATACTGTGGCGGATATATCGGAAGAAGTAAATATTAACGACGCTGTGGAATTAAGCAAGGGATCCGGTGAAATAGCCGACATAGTCAAGTCGGAAGCAGATGTCTATATTTCAAACATTGATGTGTTAAATGACAAGATGCTTATCGAGGGAATATGCAAGGTAGGATTCATGTTTGTCGAAGACAATGATTTGCATACAATAGGCTATGTATCTGAAGAATTTCCCTTTACTCATTACATAGAGCTTAAAAATTCGGATGAAGGCATGCTTAAGGACATAAATATAACAGTAAATGATATGACATATCTTACTGCGGAAAACTTTGACAACGAGAAAAAGCTTATCGAATTTGCACTGCCCTTCACGGTAAATGCATCATTTTATGACACAGTGGAAAAAAACATAATCACGGACTGCTATTCAACGGATTACGAACTTGAGCTTCAGTCTGAAAAGATTAATTTATCATCCCTTAAGAATCTTACAAATAAGGTTGTTAAATATGAAAATGACTTTGACGTTCCTTCAGGTACAATAAAAGACATTTATTCTGTGGATGTAAGCCCGAAAATTTCCGAAAAAAGAGTAACTGAAGGCAATTATGTCATAGATGGTTTCTTAGATGTAAATATGCTTTATTTAAACGGAGATTTAAATAAAATAGACAAGGCATATGCCTCACTGCCATTTACAGTGGATTTTCCCGTAAATGATGGGGAAGCATCATGCACAATCCATTCCGATGTAAAAACCAATAAGTTCGGCGCCTACAGGAAAGGAAGCAATTCGGCAAATTTTAATTGTGATATCAATGTTGCGCTGAAATTCAAAAATAATGATGCAATAACCGTAATCAGCGATATTGCAGAAAGAGCCCCCGTTGACAGAAGCAAAATGCCAAGCTTGGTATTCAGGGTTGTTCAGCCGGGAGAAACTCTGTGGGATATTGCAAAGAACTATAATCTGTCTATTAACAGCTTAAAAGAATTAAATGAGCTTCCGGAAGATAATGCTCTTGTTCCGGGCACAAAAATAATAATAGCAAGAACAGTTTAGTTATTTCTGAATATTTCCGAACTTTGTAAATTGTTCTATCCATGCCAATTCAACGGTTCCTACGGGACCGTTTCTTTGTTTTGTAATAATTACGTCCGTTATGCCCTTTCTTTCGGATTCTTCCTTGTAGTAATATTCATCTCTGTAAAGCATCATTACCACATCTGCATCCTGCTCGATTGCTCCGGATTCCCTTAAGTCCGACATTACGGGTCTGTGGTCGTTTCTCTGTTCCGGTGCTCGGGAAAGCTGAGACAGTGCCATTACCGGACAGTCAAGCTCTCTTGCCAGTGCTTTTAACCCTCTCGAAATGTTGGAAATTTCCTGCTGCCTGTTGTCCGTCCTTCCGCCGTCGGACATAAGCTGCAGATAGTCCACGACGATTAAGTCCAATCCCTTTTCGATTTTCAGTCTCCTGCATTTGGACATCATCTCAAACAATGATACTGAGGGTGTGTCGTCTATATAAATATTGTAATTTGAAATCATACTCATGGTGTTAATGAGCCTTGTCCAATCATCGTCATTCAAGCTGCCTGTCCGAAGCTTAGTGCTGTCAACCATTGATTCCATGCTTATAATTCTTTGGACATATTGCTCCTTTGACATTTCAAGGCTGAAAAGCGCAACAGAAGCTCCCGTCTTAACGGCATTCATTGAAATATTAAGGGCAAGAGCAGTCTTTCCCATGGAAGGTCTTGCGGCAAGCAAAATTAAATCGGATTTCTGAAGCCCTGATGTCATCCTGTCCAAATCATTGTAACCCGTAGTAAGACCGGTAATATTGCTTCCGCTCTTGGCTCTTTCTTCAAGTTGATTGAATACAGTCATTAAAACTTCCTTAATTTCAGCAAAAGAATTAATGCTTCTGTTTTGAGAAATGGAAAATATTCTTGATTCTGCCAATTCAATGATTTTTTGAACATCATCATTTTCCTTATAGCTTTTCTCTAATATTTCGTGAGATGCTCCTATAAGTTTTCTCAAAGTGGATTTTTCTCTTATTATATTGCAGTATGCCTCAACATTTTTGGAAGTTATTATATTTTCAGTCAGTGTTGCTAAATATTCAAACCCGCCTACATACCCAATCTTATCTCTCTTTTTAAGCTCCTCAAAAACAGTGACTGCATCAACCGGTATATTTTGAAGGTGTATCTGCTTTATACTGTCGAATATTTCTTTGTTTGCCTCATAGTAAAAGTCGTCATAACTCAATAAATTTACTATTTTTTCAACGGCAACATGGTCAATCATAGCTGAGGCTAAGACAGTCTGCTCAGCTTCGGCATTGTGCGGCGGAACTTTCCCCAAATTAATCAAATCAGACATTTCAACCTCTTATTTTTCCGTTACTATTACCTTTAATTTTGCATTTACCATAGGGTGAAGCTTTATTTTGGCATAGTATTCACCCACAGATTTAATTGGCTCATCCAAGTCAAATTTCTTTTTATCAATTGAAATACCTTGCTCCGTCTCTAAAAGCTCCGATATTTCCTTTGTGGTAATCGAACCGAAAAGCTTCCCGTTTTCACCAATTTTTGTTTTTATAACAATAGTTTTCTGCATCAATTCCTCTTCAAGAATCTTAGCCTCCTCAAAAATCTCCTTTTCTTTTTCATCTTTTTTCTTTTTTGCACTTTCAAGGTTTTTTAAATTTATATCTGTAGCTTCTATGGCTAAATTTTTAGGGAAGAGAAAATTTCTTGCATAACCGTCTTTTGCATTGATAATTTCACCCTTTTTCCCTACATTCTTAACATCTTCCAATAATATAACTTTCATTATTTGCTCTCCTTTTTGTATCTTACTATTGCTTCAAACAACTGCGCCTTTGCTTCCTCCATATCCTGAGTACGGATTTGGGCTCCTGCCATATTCAGGTGACCTCCGCCTCCAAGATATTCCATCATAACCTGAACATTGACATTGCCTACGGAGCGTCCGCTGATATTTATATAATCTTTATTTCTTACAAGTACAAAGCTTACTTTTACATCCTTGATTGTAAGAAGCTCATCCGCACTTTGAGCCGCTATAACATTTGAATCTTCCGAATCTTCATCAATGTATGATACTGCAACATCATCAAAAACAATTTCGCTTCTTTCTATAATCTCTGTCTTTTTCTTCATAAAGTCGATGCTCTCATTGAATAATTCCTTTACATCCACATTATCGGCGCCGTTTCTCTTTAAAAATGATGCCGCTTCAAATGTTCTCACACCTGTTTTGAACGTAAATGAATTTGTATCCACCACTATCCCTGCCATCAGCGCATCTGCTTCAAATTTCGTAAGCTTGATATGATCCTCCATATATTGAATAATTTCAGCAACAAGCTCACAGGTTGATGAAGCGTACGGTTCAATATAATCCAACAAAGTATTCTCTATATATTCTTCGCTTCTTCTATGATGGTCTATTAATACTACCTTATCGATTTTATCAAGAAGTTCGGGAGCTTCCGTATAACTCTTCCTATGTGTATCCAAAACAACGATAAGAGTATTTTGATCTGCTATTTCCAATGCTTTCTCAGTGGTTATCAATGCTTCAACATAATGACCCTCTTCTTTTTTCATTCTGTCATACATGTTTTTCAAAGCATGATTCACATTGTTCAATACTATATATGTTTTCTTGCCTCTGCTCTTGGCAATGCTGTAAAGACCTATGGATGCACCCAAGCTGTCCATATCTCCTACTCTGTGCCCCATAATAATTACATTGGAGCTTTGGTCGATTATCTGCCTTAAGGCATATGATATAATCCTTGCCCTGACCTTTGTTCTTTTTTCGACAGCCTTGCTTTTTCCGCCATAGAATTTAACGGAGTTTATTCTTTTAACTACCGCTTGATCGCCGCCTCTTCCCAAAGCAATATCAAGAGCGCCCTTGGAATATTCCAAAAGCTGAGTCAGATTCTTCGCCATTGCACCCGTGCCTATACTAAGCGTATAGCTGAAATCATTTGTGCCCTTTATTGTTTTAACATCATCGAGCATGGAAAATTTCTTTGCTTCCAATATATCAAGAAATTTATTTTCAATCATCATCAAAAACCTGTAATTATCATACTTAAGTACAAATCCGTTCATTTCAGATGCATATTTGTTAAGAATCTTTTCTACCTGTGCGGTCATTGCGGATTTTTCGCCCAAGTCTAATTTTTCCGATATTTCGTCGTAATTATCTATCTGAATAAGCATTGAAATAGTCCGTTCATCATTATATTTATTCCTTAATGAAATAAATGCGGTATTTTCGTTCCAATAACAAACATAGGAATGTCCTTCTCCAAACCGTCCCTCTTCAAGCTCGCTGTACAATACATTGAAGTTTCTTCCTGTTTCAGGAACTTCTATATTGCTGACAGTACCTTCCTTATTTCCTTCAATTGAGTTTAGAGGAAAGTTTTCCACAAATTCCTCTATATTTTCAATCACATCCAAATTATCACGAAGCAATTCCTTAAACTTATTATTAAACCAGAATATCTTTCCGTTTATCCCTATAATGCATATAGGAAAAGGCGAATAATAAAAGGAATTAACAGACAGGTTCTCTATATTTTTTGTGTAATCTATTATGTAATTTTTTAGTTCTTTTTCCCTTAGAACTTGTTTTCTCAATGTAAAAGCTGTAATCCCTATTAAAATCAATCCTGCAAAGGCAACATAAATATACATACCTTCAATAAGGAAGACTATTATTAATAAAACTATTACGACAAAATAAATAAAACTGTCATCCTTCAAAAACATGGGTGTTTTTTTATCCATATATTGCCTCCTCTTAGCTATACAGCTCTGTTAATTTTTCTTAGATTTACGGTTAAGTCGATTAATCCGACGATTGCATATATCATGCCGAAATTCATGCTCATTATAACAATCATAACCAACAGCAATATTCTGACAAATTTGCCGGCTCTGATTTTATCCACAAAAAACTTCAGGACAGCGAATCCCTGCAGTATCATGGCGCAAAAAACAATTGTAAATAAGTTAAGCTGTATAATTTCAACATTAATTTTTAATGCACTCAGCAAGAATGACAAAAGCAGCAGCCCTGCCATTGCAATCATAAAATTTTTAGGAAAGGAAAAATAGCTTATCCCTTCGTGTTGTTTTACATTAATTGAAAAACGTCGTGCAAATTTACATGCAAAAATATAATTAATGTATGATGTTGTTACCGATGCAATAATCATAATCGCAGGAAACACATTTGTAATAACAGCATTCATCAGGGGTGCCATTTCTTCAATTTGCTTTATTGATTGCTCAATTTGCTGAGTTCTCAAATCATCAGGAATACTATTAAAAAAATCCTTGCTCATTTCAAAGCTTTGATCATAGGTTTCCGCAATCCTTTCGATAAAGTTAATTCCCATTACCGCATTTAAAATTAATATAAATACTACAAAGGAAATCATATAAGCTGCCGCTCCGTACAATATTGTCTGGTTGGGATCCGCATCCTTGCAGACACCATAGGTCAAAGCAGCAGACAAGGGTGTATACATAATCAAAAACATTAATCCTTCCTGCAGTCCCAACAGCATGGAAATAATTATATCGGAAGCTACTAGGGCTAATACGGCGTATTTAAACCCCTTCCTCCTGCCTAATATAATTGCGGGAATGGGATAAAAAAACATGATTATTGTAAAAAAAGATGATAAATAAGCAATTACAACCAATATGCCGGTTATCATTGCCGCTTCTGTAATACTTGATGTTTTTATATTTCTGTTCATTATTCCCTCACATATCTATGGATTATAATATTTTACCCTATAATCAATATAAAGTCAAAAGCTTATTTTTTAATCCTCCAACTTCCTGTACAGTGTAGCTATACTGATTCCAAGCTGTCTTGCCGCTTCCTTTTTCGAATCCAAATCGCCGCCCAATTCATAAATTTTACTGTGTATTACGGATTTTTCATAGAGTCTTGTCATATCTGACAGCTTTAATTTTTCGGAAGTATATGTTCCCATTTTCTTTTTGAGATTTTCCGTGTCGATACGGCTTCCTCCTTCAAAAATTACCGCATATTCAATTAAGTTCCTGAGTTCTCTTATATTACCGGGAAACTTGTATCTCATTAACAACTGTTCGGCTTCTGAGGTAAATCCCTTAAGCTCCTTTTTATAAACATTGCTGAAGTTTTCAAGAAAATACCTTGACAAAATAATTACATCATACCCCCTTTCCCTTAATGGGGGAAGATTAATGGGAACAACGTTAAGCCTGTAATACAAATCATCTCTGAATAAACTTTTTTCCACCATCGATGGCAAAGCCTTATGAGTTGCGGATATAATCCGAGGATTAACCTTTATGGGGGTACTTCCTCCCACTCTTGTTATTTCCTTTTCTTCAAGTGCCCTGTTTAACTTTACCTGCATCGAAAATGGAAGGTCTCCTATTTCATCCAAAAATAATGTTCCGTCCTTGCATATTTCAAACTTGCCCGGATTGCCGGATACATTGGCGCCGGTAAAGGAACCCTTTTCATATCCGAAGAGCTCACTTTCAATTAAATTTTCGGGAATTGCTCCGCAGTTTATTGCCATGAACACTTCATTTTTTCTTGAACTGAAATTATGTATCGCTCTGGCAAAAACCTCCTTGCCTGTTCCCGTTTCACCGAAAATCAATACAGTGGCATCACTTTCCGCAACCTGTATGGCATCTCTTCTCGCTTGTTTTATAAGCTCGCTTTCACCCACAATATCATCAAATGTTATTATGTCTTTCCTTCTGTTGGATTCAATAACGGATTCCTTCATCTTATTAAAATCGGATAATACCAGTACTGTGCCTTCCCTTTTATCCTTTACCATTATGGGGCTGGCATTAATTACAAACTCCGTATTATTAAGTCTTATGGGTCCCGCTTCTCCTATGAAGTCCTTAGAAATTAGCTTGTTATACACTTTTTCCGTAAGTAAATTCCATAGGTCGGGAATAATGCCGCCAATGCGCAATTTTTCATTTGCATAATTGTTGGTTGTTATAATATCATGATTATTATTTATAATTATTATACCTTCATTCAGAGAATTAATCAGCGTCATCATTTCCGAAGATGTATATTCCACCATTCTCATAAAGTTCTTTTCGCTGAGAATGGTGGATATAATCGCACCCAATTGACTTTCAAAATTCATGAAGCTTTCACGGTTCATAAGAAGATTTTGCTTTGCTTTCTCATCATAGGCGCACATACCTATGACACCTATTATTTCGTTTTCAAACCTAATAGGAATGCACAGCTCAACAAGCTCCCGACAGTTTTCCAAATTTTGGCATTCAAAGCATAGGGGGTTATCTTTCGGATTTTCCAAGAAATATTGTTCCCCTGTCATGATGCACTTGTGAAAAGCGGAATAAATAGGAGCTTTTGCTCCGATACCGTATTCTTCGTTAACTGTTGACGCAATCCTTTGAAGATTTTCATCGACAACAGTAATATCTACATTTGTTACGGCATTCATTGCTTCAATAATATGCTTAAGCTCATGATTTATATTCATTAATATGCTCATTTAAATCACCTTTCTTGTAAATATTATAATACAAACCGCAGCCATATACCATACTTTATTTAAAATATTATCATTAATGATAATCCGAAAACAAATTTGATAAATATTTGCAGAGATTATATTTTCCAATATATTTCTGCATCAACATAAAAGTATATTATCACTTTTGATAATCCATGATGTCATACTTTTTTATAAACAGCTATTTTTCAATTACTTTTTGTGATTAAGCTCTTGGCATGATTTGTGCAATAATATTGAATAAATAAAGAAGAGGAACATAACTTTAAGTATAAAGGCGTGTTCCCGTAATAGGGGATGAAAATATGGAAAATATGGAAAAGAAGCTTCTTACCGACATTCTGAAAAACCAGGTTACTCCCGCATTAGGGTGCACAGAGCCTGGAGCTGTTGCTTATGCGGTGGCTAAAGCCAAAGAAATTTTAGGGGACGAAGTCAAAAAACTCAGCATAGAAGTTGATAAAAATATACTTAAAAACGGATACAGTGTGGGAATTCCGGGAACAAGCGAACACGGCATTATATTTGCCGCTGCACTTTCCTTAGCTGTAGGTAAGTCAGAGTATGTATTGGAGGTTCTGAAGGACGTTGACAGCGATAGTATAGATAAAGCATTAAAAACAGTTGAATTAAATATTATAGACCTTAAGCTTAAATCTGATATTCAAGGATTATACATTAAAGTTGACGCAATCGGAAGTAAGGATAAAGCAACGGTTATAATACGCAATGCACATACGAATATTATTTTTGAAAGTAAAAATAATGATATTCTTCTTAATAATGATACGGATACAATTACTGTAAAAAATAATAGTTCAGTAAATGAAATTAAATATGAAATTAAGAATTTCACAATTGATTCTCTTATTGACTATGCGGACAGTGTGCCCATTGAAGATATTTCCTTCATTCAAAACGGAATTGATATGAATTTGAAAATGGCTGATGCAGGATTAAAGGAGCATGTGGGAGTTGGTTTAGGCAGTTATTTCTATGAAAAGGCAAGCGATGATTTTACAATGGCTAAGGCATATACCGCAGCCGCCTCGGAAGCGCGAATGTCCGGCTACATGCTGCCTGTAATGAGCAGCGCAGGCTCGGGCAATCACGGCTTGGTGGCAATAATACCAATATCATATATCGGTGGCAAGAGGAATATTTCAAAGGAAAAAATATTGCGTTCCGTAGCCTTAAGTCACTTAATAACAATATATGTAAAGGTTTATTTGGGAGCGCTGTCACCTGTTTGCGGCTGCGGAGTTGCGGCAGGAGTAGGCTGCTGCGCAGGTCTCACATATATGCTTAACGGTGACAAGGAACAAATTAGAGGCGCCGTCAACAATATGATAGCGGGTATTTCGGGAATGCTTTGTGACGGAGCAAAATTAGGCTGTGCATATAAATTGTCAATATCCGTTGACGCCGCTGTCGATGCAGCAAAAATGGCATTGGAAAGAATATACATTCCGGAGGATAATGGCATCTTGGGAAACACTGCGGAAAAAACAATCCAAAATTTAGCTCAGGTTTCAAATGTCGGAATGAATAATACGGATGCCGCCATACTTGACGTTATGGTAAATAAATGTTAAATTAATTTAATTAATTCATGATTTTCTTATAAAGTTATTTATTTATGCTATTATGTATGTTATTGTATGTATAGTATATGTAATAAAATATCATCACAAGGAGGCTTTATTAATGAACAACATTTTAGCACTATTTACAATCGCCGTTGTGTATTATATCGGAGAGTTTATCGGTACAAAGACAAAGGCATGGATACCTTCGGTGTTCGTAACAGCAATACTGTTTCTTATAGGATACTGGACATTTTTCCCTAAGGATATAGTTGATATTGCGGGTTTGGGCGCTCCCTTAGGAGGAACGTTGGTAATAATGCTGTGTATCACTCACATGGGTACTATCATCAGCATTAAGCAGCTTATTGAACAATGGAAGGTAATCGTAGTTACATTGGCAGGTTTGGTTGGTATGGTAGTTTTTTGCTGGTTTATATGTATTCCTATGGTTGGAAAGGAATATGTGGTTGCGGGATTGCCGCCTCTGACAGGAGGTATTGTTGCTGCAACAATGATGAATCAGGCAGCTCTTGAAAAAGGACTTATGTCTGCCGCAGTACTGGCAATAGCCATGTATGTATGCCAAGGGTTTGCAGGTTACCCTCTTACGGCAATCATGCTGAAAAAAGAAGGGAAAAAGTTATTGGCACAATACCGTTCCGGTAAGGATGCAATAGGTTCTGAAGTGGTAATTGATGAAGAAGCGGGCAATGTTCAGGTTGAAGAATCTAAAAAGAAAAGACTTATTCCGGCTATACCCGAAAAGTATTCATCCACAGCTTTTATTTTGGCAAAATTAACGCTCTCTGCATATGTAGCAAATCGGCTGTCTGTCATAACAGGGTTAAACCAAGCGGTATGGGCTTTAATTTTAGGTATTATTTTTACGGAAATAGGATTCTTAGACAAGGATTCTCTTAACAAAGCCAAGTCCTATGGATTCCTGATGTTCGTCCTCATGGTTTATGTATTCTCAGGATTAAAGGATGCAACTCCGGAAATTCTGCTTGGTGCCTTAGGACCTATGGTGTTAATAATAGTTGTAGGTGTTGCGGGAATGGCTCTTACTTCAATTATAGCAGGAAAAATATTGGGCATCAGCTGGAATATGGCATTTGCAGTATCTTTAACGGCACTTTACGGATTCCCGCCAAACTATATACTTACGGAAGAATGTGTAAAAGCACTGGCAGAAAATCCAAAGGAACATGAATATTTAATGAGCAAAATGCTCCCGATGATGATAGTCGGAGGATTTATTACAGTAACCATCACTTCTGTAATAATAGCGGGGCTTTTCGTAAACTTACTTTAATCGCTTACATGCAGCCTGAGGGGTACTCCCTTGGGCTGTAAATAAATAGAAAGAGGTTATAACATGAACATAAAATTATTAGCAGAAAAATATAATGATTATATAGTTGAGAGGAGGAGATTTTACCATTCAATACCCGAATTAAGTTTTGAAGAAAAAAGAACAACAGACGAATTAACGGATGACCTTAAAAAATTAGGTATAGAAGTAAAAACTTTTCCCGATTACAACGGAATTGTAGGAACAATAAAGGGCAAAAAAGAAGGAAAAACGGTAATGCTCAGGGCAGACATAGATGCCTTGCCGGTAGAGGAGCATACAGGGCTTCCTTTTGCTTCAAGCAACGGCAGCATGCATGCTTGCGGACACGATGCGCACATTTCAATGCTTTTAGGCGCAGCTAAAATACTTGCGGAAACAAAGGATGAACTTGAGGGTACGGTTAAATTACTGTTCCAGGCAGCGGAAGAATCATGCTACGGAGCAAAATACTATGTTGAAAACGGCGTTTTGGACGGCGTTGACGCAGTATACGGAATGCATATATGGGGAACTCTCGATGTGCCATACTTCAACCTTGAATCAGGAAGCAGAATGGCATCTGTGGATAACTTTAAAATTACGGTAAAAGGTGTTTCCTCCCACGGCTCTGCGCCTCACTTGGGAAAAGACGCGGTTGTGGCGGCATCGTCAATAATTATGAATATTCAGACTATGGTCAGCAGAATTAATGATCCTTTGAATCCTTTGGTTGTATCAATAGGAACCATTAAGGGCGGACAGAGATTTAATATAATAGCAAATAATGTGGAAATGGAAGGCACGGTAAGAACACATTCAAGAGAAGTAAGAGCCATAGTGGAGCAGAATTTAAGGGAAATAGTTGAAGGAACCGCAAAAGCCCTCGGATGTGAAGCAGCCTTGGAGTATTCTTATTATGCGGCACCGGTTATCAACGAACATGAGGATATAAATAAAATTGTACAAAATGCAGCGGCAAAGTTATACGGCGAAGAAAGTATGGTTAAAATGCCAAAGCTTATGGGCTCAGAAGATTTCGCATACCTTATGGAAAAGGTGCCCGGATTCTATGGGTTCATTGGAACGAGGAACGAGGAAAAAGGAATTATTTATACAAACCACAGTGATAAATTTACCGTTGATGAAGATGTTCTTCACAGAGGCTCCGCACTTTATGCGCAATTTGCCCATGATTTTCTTAAGGCTTAAATATCATTACTGTATAAATTCCAAAGTATAATATAAAATAAGATTGGAGATTCAAATGATTAGAGATTTAGCTGAAAAATATTCAGATTATATAATTGAACAAAGACGTTATTTCCATCAAATTCCCGAACTCAGTCTGAACGAGGTGAAAACTACCGAAAAGTTAGTTGATGAACTCAAGAAAATGGGTGCTGAAGTTATAACATTTCCTGACTATCAAGGCTGCATAGGAATAATAAAGGGCGGCAAACCGGGTAAGACGATAATGCTCAGATCAGATATCGATGCGCTGCCTGTAAAGGAGCAAACAGGACTGCCCTTTGCTTCAACAAACGGAAACATGCACGCATGCGGACATGACAATCATATGGCTATACAATTAGGAGCGGCAAAAATTTTAACTGATTTAAAGGATGAACTTCACGGAACAGTGAAATTATTATTTCAATCAGGAGAGGAAGTGGGATACGGAGCTAAGTATTATGTTGAAAAGGGTTATTTGGATGATGTTGATGCAGTATACGGCGCTCATATATGGTCAGCCGTTGATGCAGGCAAGTTCAGCCTTGAAGCGGGAGAAAGAATGGCATCATGTGATACGTTTAAAATTACCGTTGAAGGTACTTCTGCCCATGGCTCGGCTCCAAACTTAGGCAATGACGCATTATATGCCGCAGCTTCAATAGTAATGAATATTCAGTCATTTGTCAGCAGGAGAAATAATCCTCTTGACGCAGCTGTAGTTACGGTTGGAACCATGAACGGAGGGCAAAGATTTAATATTGTTGCCAACCATATTGAAATGGAAGGAACTACAAGAGCTTTTAACAAAAAAACAAGAGATTCAATAGAAGGCGAATTAAGAAAAATAATTGAAAATACCGCAATAGCTTTGGGTGTAACGGCAAAGCTCGAATACAGTTATTTAACAGATCCGATTATTAACGATGATGGAAATTTAAATCAATTGGCTCGAAACGCCGCAATAAAACTTTACGGTGAAGACGTTCTTGTTCCTATGACAAAAATTATGGGTGCGGAAGATTTTTCACATTTGGTAAAAGATATTCCCGGATTCTTCGGATTCATAGGATGCCGAAATGAAAGCCTTGGAATGGTACACGTTAACCACAGTGAATTTTTTACGGTTGATGAAAGCACCCTGCATATGGGAGCAGCATTGGCAGCACAATTTGCTTACGATTTTCTGAATCAAAAATAAACATGTACTCTGAATCGAGAGCAGAGAATTTTATGTAAATAAGGGATATTACTTTCAAGGTATGTCCCTTTCTTTTTTCCCTTTACACTTCTCTTGTTTTGAAATATACTTATAGCATAAAAAGAAACGAGGTGCATTATGAAAAGAAAAATTAGTGTGTTTATAGCGGTTTTAATGATATTATTTTCATTTACATCTGCATTTGCCTATGAGCTGGACAAGGATAAATTTGACGATGATATTGAATTCATGAAAAACGTAATATTTCTTGTACTTGATAATTATCAGTATGAAGTAAATCAGAAAGATATAATGAATGGTCTTTATGACGGATTTTTCGATATTTTAGACGATTACAGCGTATACTACACACAGGAGGAATACAGGGAAATGCTCGAATATTACGAAGGAGAATTTCCCGGAATAGGTGTTCAAATAATTGATCTAAACGGACAGGTTGTAGTGGTAACTCCCCTTCCCGATTCACCCGCAATCGAAGCGGGCATAAAGGCGGGCGATATAATAAAATCCGTTGATGGATACGACATTACGGGAGCCACTTCAAGTCAGGCATCACTTCTTATAAGGGGAAAGGAAGGAACCTCCGTAAAAATAGGCATCATGAGGGGAAAGGAAAGCTTAACCTTTGATTTAATCAGAAGAGCCATAGTGACCGACAAGGTCGAAGGAAAAATATTAGAGGATAACATAGGATATTTAAAGGTTACAAGTTTTTCTGACAATACAGCGGAGCAGGTTGAAAAAGAGCTTGCCGATTTCGATAAAAATAATGTAAAAAAA
>ENA-UOOK01004712-UOOK01004712.1-fermentation-metagenome-genome-assembly--contig:-NODE-4712-length-14357-cov-5.549084_pt1 | contig 14357 bp, 17 predicted proteins | sample MGYA00245777_ERZ724023 | MGnify/ENA primary metagenome ERZ724023 (study PRJEB28704, sample SAMN03018312) | fermentation metagenome | biome: anthropogenic terrestrial biome; feature: soil; material... | reverse complement strand
CCCGCCCCAGAGCGCGCCCGCCTGGTGGCAGAGCTGCAACAGCTCTATTCCGAGGGAAAGCACGATGAGATCCTGACCCAGGTGGACTCCTTGTTGCCCAGGGACGAAGCAGGCAATTTCATCACCGAGGGGGAGAAGTCGGATGTGGTCCACGATCTTCTCGCCTTCCTGGCGGAGAGGATGCTGGAGATGAACAAGCAAAAGCAGCAGGAGATCCGGGGCTTTCTGGACTGGCTGGAGGGCTATTTAGGGGCGAAGATTGAGGATCTCAAGCCCAAGACCAGGATCCTGAGCTACTACCAGAACGACTACGAGAGCTTCATTGGAGAGCTCAAGAAGAACAAGAAGAAGCTGACGATCGACCCCTCCCGCCGGGAGCCTGGGGAGTTGCTGCGGGCGGAGTTCGAGGGGTCCAAAAAGAAGCTCGACCCATTGATGGAGAGGATCAAGAGGACGGATGAGCTGATCGATGCCGTGGTCTACAGGCTCTACGGGCTGACGGATGAGGAGATCGGGATTGTGAAAGGAAATTCAGCGTGAAGATGCATGTTACAGGAGAAGGAATATTCAATGGATCTGATATATCTTGATTACAATTGCTTTCAAAGAAGATTTGATGATACCAGCCAGATCAAGATCCAGCTTGAGGCTCTAGCCTGTGAAGAGATCTTTCTGAGAGCGGAGATTGAACAGATCCAACTGGCCTGGTCCTTCATGCATGAGGACGAGACCTTACTCTGCCCCTTTCCAAATAGAATGAATGTAGCTTTCATACTATCCACCCTCTGCAAGATCAGAATTGGACCTGATGATAAAATCTATGAGTGTGCTCTGGAATATCAGAGAAAATCCAGAATAACACCAAAAGATGCCCTCCATCTTGCATCTGCCAATTTCATCGGAGCCGATTACTTCTTAAGCTGCGACAACAGATTATTAAATCAGGCCAAGAGACTAGAACTGGAAATTGTGATCTCAAATCCAGTGGACTACATCAGATTGGAGGATATATGACTGAGAGGGCCAAGACGCTCGATGATGCTGAACTGAGACTCGTTGGGATAGATGCCTTGAATAAGGCTTTGGGTCCAGCCAAAGCGCTCCGATTCCTTGCTCTATTCCACCATGAACCTACTGATTACGTAGAGATCTCAAGAAGACTATATGAAAATCAGAACACAGAAGAGATATTTAAGAGGGCAAAAGAGCATTGGAGAGGCTAGTGTCCAAGCCTTGAACTATCCTGAAACTCTAGATTCGCTAATGCCCCGGACGCCTGACTGAAAAAACTGCACACCATACCTCCATTTTTCGAATCAAAGGCAAAGCGTCATTCTCCCGGTTCCATCCCGGCTGGAGAAAGCTTAAAAGTGATCAGAGCCAGAACATTCATTCATGATAAATGATGCGAATTTTGTTCAGGGAGGCGATATCTGCCATGACGGTTACCTTTGAGCCTCGCACCAGATTGATGCATCTGGAGGAGTATGTAACCAAGATCCACCTGAAGCTCCCCCCAGAGGAGGCAAAGGTGCAGCTCTTGAGGTGCAGGATCGTGGCCTACGGCCTGATCGCCGAAATCGGGGAGAAGGCATACAACAAAGCATTTGTGGACCAGATCTTCGCCCAGGCCTACCGGAACCTCTCCGAATTGACCGGCCAGGATCTGCGAGACCCCTTCTCAGATCCCTGCGCCAGCCAGTACCAGATCCTGGATGAGCTGAGGTCCTATGGCCGGAGGGACCTGCCAGAGCCTTTCCTGAGATTCATCCGGGCGGAGTTCAAGAAGGCCTTCATCCCCACAATGAGGATCTTGACCGACCTGTGCCATTCGGAGAACAAGTACTCCTGGGAGGAGGTAAAGCTGCAGCTTGTGGAGATCATGGATCAATTGGGGGTGGATGTAACCTGGGAGGAGTGCGAGGAGAAGCTGGAGACGTATCTGAAAAAGATAGGTGGAACCATTTATATCAATTGAGTTCTTTCGGAATAATTCATGAATACCAGGGGCAAAAAAATAGAAGCTCAGAACCGGACCATCTTGCAGAAAGTCGCCAGAGGAATAATGCTCATGCGAGGCCTTCAAACCGATTTCTCGCCGGAGTGCCTCTCCGAGCTCGCCCGTATCAACGGTCCAGCCAAGGCTGATGGCGCCCCCCATATCCGCGACCTGAGAGGGCTGCTTTGGGCCTCCATAGATAACGATGACTCCGAGGACCTGGATCAGCTTACCGTGGCCGAGCCCCTGGACGACGGAAAGGCCAGGATCAGGGTAGCAGTGGCAGACGTGGACAGCCTGGTCCATAAGGACTCTGCCATAGACCAGGATGCTCAGACCAACACCACCTCCGTCTACACCGCTGCCCAGATCTTCCCCATGCTGCCTCTGAAGCTCTCCACCAACCTCACCTCTCTTAACCTAGACCAGGACCGCCTGGCGGTGGTGGTGGATATGACCGTTGCCCCCGACGGCTCGCTGGTCGACTCAGACGTCTACCGGGCGGTGGTGCATAACCACGCCAAGCTGGCCTATAACAGCGTTGCTGCCTGGCTGGAGGGGACTGAGCCCATGCCCCAAGCGGTTAGCGCCATGGACGGCCTGGCGGAGAACCTTCTCCTCCAGGATAAAGTGGCCCAGAATATGAAGAGCCTCCGCCATAAAGAGGGCGCTTTAAGCCTGGAGACCATTGAGGCCAAACCGGTCTTCAAGGGAGAAAGGCTCTGCGACCTTTTAGTGGAGGAGACTAACCGGGCCAAACAGATCATCGAGGACTTCATGGTCGCCGCCAATGGAGTGACCGTCCGCTATCTGACTGAGCGAAATATGCCCACCATTCGCAGAGTGGTGCGGGTTCCCAAGAGGTGGGACCGGATCGTCCAGATCGCCGCTCAGCATGCCTTCAAGCTTCCCCCCAACCCCAGCTCAAGAAAGCTGGAGATATTCCTGAACATGATGAAGAAGAAAGATCCCCTCCGCTTCCCCGATCTATCTTTAGCCGTAATCAAGCTGCTGGGAAATGGCGAGTATGTGGCGGAGCTGCCCGGCACAGAGCCCATAGGCCACTTCGGCCTGGCGGTCAAGGATTACGCCCACTCCACCGCCCCCAACCGGCGCTATCCCGATCTGATCACCCAGAGGCTGCTCAAAGCAGCCATTGAGAATAAGCCCCTGCCCTACTCAATACGTGAGCTGGACCGTCTGGCCGACCACTGCACCAGGAAAGAGGATATCGTGGCCAAGGTGGAGCGGCAGGTGAGCAAGTCAGCTGCTGCACTTCTGCTCGAGCCCCGGATCGGGGAGAGGTTTAGCGCCATGGTCACCGGCTCATCGGAGAAGGGCACCTGGGTGCGGCTGCTGGACATTCCAGTGGAAGGGATGCTCAAAGGAAAAAGAAAAGGAATCGATGTAGGAGATGAGGTCACTGTAGAATTGATCTCTGTGGATGTGAACCTCGGGTTCATAGACTTCAAGCAGGTTGAGGATAGGATCAAATAGGCCGATCGAATAGGCCTGTCAAAGGGGATGGATCCAACTGGGCCCATCCCCAAGAGCAGCCCGCCCCAAATGATCGTGATAACAAGATAGCCAGCTGCAGGGTAGCCAGCTGAAGAATACTCTTCCCCTGCCTACTCCTCCTGCACGGGAACCTTCACCGATTCCGCCTCCGCCAGCATCTGTCCCGGGTAGATAAGATCGTGCAGTTCGCGGTTGAAGCCGCTTGCTGTGGTATGGGCATCATAGATGCCGTAGAGCCATGGCAGGACGAGCCAGGCGAGGAGCAGGATCAGCAGACCTTTCAGATATTCGCCCAGGTATATCTGGCCCCCGCCGGGAATGAAGATGCTGATCAGAGTGATCAAACCGACGTTCTTTTTCATCGACTCATACAGGAGGATTTTCTGGCCCAGGTCCATCGATGCGACGGCATCCTTAATCATAATTCGATCTGATTCATCCATATGATCAACCCCAATATAGATTATAGCACCTGAAAATAGATATTCCTATCCCCCAAAGCCTCAAAAGCTCAGTCCTCAAAGAAATAGGGCAGAGCCTTATCGATATTGGAGACCTCGACCACATTCAGGCCCAGTTCCTCCTTTGCCGCCTGGGAGATGTTCAGAGTTTTAGGCACATATTTGGACCTCATGATATCGAAACCTAGATCGGTTGACCTGCGCTCAACCTGCCTCTCATAATAGATGACATCGGCCTGGCCCTCAGGGATCAAAAAGTACTTGTAGCCGGCATCAGACACTGCTTTTGTCTTTTCCAGCACGCTGCCGATCTGGCCTATGGATCCGTTGTCGTAAATGTGGCTTTGAACTCCATGCCGACCTCAACGCTTCTCGAAATATAGCTCAGGCGGGTATATCTTGCCTGAGTAGGCTGCCGAGTCAACCAGCCAAATGCGACACAACATCATCGTAGTCGCAAGCCCCGTCCTTGAGGGCGGGGTAGTTGACGTGACGAATTCCTCTCAGGGGGTCTGATACAGCCGGTTTATATAGGCTACTGCTTTTGGATGTTGGCGCCAAATGGAGGGGACTGAGAAGATGAATTCTTAGCTTGTGGCGTCTATTGACGAGGCATAGATCTCCATTCAGGATGTAAGAGCCGCAAAGGAATGAAAAATGTTATTCTATTAGCCCAATCGATGCACTGATCCCCAACCAGGCTCATGGGCATCATCTAAGGGACAGGAGTTCATTACCATGCGCGGTCATGAGCGCGCAGGAGGGCCGCGTATGGGCATGCAGACTCTGGTTTTAAGGGCGGAAAGCGAAAAGATAGTCTTGAGTAAAAAAATAGAGTCTGTTCTGGCGTTAAGAATTAATGCAAAAAGGCAAGTGATCGGTTGTGTCGTTCTCGCTGAAGATGCTCCGGCCAGCCAGGAAAGAACTGGATAAAATGAATAGAGAACGGATATATAAGAGGAGACCTATAGCATTATGATGGCCAGCAGCAAGACCAGACTAATTAAAAAGGAACCACTCTCCGACCGGGATTTTGAAGGCGTGATAGCAGAGGGCGAAGAGACCAAGTGCTCTGACGATATTTGGGAGTACTATGAGACGCACAAGGATGAGCTTGAGGACCTTGATGAATATGCCAAAAAGCGCGGCCTTGTGAGACGTCTGATTTAGAACGGATTATTTTCAAGAGTTCAATAGTTGGCCATCTGTGCCGTGAAGTGGGCCAAACTCCACCGCTCCCTGGCAGTGGGTTAGGTCCTGGATGGCACTATTGGTAAACACATCAAATGCCAGAATGTCTTATGCCTCTTGCGGCAGGGCAGATCAAAGCCTATGACCGCTATTCTTGATGGCATTCTGGCCCACCCGGTGGGGCGGTTGGCCTGGCTCTTGGCCCCTTCTCCAACAGGCTAACAAGCCACTTTATCAGATCCTCGGCGAGATGCTCGTTCTTTTTCGTCCACGCCTCAACTCGCGAGAAGACGTTTCATTTGTTACGAATAATAAAGTTTGATGTAGTGGTTTGGATTGGGCTATGAGAATTATATGAATAAATTAGACTCTATGAATAAGCACGGGCCCCTTTTTCCATCGGAAAATAGCGAAGTGGCAATACAAAGTCCCTCATCAAAATCCTTATACCTCAAGGCACCGACTCCCTGCTACGGACGATCCCCAATGAATGTCTCACTTATCCTCGCTCACCCCAGCCAGGGAAGCTTCAACCATGCCATAGCTATTGCAGCCATCAACGCCCTTGAGGGCAATGGCCACAGCGTCAGCTTTCACGACCTCTACCGGGAACGATTCGATCCTGTGCTGCCTTATGGGGAGATTCCCAAAGGCGCAGATATAGATTCAAATCTTATGAAACATTGCCAGGAGATCGCCTCTGCAGACGGGATCATAATCGTTCATCCCAACTGGTGGGGCATGCCACCAGCCATCCTCAAGGGATGGGTGGACAGGGTGATCCGGCCGGGGGTAGCTTACGAATTTTTGGAGGGGGACAGCGGCGAAGGAGTGCCAAGGGGCCTCTTGAAAGCCAATAAGGCGCTGGTGTTCAACACCTCCAACACCTTCCCTGACCGGGAGCGCGAGGCATTCGGCGATCCACTGCAGAGGCTGTGGAAGGACTGTATCTTCGGGCTCTGCGGCGTAGAGGAGTTCTATCGGAAGACCTATTGCGTGATTGCGACCAGCACGCCGGTTAAGAGAACTGCCTGGCTGGAGGATGCAAAAGATACAGTGGCAGAGATCTTTCCCAAAGATAGGAATAGGTAATTGGAAATGCTGGCGAGAGAATGGGGGAGCAGAGGTCTGGCATGCGGATGAATAATGGAATTGCAGATATGGGATGGCTGCAAGTCCGGGCCAGAGACGAAGGCAGGCCGCCGGAATGAGAGGTCTTCGTGAGCAATAGGAACGCGGACCGCCCCCGAGCATCCGAAGGCAAAGGGCTGTCTACCTCGTCAGCTTCTCCGGCCTGAAGACCGGAATTCCCTTGCGCCATTTCTATGGCCTTTTTGTCGGTTCGGAGTTGATCCTTTTCGAGCCCAGGTCCGAATATAACTCTGCAACTCCCCTGAGGGCTCGATATCCCTTCTCGCTAATCATATAGTCCCCTCTCTCATTTCTTTGCAAAATCATTCCTCCATTCTGCAGCTTCTGCAAGTGGAAGAGCAGATTGCCGCCCCGCAATCCCGTGAGCTCAGCAAGAGCCGAAAAGGTCTTCGTCTCAGCGAAAAGGGCCTTTAGAATTTGCAGTCGCTGTTTATTGCTCAAGGGCTCGAGGAGCTCGATGACAGTCTCTTCCTCGGGAAGGGACTCCATCGATTCACCCGTCAAGTCATTTTCACGGTATACCCTGAGCGAACGCATCAGATCTATCTGCTTATCCAATAGCCTGGCCACCTCAGAAAAGCATGTTTTGCACTGATCATAAGGAGACCTCCTGCGCATCTCTTCCAGCTTCGATTTCGCATCGTTGATGGAATCCGCTGATACCTCGCCACTTTTAATCTGATTCAGGCTGCTATTAAGAAGATCCGAGAACAGCGCTTTGCAGGCATTCTTCATATGACAGTCCTTCGATATCTTGCCTTCCAGGCTGCTCTCTATCTCATCGGTTGCGTATCCCCGGATTACATCAAAAAAATCGCTTCTGCAGCCATCGACAATAGAATTCAAGTGCTGCTGATTTGAGCGTTCCATGAACCTCTTCATGTCTTCGTGCATGATATCCAGCTTCGACTTTATGGCGTTGACATCCTTCAGAAGATCCGCATTCATGATATCATCAAACTGAAGCGATGATAAAAAGGTTTCTATTATGTATCTGAGAGTTAATCTTGTGTATTGGATTATACCTTGTATAGTTTTATAACGCCAAAGTATATATTCGTAACCAGACGATAGAAGGATTGGTGAAACGCAATGAGTGCAAAAGACGAGATACATGCCCAAATTGTTGGTGCCTTAAAGGAAGCAAAGTTTCCCATAAAAACGCCTGAAGAGCTTTTGGCTGCCCTGCCCCAGGGTGCTGCCACCAAATGCAAGGCAGGAGATGTGGAGATTACCGCGGGTGATGCGGGAAAGGTCTTGAAAGCCAGCGATTTCCCATTTAAAGATGCCAGGCAGGTGGCCGACGTAATCGTCAAGCGAGCAGGGCTCTGAAAGAGAGCTATGGGAATTGCCTGAAGATTAACGAAAAGAGATCGGTGCGGCAAAATGGATCGAGGCGGATGGCTTCACAGATCTTTAAAATTTTTTTATGCTCTTTCCGATAAATTATCCTCAAAAGGCTTTATATTATCGAATATCAATGCTTGAATTCATGGATGAGGGGAAGAGAAGCGAACCGGTAGAGTTGATAGCAGTCCTTGTCTTCGGCTTCTTGTTGAAGCTCTTTGCAGGAAGGAACTCACTTACCGAACATGGGATAGTGTTCCCAGGCTACGATGAATATTATCATATGCGCAGGATACTCTATGGGACCAGCAACTTTCCTGATACGCTATGGTTTGATACCTACCTGAGCTACCCTCATGGCTTTTCCATAACCTGGCCCCCGCTCTTCGACCAGATCTCCGCTGCCCTATGCATCGCTTTGGGCCAGCATACAAAAGAGGGGGTGGAGATGACGGCGGCCTTTGTGCCTGTCATCATCGGTCTGCTGGCGATGGTCGTCGTTTACTATATCATGCGAGAGCTCTTCGATCACAGAATTGCCCTTCTGGCAAGCTTCATGACCGCTCTCGCCCCCTACTACCTCCTCTATACGATGGTTGCCGCCACCGACCATCACTCTTTGGAGGTGTTGTTTCAGCTCCTCTCTCTCCTGTTCATGGTCCTCGCATTCTCCCGGCCGGATAAGAGATGGCTCTACGCTTCTGCGGCAGGTGTGGCACTGGCCGCCCTGGCATATACCTGGCAGGGCGCAGATGTCTACTTCGGAGCATATCTGCTATTCGCGGCAGTTGGGATCAGCCTGGAGCTGCGCCAGGATAAGCCGAACCTGAACATCGCCTCAACGCTGCTTGTAGCCTTTTTCCTCGCCCTTATACTCGTTTTGCCCTTCAGGAATACCCCCTGGATGTCACCCTCATTCCTGGGATTGGCAGCCATATTCGTCGCTCTGGCCATCATGCTGGCACTGGCACACATTATCGCTAAGAGGAGCATATCCTGGAAGGCATTCCCATTGGCCATCCTCGCCATATTCATTATATCATTGCTGCTCTCAAAGATATTGGGCGGATTCTTTGGACTGGAGGGTCTGATCCGAACGGGAATGGGATACATCTGGGGAGGGGAGATGATCGGCAAGATTGGAGAGGCAGAACCGCTCATCTATGACCTTGATACGTTATCTCAGGTGGTCTTCTCCTGGCTGGGACTGAACATCCTATTCTCCCTGGCAGGAGCAGCCGCCATAGTAGTCTATATGCGAAAAGAAGAAAGAAGAATGCAGCAGGGCCTGCTTCTCCTTCTGATATGGGCAGTCTTCTCCATCCTTCTCACCCTGGGGCAGGGCAGATTTCTGTACATCTCCACGATATTCATGGGCATGCTGATAAGCATACTGATATTCTATGCCCTGGATCGCCTTAAGAAGTTCCAGGAGGAGAGGGGCGCAAAGCTCAACCGGGCCCTGGCAGCAGCCGTCATCCTGCTTCTTGTCCTGCCGACGGCAATTGATGCCTTCAACTTCGCCAACAATTCGCCACCTGCGATCGCAGGCGACTGGCATGACTCTCTTTTCTGGCTGAAGGAGAACAGCGACCCAACCAGCCACTTTGCCGATCCGGAAGAGATCCCTGAGTACAGCGTGATGAGCTGGTGGGACTATGGCAACTGGATCCTCTATCTATCTGAAAGGCCGGTGGTGGCGAACAACTTCCAGACCGGAATAGAGGATGCGGTGAAGTTCTATCTGGCAGAGGACGAGAAGGAAGCGACGGAGATAATGGATGCCAGAGGTGCCAGGTACGTCTTTGCCGATTTCGGCATTGCCTATGGCAAGCTGCCCTCCCTCACAGAATGGGCGGATGAGGATATCAGCAGCTATATGGCCCTGGAGGAGTACGGCGCTCAGCTCTCAGCCAAACCCAAAGAGAGGTTCTTCAACACCACATTGGGCAAGCTCTATCTAGCAGACGGAACAGGCATGGGCCGGTTCCGCCTGATCCACGAGTCGAGCACTATCATGGGAAATGTGGGAAAGAGCAGGGTTATGATCTTCCAGTATGTCCCCGGAGCGTTGCTGAAAATCCACACTGGCCGGGATGGAAATGGCATGGCCTTGCTCAATATGACCTCCAATATGGATAGGAGGTTCGTCTACCTCAACCAGGCCACCTGGAATGGAGATGCACTTGAGGTAAGGGTCCCCTATTCCACAGAGAGAGAGCATGAGGTCCATGCAACTGACCCGTATATGGTGTTCTCAGTGCATGGAGACGATGTGAAGGCAAAGACGGTTGAGGTGAGCGAGGAGGATGTTCTCCAGGGAAGAACCATTGATATCAACTTTTAAAAAAGAGAATTGCGCCGTTTCCGGCGCATCAATTTGATATTCTCGATTAGGGCTTATACGCAGGGCAACCAATCAACGCTGATTTCGCCACAGGTGGAGTTGCCCCAGAGCTGGATGAACTTCTGAATGGCGAAGACGCCAGTCAGGTCCTCGACCGATCGGCCATACTCAGCATGCCGCCCTTTGAGCGCGCTGCTGGACTCGGGATCTCTGGAGATCCAGCCGATATGGGCCACACCGATTACATTGCTGTTTATGTTGGCCTCAAGGACACCGTTGCAGCAGGGAGTATCGGTCAGGGCATTGTATCCCCTGGTCTTGACCTCAGTGGTCTTCTGCAGGTGCTCAGCATGAGTGTACATCTCAGTCAGAACAGCCCCTATCTTATAGTTCTGAACGCACAGCTTATCCACCCATTTCTGGTCATAGGTGCCGGTCTGATAGGAGACGGGCATGTACTCCAGCTCCTGCTCTGAGGTGAAGTTGATGTAATCCATTGGATAGCCGTTTGCCCATTCGCAAGCCATGTCCAAAGGCTGCCTCTCCGCCTCCAGCTCTATCCTGGAGAGGATCACATTTCCTGAGCCGGTCTGCTTCTCTACCAGCTTCTGGCCCTCATAGCCAGACTGGGTGGAGATGACCATCTCCAGGCTTCGATAACCCACCCCTTTTACAGACGATTTCTCGTACATGTAATTGGCAGCGCCTGCCATGCCTATTAGAGCCATGGCGATAACCGCTAGAACGATCATTTCTCTCTTCAATCCACACTACCTCCTTTTCTGCCCGGCTGCACTTGATTTGAGGATTTGCTGACCGATATGATAATTCGATTCGGGCAGCCAATATCCCCACAGTCCGGGAAGGTCACTCTCCTATAGAACCCTAACACCCGATGTGAGCTTCTCTGCAGCCTATTTTAAGGTTTTGGCTGAAATATTTGGGCCGAATATAAAAAATAAAAGAGTGGAGCTCATGCCTTGTGGCCGAAATTATTCAGCCTATTTACGAAGTTATAGCATGAGCTGCTCGTACAGGGACTAGCGACCGCAATCTTCTTAGAAGTATTGACCGCCGGAGTGGCTATTCCCTCGCAGTCCCCATTCTGACAGGCGGGCTCTGATTCAGCATTATTGCGGAAGAGAATCCTCCTGTTGATCTCAAAGGATCCGAAGTACTCCTCAATCTCTTTAAGGCTCTTCTGGCCGGGGATAGATTGCTTGGCATCTAAGAGGTAATACCCAGTGAAGTTATCCGCCGTCTGGAACTCAGCGGTCTTCTTCAAAGATCCAGTCTGATGCAATGTGAAATCCTGGCTCTTGAACTCCATCTGCTGCAGATCATAGGTTTCCCGGATCTTGGAGCCGACCCCGCCGAATATTGCAGAGCTCTTGAAGCTCTCCGTTCCCACAAGTGCATCTCCAATGGCCACGGCATTGTAGTTATCGACTGCATCTTGCTCAACGAAGTTGGCATTCTTTCCCCTTGCATCATCCACCATGTACTCGTTCTTGACCAGAGCATCCACGCTGCCGCTGAATATCACGTCCTTGTTGGACTTGATACCAGATTCCATCGACCTCAGGTCCTTGTTCATCAGGAACTGTCCTGATCCACTGATAGCGGTCTCTGAGGCGTAGTCGTATGCCTGCACTCTGAACGTTGCCTCCCTAGAGGCTGAAGTGCGGCATTTGGCCGATGCCTCAACCGCAAACCTGTACTTCCCGGCTACGGCATTGATATCCGGCTGCACGGTCAGGGTTTGGGAGCGGGACCCTCCGGCAGGTATATTCATAGGGCTTCTGGTCCAGCCAAACCAATCCAGGGCGCAGTCCATTGGCTTGACGCAAACCTCAACCTCTGAATCAGTTGAGCCCTCATTGGTTACAGTAACCACGAAGTCCAATTCCTTTCCCTGAGTGGTATATGACTTGTCCGCCTCCGATTCAGGCCCGGTTAGACTGACATCTACCGATAGAGCCCCGGAATCTCCTGAACAGGGACTGGGCAGATAGTTGGGAATGGATGGAGTAGAGGGACCCGACCAAGTGGCAGAAACATCACCCAACTCCATTCCCGGATCCTCAACCGTAGCCTGCACCTGGCATGCTGTCAGGATCAACATTGTTATTGTTATGATCAGACATATTCTCATGGTAACCCCCTTTAAACAACATAAAAAAAACTGGCCAGGCCATTTGACCTAGCAGTCTATGCCTTCACAAGGAGCGCGATGCTTCTCACGCACTGGATTTTCATGGAACTTCAATACCTTCTCAGCCTCGAATGTTCCGGTGAACATCTCATGAGCTTTGATATCCTTGTAGAATATCCTGTGCCATGTAGCGTCGGTGCCCCATGTGCCGTTGAAGGAATTCTTGGTCTCGATTCCCACCAGATGGGCGGGATTGCTGCCCATCAGGGCTGCTACCGCATCCTGATCCCTTCCCGCTTTCGCCAGCGAATCTACTAGCTTCTCAGGCGTCGTGCCTGGCGGGTTGTAGGGCGTGGTAGATGAGAAGAATGCGGTCTCATCCTGCTCCATCTCAGTAACCGAGAACAGCTCCTGCACATTGGCGCCGATGCCGCCATAGAATTCCTTGGAATTCAAGTAACGTCCGCCAGTCAAAGGTGTCTGTCCGCTGTAGGTCATCTTGGTGTTCTGGACGAAGTTCAGGTTGGACTTATTTCCGCCGTTGACCGTGGAGATGTTCCTCTTGAGGACATCAGCATTCTGAGAAAATGCGGTCTCCTGATCCAGCTCAATGTCTCCATCCCCTGTCATGGTATCGAAGTACTCGAGAGCTATTTTTTTGTCTATTACCGAGTTGGCAACATCGATAATCCCTGAACCGGATACCTTATGGCTTTCACAAAATTGCTCATACTGCACTGGCGGTACCAGTGGTGGATTAGCCATTGTAATGCTACATAGCCCCACTAGGGCTACTGCAAGAACTGCTATCGTTACTCCCTTCATTATACATTTACCCCCGATGATTGATGTAACAGCTATTGATCCCTTTAGATCAGTAGCTATCCTGCCCGCATGCGCAGGACTTGAGCTACAATTGTAAGTTGATGCTTTTATTCGATATAAATGTATCTGTTCATAATAATGGTCATCCAAAGGCCGGTTCGTTGCAGAAGCTTCAACCAAACGCATGCCATTTTGAGATGACGACAAATCCCTGCTAATTAAAAAAAAGATCGAAATGAAGCCCGCCCAGCAGATCGCCGAGACGGGCCTATTTTAAAGATTTTTATTCACCCGATGTCGATAACGATCATCTACACGCAGGGCAGCCAGTCAACGCTGATTGCGCCGCAGGTGGAGTTGCCCCAGAGCTGGATGAACTTCTGAATGGCGAAGACACCAGTCAGGTCCTCGACGGATCTGCCGTACTCAGCATGGCGGCCCTTGAGCAGCCTGTTGGGCTCGGGATCCCTGGAGATCCAGCCGATATGGGCAACGCCGATGACGTTGCTGTTCAGGTTAGCCTCGAGGACACCGGTGCAGCAGTTATCTACACATATGTTCTGGTAGCCTCTGGTCTTGACCTCGGTGGTCTTCTGCAGGTGCTCAGCATGAGTGTACATCTCAGTCAGCACAGAGCCTATCTTGTAGTTCTGCACACATAGCTTCTCAACCCACTTCTGGTCATAGGTGCCGGTCTGATAGGAGACTGGCATGTACTCAAACTCCGCTTCCTTGGTGTAATTGATATAATCCATCACGCAGTTGTTCGGGAAGCTGCAATTGAATGCATTGCCGGAACTGTCCATCTGCCTCTCGGCCTCAAGTTCGGCATCCAAACCAATTACCTGACCGGACCCAGCAACCCTCTCAACGAGCTTCTGTCCAGCAAAACCAGGCTGAGTGGATACAACCTTCACCTGTTCCAACATACCAACGCCTTTTATGGATGACTTCTCATACATATAATTAGCAGCGCCTGCCATGCCAATGACAAGAGATGCCACCATTAACGCTAAAATATACTTCCTCATGTTCAACCTCTGTTACTTCATAAAGATGTCCTTGGATTTAAACTTTGTCTTTGCTGGTTTATTCAGAGTAGGTGCCGTTAGTGCCTTTTTATACACTTTATCCGGCAATTCGTTCTTTTTCTCAAACGCATCGATCATTTCCTTGGTTGCCCTTGGAGGCTTCTCGTATTCAGCAAATTGCATTATTCCACCAATCCACTTCAGACTCTTCGACGCCATGGTTTATAGCATCTGTGGCATTCCTGAAAATCCTGTTAAAATCGCTTCTAAATGGTACAATCTGCATCGTTGTTGCTTCAACCGTGATGATTTGGGTTTCAGTAACGACTAT
>ENA-UOOK01004711-UOOK01004711.1-fermentation-metagenome-genome-assembly--contig:-NODE-4711-length-14358-cov-4.386912_pt1 | contig 14358 bp, 17 predicted proteins | sample MGYA00245777_ERZ724023 | MGnify/ENA primary metagenome ERZ724023 (study PRJEB28704, sample SAMN03018312) | fermentation metagenome | biome: anthropogenic terrestrial biome; feature: soil; material... | reverse complement strand
GGTAGTTTTAAGGAAAAGGCAACAAAATATAAAATCAAGGAGATAACTGGGTATTAGAGGGCCACAATGGCCTTCTTTTTCTCATAAGCGAGGTGCTACACATGGAGGATTTTATTACTATTGTACTTGTTGTTACAGCTATTATATTAGGAACTTACGGCATTGAATATGTTTATAAGAATAGGCTTAAATGGTAAAAGGAACGGGGGAAATCCGCTCCTTTTATTTTGCCGTCAAAAATTCGGCAAAAAAATATTTGGAGGTAACCAAAAAATGAATCCGGCTTTAGGTAACAAGACATTTACTCACGCAGGTTTTGCGGAACAAACAATGACGGTAAACGGAGTTATAAACAAAAGCTTCTTTTTGTGGCTTATTTTGGCGGTCGGAGCATATCTCGGCTGGTCTTATCCGGCAATTACGGCTCCTCTTATGATTCCTATTATTATAGGAACTTTAATTCTTTCCATAGTAACTATTTTTAAGAAAAACAATCTTTCGACCATTTTTCAAAATCTTTGTTTTTACTACAAGAGGTTCATCTAAATATCCTGTTTTTAGAAATCTATTGTAATATGTAACCACTTTCAAATCGCTTGGATGTGAATTTAAAAGATACTTTGGAACTTTTATTTTAGAAATGTCCATATATCCCACAGTACCAAAAGGTTCCCTGTAAATATGTTCCCAAATGATCTTCCAGATTGCTTTTCTTTTCAATGAATACATCTCCTTTAATTTAAGTTTAATATTATTGTGTTATTTAACTCGCTTTTTATATTATAATAAAGGTCATTATACCTAAAATATTTTTTAATGATTTTTTCTTTCATTAAATCTTCTTCGTCAATATTGTTTTAATCCCACCCCATCCAATAATTTTAATTTAATAATTTTGCATTTCATTAAATATTCTTAGTCCATTATAATTTCATCTCTCCGTATCTACTATTCTAATACACCATCATTGTAAATGCAAGTTATAATATAATACTATTTAATTTTATTATAATGTAATTTTTACAAATTCACACATATCACAATATTCACCTTATAATATTTTTTATCCAATATACAAATGTCATATAAATCCATATCGCACTATATCTTTTATCTGGCATAAACATTAATTGAATACCATATCTGTGATTAAATGTATGTAAACTTGCTAAGTATGATTTTGGAGTAAATTGCGTTGTATATTTATGAAGTATAATATCTTCATATAATGAATTTTCAATTAACAAATATTTTTTACCATGATATATAGCAAATTCTTTTTCAAATCTATCTCTGTTTTGAGAAAGATTAGCGCTAAGCTCATCAAGTGATGCCTTCCGTTCAATCATAATATCATTATCAAAATAAATTGGCATATTGATTCCTAACTCTGGATTCTTATTTATATAAAAACTATAATCACCGCTTTTTAATGACTTATTAATATAGTTAATATGATGCTTATCAAACCAATTAAGTAAATGAGAATTATTTTTTTCACGAGTATCTACTATAATTACGATTGATTTAATCAATTGTTCTTTTTCTTTGTCTGTATAATAGTATCTCATCTATACACCACCTGATAGGCATCAATCCAAGTCTGATATTCCCCTATTATTTTGCACCATTTCCCTTCAATTTTTTGGTATCTTTCTCTTTCATTTTGTGAAAGTATTTTCAGTATAGCCCCTGTTTCAAATGGCTGCGATGCAAATGTTTTAGTAGAAATTTTCATTATGCTTATTTCTCCTGTACTAAGATTATAAGCTGTTAATTTAGGAGAATATTTCGTATTCATATCCATTACAGCAATATAGTTTTTGAGTTTGTTATCTTTATATTCTATATAACCAAGATATGTATTTTGTGCTTTTATAATCATATCAATAGGAAATTCTTTATCAGGGATTTGTAAGCATAGCTCTTTCAACAAATCAGATGTATTAATCTTCTTATATGTTTTATCTGTTTCAGTTGCATATTTTTTTATAATATTCTCATTACATGGTAGCTTAGTTTTCTTAAATTGTGATTTTCCATATATATTCTTGAACAATTTATATATCTGAAATAGCTTCTTAGATTTTCCAAATTCTTTAAAATAGTTAAGTATAATTAAAATTTCTGTTTGTCTACTATTGCATGGATTAACTTTAAGAAAATCTATAAAAGTATCAAAGCGTTGGTTGCGTAATGAATAAAGACGATCGCTTACATCTGAATTAAAATATTTAATTGAAGCAGTTCCTTTATAAATTGAATGCGTTGCCTCATCTGGATAATAATCTGCTTTAGAATAACGAAATTGTATTGGTTTAATATTTATTTTAAAGTATTGCAATTCCTTTGTTATTTTATTTGTTTCATCTATATTATTGCGGTTTTGATTTAAAGCTACGGTATAATATTCTAAAGGATAATGACTTTTAAGATATGCGCAGTATATTGAATCATATCCATAACTCAAACTATGAGAAGAGTTAAAACTATAGAAGCTTGCATTTTCCATTTCTGTCCATATATTATCGAATCCATTATCTGAATGAATTCTTTTTATATAGCCATTTCGTACAGTCTTTTTTAAATTACTAAATTCATCTTTTGTAATAGTCTTTTTTGAAATTTTTTTAATTATTCCATATGTAAAATCTTCTTCAATTCCACAGAATATTAGAAATTGCATTATATTTTCTTGAAATAGAATATAATGATGGGATGATTCAAGAAGCTTATCTATTTGATCTACACCTGTTGAATAATATTTTCTATTTAAGAAATTATTTAGCATTGAAAAGCCGGGTCGTATGGCAGCTATAAATGAACTTAACTCCGCTACTGAGTGCGGTTTATATTTCATTACCATTGGACGCGCAAAATCTGAGTCACATTGATTTACCGTAGCAGTTAAACCTTTTGCATATATATCCCAAGTCTTATCATCTATCAATTTTTCAAGCTCATTAATGGTTGGCACTTTTATATTAGCAAGTTCACAAGTCTGTTTAATTAAAGTATAAACTGTGACAACAAGGTAATCATTCTTCAGAAATTTGTATTCATCTGCTGAATGTTTATCCATACAAGCACAATAAACAAGCCTGCCGGTAGTTTTATCAGTCAATCTCATTAAACCAATTTCTTGTGATATTGGTTTATCATAAAGAAGAGTTGAACATGGACTGGGTGATGCACTTTCTATTACGCCACGAAAGATTTTTGATTCTTCAATAAGCTGTTTCCATTTATTATCTTTTGTATATTTATCAAGATCCATTGCAACATCATTGTATTCTGAAATATCTAATCCTTTTGCTTTACACCACAATCTAAAAGCAGATGAATCTTGTAATGGTTTATAGCTTATCATAAAATAAACTTCATCATTGCCAAGAATATCTTTACTCGCTTGCACAAATTTATCCTGATCTTCTTTTGATGCCATATTTAAATCTATATCTGGTAAATTTCTTGTTTTTAAAATTCTTGCCTTTGACATAAATCTACTTGGATAAAGAGGTATATCATTGTTTACAATTCTATTAATCTGTGTAAATCCAAGTATATAGTTTGTTGCGAATGATACTGAAGATCCTCTGCCAGTTCGTGTAAGAAACGCATTATAATGGTTTACTGCTCGATTTGTAATGGCATAATCATCAATAAAGTAATCAGCCATTCCAGTATCTTCTATTACCTTTACTTCATTCTTAATTGCCTCTTTTTCTTCATTCCATTTTTCTGTTGGAACTTCTTTTCTTTTAACTTTCCAACACGAATTAATAATTTGTTTTAGTTCAATATTACTATCTGTGTCTTTATGGATCTTTGGAATTTTTATTTTATAATCAAATTGTAAATCTTCACAATTATCAAAAATTAATGTATTTTTTAATGCTTCTTTGATTTCATCCTCTGATAATACTCCTTGCTGATGATAACGATTTATAATAGTATCTGAATCCGGATAATCCAGAATAAATCCGTTTTCTTCTGGATATTTAATCCCCTTAGCTTTCAAAAACATATTACGGTAATATGCATCATTAGGATAAATATAATGACTATCGTTTGCATGAATTAACGGTATATTATACTTTTTATGTAACTGTATAATTTTTTTGTTATATAATATCTGCGTTTCTGCTTGATGCGCTTGTGTTTCAAGAAAGAAGTGTTTACCAAAATGCTGCATTACTGGCATTAAAAATTCAGTTTTGTAGTTCAATGTTTTAAATAACCTACCGGCAACACAAGCCGTTGTTATTACTACATTCTCAGGATTTAACGATAATAATAGTTCTTTATCAATTCTTGGTTTATAATAATAACCTGTTCTATTCGCTTCACTGATAATACGATTTAAATCATGATAACCATTACGATTTAAACATATAATGATTAAATGATAATTGCTTTTATCTTTTTTCTTTCTATCATCTACATAATATACTTCTGCACCAACAATACACTTTAAATTGTTTTTTTTGCACAATGAATAACACTGATGAACATCTCCTGTCCATCCATGCTGTGTTGTAAAATAGTTCGTTTCACCTAACTCTTTGATTCGTTTAATATAATCTTCTGGTTTAGATACACAGTCCAGTGTAGCCAAATTACTATAACAATCATGTCTATGGTAATTATTATAATGCATTATTTTGTAACTTCACCTTCTTTTGTTTTTACATATTATTGGATGTATTAAATTAATAACTTTCCATGCCATTCTTAATTTTATAATCATTCACAATCATCTGCTTATGCGTCATTCCTCTAAAATGATTTTCATCAAGTGTTCCAATGAAGCTTAGTATCGGATTATATAAAATATTGTTAAAAGTGTCTATATCACCTGCAAAGTTCCATTTTATAAAATCAATATCATCGTATTCAATTTTAAGATGTTTACCATTACTCATTGTAAAAATTTTATATCCTTGGATACCGTCGATCATAACAGATATGGGTTCAAATCCAGTTCCTGTTATTCTATTAATTGATTTCATTTTATGAATTGTGTCTCCTGTAATATCAAGTGGAGATAACTTAACGTCAGCATTTATGATAGATTTAAAAGAAATTGGAGTAAGTATATCACTGAGCTTATCAATGAATTCATTAAATTTACTTTGCGATATTTCAATTCCAAAAGCATTTTCATGTCCAGCCGATTTACAAAGACCAGTTTTATTTACTATTGCTTTAAAATTCTTTACTCCAACCCCACGACCGCTACCTCTCCAATCTTCTCCATCTTGATGTATGACTAAAACCGGACGCTGATACGCTGCAATTAGTTTATTACCGAGTAGCCCAGCTAATTCATAATTATCTGATATTTTAACAACAAGAAATTTATTATTGCTTTGACCCTGCGCTTGTTTAATTACATTCGGCATGATATGCGCAATAGTAAAATTCTGTTTTTCTTTGCACTTCTTTAATTTAGAAATATTATCGCGTACTTGTTTTACATCATCTGTAATAAATATTCTTGCGGCATCTTTATTTTGAAACTCACGACAAGCTGCATTAATAAGTGGAGCCACACCAAATGATACAGCCGTACTATCAAATGCATAGTTTCCGTTAATTTTCTTTAATCCAATATTGTTGATTCTTTTAAACCCCTGATCACATATAAATCTATTTTCAAGACTGTTTTGAGAAACATCACACATATCTGAAATAATTCCGCAAGCTGCTAAATCAATATACTGACTAGCATATTTTGTATTTAAAATTGTATCCAAATACATACAAAATTTCCATACGACGCCTGAACCAGAAAGCTGACTATTTGGATAATCAACAGCCGAGCTTACAAGGTTAATAGCTTTTGAATCAATTTCACGATTAGGAATATGGTGATCTAAAACTATAATTTGAATGTTTCTATCAATTAATTCTCTATATAATTTCATATTTGAATTAAGACTATCTACAATAATTAAAATATCTGTATCAATATAGTTAGACATCATCTCTTCTTGAAGACCATGTTTTTTACCAATATTAATCGTCCAATCAAGATTGTTTGTAAAATTTAATAAATACCTATACATTATAGAACCAGATGAAATTCCATCATTATCAATATCAAAAAACACCTTAAATTTCTTATTATGCTTTAGACCATTTATAACAATCTGCGCAGCATTATCTATATTTTTAAATTTATTATAAGGAATTATATCTTCCTTGGATGGATTTAAAAATTTATCAATATTTTTTATTCCGCGTCTATGTAAAATCTCACTTGTAAGACTAATAGCATCCATTCCTATACCATTAAATCCTACGTTCCAAACTTTTTCTATAATTCTCACCCCTAAACATATACAATATCATTTTCAATTATATCATTCAATCTTTTATATCCTAAATCACAAGGATTGCTTTTTGGTGGTATATTTTTACTGATCCTATAATCCCAATAACCAATTTGTACTTCAGACATACGAGTATATGACGTTAATTTCAGTATATTCTTTTTTGTAATGTTTAAATCAAGCCCCTCATCAAGCATAAATATTATTCGTTTTGGATTTAACTCCATTAAAAGTCTGCATTGATAATCTGTTAAAGAATTACCAGATAGTGCAACAAAATTATGCCTATTACATGTATCCGCTTGCATTACCGCTTTTTCTGATTCAACTATAAAAACTGTCGTGTTTGTTAAATATTCATAATTAATCGAATAACCATACAGAGTATAGCTAACCCTGCATGGTACTAAGTAATAATACTTTATGTCATTTTCATTTACCTCCCAATTCGCGCGTCCTTTTATTCCAATTAATTCGCCATAACTATTATAAATTGGAATTGTTATACGTTGTGATTCAATATCAAAACCAATATGAAATTTATTTTGTGATTTAATTCCAATATTATCTTTAAGAAATCGCATATTAGGACATGCTTTATAATTCTTTAACATAGAGTCAGGATATGTCTTTTGGACTTCTGGATTTGTTTTTTTTAAATGAACTTTTTCGTAAAATCCATCAAATGCTGTATGCTGTTCAAAATCAAAATAAAATGGATCTATATTCAATAATTTATTTACATATGCTATCACATCTTTGAAATTCGTATTACGATTTTTAATTATATATGTAAACAAGTCATAATTCTGATTACGCCCAAAATCCGTAACAAATAACGCATCATTATCTTTGAGTTTTATTCTAATGGAACTCGGATTGTGTTCATCATCAAAAGCGCATCGTATTTCATCTGTGCGTAAAGTAACTTTTGAAAACTTATAATGCTCTAAGATTGATGCAATATATTGCGGATTTTCAAGTAACCTCTTTTTAATTTCTGTTAGCAATCCAGTTCCATCACCTTATTCCATTACCTTACTTGTTAAGTAATATAACCGTGATGAGGTCTTACAAAACTTTCTTCTGTAAAGATCCCATGACTACCATCATACCTTAAAAGTTGAGCTATTCCAGTATCGGTACTATTTTCTTTATTTCTATTTTTATCTATAAATAACATTCTATAGGTCTTTTTTAAATCCGGTTCATATTCAACTTCCATCCATTTTCCATTAATCTTTTTACGCCGAAATGGTCTACAGTTATAACGCTTATTGTCCTTATTAAGTTCTTCAGCATAAACACTTCGCATTAGTATTAATACTTCGAGAGTTTCTTTCATTTGCTTTGACATGGACAATACAGAAGCATCAAGAAACAGTTTACCAGTAGTATTAATTGCAAGTTGCAATGTACAAAGTACAATAATATTATATTTCTTTGCTATTTTGTCGAGTTCGCGTGTATCTTTTATAAGCGATAGGTATTCTTTTTTATCTTTTGCTTCACCAAAATCAAGTTTTAATGTATCGTATATAACCGTATCAAATCCATCAACAAGTACATATTGTCTTACTATTTTTCTTAATAACGACATATTGGCATCAGGAATTTCAATGAATCTAATTTTGTGTAGATAATGTTCCCTCCAATATGCCTGTGCTTTATGAATCATTATTTTATCATTATCATCAAAATCACCCATTTTTAACTTTGATTTTGTGAGATGATAATAATTAAAATATTTAGCTAATATCCAAATTACAAAATTTATCTTAAATATTTTACATTGTTGTTCGTTAGATACAATTAAAATTTTGCGCCCATTGTACATTAGCCCCATACAGATTGTAGTTAATAAGTTTGATTTACCTACCGATGAATATCCTCCAATTACAGATAAAGTACCATCCATAAATCCATCTATTTGTTTTGATAAATGTGGGAGACATTCAATTTCTTTCCCATTTACATCAATGCCACAAGTGCTAAAAGGAGTTCCACGTTCTACTCCGCTTTCACAGTTTTTTATAAATTTATCATCAAAATCAATTTCTTCATTTTCAAGGATTTTATCTGAATATCCGGTACCAAGAGAAGTAATCTTTGAATCATACCAATCAATTACTTGTTCACTTGTCATATGACGGAATAATTGAATAGGTTCAATTAATTTTCCTTTAATATCTATTGGCTTTGTCAAATTAAATCCATTGTTAAATAAATTTATTAATATATTTTCACGATATAGAATATCCAAGTATGTTTCCCAATTCTTGGTATTAATTATTTCAATCATGTGTTGAATTACATCCCAACCACCACGTTCAGAAAATCCAACCTCAACATCTTTTGATATATTTGATAAAATCGTTACTTCATCAAACGACGAAAATCCTTTTTTACGAATCATCTGTGCAAGGGAATAATAAAATATACCATCTTGAGTTAAAAAACTGCGCGCAGTCAATTGAGATTCATCTAACAATAACGGATCTGCATAAATACATGCAATTACATTTCCTTCATTCGTTAAACGATTTTCAAGCAATTCTTTCGGATACTTCTCTGATACACCTTTGATAAATTTGTCAATAATTAACCACCAACTTCCTTTTCAATATCACTTAATGATTTCTTTCGCACTTGTGGTTTATATTTAGCACAGGTTGCATCTTCATTGATTTCTATATTTTTTTTAACATCATTAGAATAATCATAATGAGTTTCATTTAACTTATTTCTTATAATAGCACAAAAATATCTTATTTTTGCAAACTCAGATTTAAACATCTTATTGCGCAATGTATTATTTAAATAATCCTCATCGTTGCATATATATGTATAAATATCTTCATATGGAAATTTATCCAATAAACCATTAATCTCTTTATAAAAAGCAGAACTTTTTATAGGATATTCAAAAATTTCAAAACATTTCATAAATATTTTATTTTTAAGTTCAAGCTCATGCTGATGCTCTTTATATTCGTGTTCATTACAATAGTAATTGTTTTTATTTTTAATTCTTACTATATAAGCAGTATCACGATCAATTTTCTTACCACATATTTTACATTTAACTATTTTAGGCATATCATTATCACCTCATATGCGATAAAAGGGATGTAAAGTCCCCTTACTGAATTCCATCTATTCAAATTTATTAAGCATTTCTTTTAGAACACTAATTGGAGTTGTCAATTCAAGCTTGTGTATGTTATGATTAATCAATACTGATTTTGCGTCCTGCTTTTGTTGAGGAGTTGCATTCTTATATTTCTTGCGAATATCGGTTAGTAACTTTTTAGACTCGGCCGTATTCGTATTGCTGACACTTCCAGATTGTGAATGCTCTTTGCTATATTCTTCTGCTTTTTTTTCACTTTCTTTAGCATCGTTCTCTTGAATTTTCTTAAATTCATCTTGAGTTACTTTATCAGAACGAGAAAGCCTCATGCCATCTTCAATAACTTCAATAAATTCCTTTGCCATGTTTGGTTTATCAAAAACCATATATTCAGGTACTGCACCAGTTGCAAAACGGCATCCAGCATCAATAGATGTGGTACCACGAAAATATAGTTTACGAACTTCTTGCGTTGCATGATGAATTGTTTTATCCTTATTGCCAACCTTTACTGTTTCATTTTCAATTTGGCGATCAATGCAACCAGTTAGTACACAATCAAAAACATCTCCAAATACACTTTCATACGTAGAAGTTAATGTAGATGTTAAAGCCTGATAACCATCGTCAAGGTCACCTTTTTGTTTCAAATTTTTATACTTTGTATGAGCAATAGCCCATACGCCAAAATGTGCCTTTTTTAAATCATTGAAATAATCTTTTACAAGCTGAACAACTCTAGTAGGGCCTTCATTATAGCCACCATAAACTGCTTTAATTGAACTTAGTTGTTTTGATGGATTTTCAATATTATATTGTCTCACAATTTCTTTTTCAGCTATTGGGAAAAGCTCATCTACTACATCAAATGCAATCATTTCAATATTATGTTCTTTTCCCTTTTGTTCAATTAGCCAGTTCTTTAGCTCTTTTAGTTCCTGCCATGTTTCCACATGCGTGCAATTCAGGTTGTCAAGCAAGCTATAACCTGTTTCTGCACCAAGCCCAACCAGCATACCACGTGAAGGATCATGAAATTTTTCTAATACTACATCTCTAAAAAGCGTTGTTTTACCCCACTTTTTAAGAGCACGCAGATAAATAGTGAGTCCTTTCATATCGCTTACAATTTTATTAATTTGTGGTTTCTGAAATGCCAATATACAATCATCCTTTCACATTATTTAATACAACTATCATACAGGTATATCTGAAAAAATATCATCTGGATCGGAATCTTTTACATCTGTAAAATCATCATTATTCTTTTCAGGTTTGCTCGCTCCTGAAAGTGGTGGAAGAATAAAATCTGAATCCTCATAGTTTGTTGGTTTTGGCCCAACAAGCCAGCCACGGGCATATCCCTTAATAATATCTTCTCTTACAATATCGCCATAAATCTTTCCGCCACGATCTTTAAGAATATCTTCTTTAGTAATTAAGTTAAGCGCAAGCATCTCTTTTTCGTTCTGTGAAAGCATATCGTCTGTAATTTCAACTTCCTGAGAACCTTCCAGCAGGTCAACTTTCACTCCAATATACTTCCATTTTACACTATCATCATTTTGAATTGTAAATCGCTTTTTAAAAACTTCAGCCCATTTTTCAGTCTTATCTTCAGGATCGTTTGGATTACCCTTAGCATTAATTGAAAGCACTACAGGACAAGGAATTTGCTTCTTTCTGTTAGAGTCATAGCTAAAAGTATATCCATGTACATAATATTTACCTTTTTCATCAAGACTGCCAGAATCAAGACTGTTTTTATTATAATAAATCTCAATTGAACCTTCGGATGTTTCAGGTTCATCCTGATCTGCAATACGAATTCTATTAGGAATATAGTGTCTATAAAATCCTTCGTGATCCGGTCTGTCATCATGCGTAATTGCAATGTCTCCAGTAATATGAAGCTTAACTTTATCTAACTTTCCAGACTTTAGAATCTTATAAACAAATTCAGCGAAATCAAATCCTGTTAGAAATTCACGCCTATGTTTATTATATCCCTCAATAATTTTATTAAAATCATCAATAGAAGAACAATTAAAATAACTAAGCTCTTCATCTGTCATGTTACCAGATTTAAAATCTGGAAGTGCACTATAAAATTTATTACGTGTTTCAGGATTATTCAAATCCACAATAAACTTCTTAAAAGGAGCGACTTTAGAAATCTGGTCTGGATTAAATCTATCGGCCCACGGAATTTCAAGTTTTTCTCCATGCACGAAGTTTCCGTCTTTATCACGTGTACTCTTTCCAAGTGTAAATACATTCCCATGACCATCTGTCCAATGTCCATCGCGTACTTCAAGAATATGACGATTGTTTCCACAAATTACATTAAATTTCAAGTCACGATTTGTCCATCCAGATGTCCTATAATCTTTTTCTGAATATGGTGTAAATTTTTCAGATGCCTTAGGAATTTTTGCAGTTCCAACAAATGTAAACGTATTTCTCAAATACATAACCCCTTTTCAAAAATAAATTTCAATATTACGTACATTACGTAGCTTCTCTCACTTTTAATCCTGTCTTTACATAATTAATAGTTTCATCGGCTGTCATTCCAGATTTAATACAAGTATTAATCAAATTATGAAATGCGAACTTAATATTCTCATCGTCTATGTTATCAACCTTATTATTTAATTCAATATAATTCATAAATAACTCCTTTATCAAAACCAAAAAGGTGACATATTTTTTAATTCGAGCAATGACAAATCAAAGTCTGGATCTCTACTAAAATAATGGCCATGAATTTTAACCATTTCTCCATACGTATCTACGTGATGTTTAATATCTGCTATAAATTGGTCATATTCTTTTGAAATCCGTTTAGTATCGGCGTTTGCCATTTGTTGATGTACTGCTTCTTTTCTAATGTCATTGATTTGTTTACGCTTTTGATAACAACGTTTTTCACATTCTGCTCGTTCAATAGGGGTGCTATACTTTCTATGGCAAAACGCACACTCAAATTTTTTTTCATTATCATCAACATCATAATTATCAATAGTGCTTTTATTGTTATTTTCCATGTGATGTACTTGAATCTCCATGATTGTCTTCCCCTTTCTTAATTTTCATACTATTTTTCTTAAAGTTATCTGATTTCGTCCAGTTACAAGATTTTAAAACATCATTGATTTTGCTCTTGTAATTTTTTGAATTAACATTTTTCAATTTTTCTGATACAATATCCGACATAGACATCATACCAATTTTATAACCTTTTAAAAGTTCATTCCGCATCAAATCCTTTATTTTTCTCTTTAAAATTTCGGCGTTTAATTGTATCGGCATAGCTTTCATTCAACCATCTCTTTCTATTTTATTTAATTTTCGTAAAGCATTATATCACTTACCTCCTATAACGAATTGTTTTTACATGTTTTATTATAAACTCCCCTGTTTAGAATATCAAGTAAAATTATCGTATTATTTAATAATATTATAATTTTACATATTGTAAATAAATAAATTTATAAACCTTTTATATTTAAAGATAATGTCCCAATAAGTCCAAACATTATTGATAAAACGTGGCAGATAGCAAATGAACCAGAATAATTATTCCTTTCTGTATAAATACAACCAACAACACTTAAAACACATAATGCTAACAATACATAAGCTACCAACATTATTACATCCTAATTAATAAATTACTATCTGTTCATTTTCTGGTAATTTAGACATAACAAGCATAGGTTTAATAATTTTAATAAACGTATCTAAATCAATTTCAGCATTAACATATACTTTATCAAATTTATGACCTCTTAGATTTTCTGCTATACACAAAGCCTGATAAGTATCTCCGTTTTTTAATTCTACATATAATTCATGACTACTATTCCTAATTTCCTTAATATCTCCATGCTTCATATCATGCACCATATTCAAAAGATGCATCCTTGCAATACTAAAATCTTTCGCCAAAACTAATATATAGCTACCTCTTTTTAGCTTACGACTTTCCATCTATTGATCTACCTCCGTTTAATAATTTAATTACGGTACAAGCAAATTTTCAGCAATATCATCAGATAGACCATTTTCTTCAAGCTTATCCCATTTACTTGCAATTTCAGAAATTACATCTTTAAAAGGCCTATCATTTCCATTTGTATCGGTAAGTTTAATCCCTGCGTTTTTCAATGCCGTTACTAATTTCTGGTTCATTTATTCACCTCTTTTAATTTCAGCTTTCATTCATTACTCTTCTTAAATTCAATTTGAATATCATCGTATCCTTGTTTTGCCAAATTCATCCCAAATTTAATTGCTTTAAGATAATCATCAGCGTCAAACAAATCACGTCCAATCATTGCATATTCTGGACAGTTAGAAAGATTACATACGCTAAAGCATTTTCTATCATTTATCTTTACTAATTGGTAAACTGTATCATTATAATTATCTGACACACTATAAACAATTGCTTTAATTTTCATCTAATCACTTCCTTTTACTAAATTACTAAAAAACCAAGCTACAGATAATCATTTTTAACAATGCTATTTAAGACCTCTTTAACACTATAATCCTATCTGTTAGTTCAAAATAAGATATATTTTTCACCGCCTTTCTTCTTGTTTACTTTAATTATAGACTTTTAATTTTACTGTTTCAAGTAAATTAATATTTTATAATATGCTTTTTGAAAAAATTTAATCTGTCAATGTAATTCCATGCCACTTCTTTTTATCACAATATTTCCACTCAATATTGCCGCAATAATCTCGAATTTCTACGTTTTCAATATTTTTAAGGTTTAATATCCAATCTCGATATTTCTGTTTTTCTTCATCTTTAACATCACATATCTTTTGCCACATATTTAATGTGTTGTCAATTTGTTCAACAGACCAA
>ENA-UOOK01004709-UOOK01004709.1-fermentation-metagenome-genome-assembly--contig:-NODE-4709-length-14359-cov-4.880523_pt1 | contig 14359 bp, 11 predicted proteins | sample MGYA00245777_ERZ724023 | MGnify/ENA primary metagenome ERZ724023 (study PRJEB28704, sample SAMN03018312) | fermentation metagenome | biome: anthropogenic terrestrial biome; feature: soil; material... | reverse complement strand
CCGCTGTCGCCTGGTACAACCGGAGCGGCATCTTCGTCGCGATGCGCCGGCTTGACGATGCGGTCGCCTGCTACGAGCGGGTGCTCTCGATCGACCCCCATTTCGTGGCGGCCTGGACCGACCTCGGCTACGCCTACTTCCTCCGGCACCAGCACGAAGAGGCAATCACCTGCTACGACCGGGCCATCGCCGACGACCCCGGGAGCGTCCGGGTCTGGAGCCTGAAGGGCGGCGCCCTGTATGCGCTCGGTGAGTATCGGAAGGCTCTCGAATGTTTTGACCAGGTGCTCTCGATCGATCCGCGATATGCAGCCGGATGGAGTATGAAGTGCAGCGTCCTCTACCACCTTGGCATGTATCGCCACGCGCTTGCGTGTGCCGATAAGGCACTTGAGATCAAGCCCGACTGCGAGCTGACCACCCAGGTCCGTAAGATGCTCCTCTCCCTCATTCAGAAGTGGTGACGGCTCGCGGCAGGAACCGTGACCTCTTCCTCCCGGCCGCCGGGCAGGAACTCTCCCCCCGGGGAGACTCCGACCGCCTATTATCCGGCAACGCCAACAGGTGGATGTAATCCATGCCAGTCGACCAGATCCCTATCGGCACGTTCTCGCGGATCACCCGGCTCTCGCAGAAAGCGCTCCGCCTCTACGACGAGCGGGGACTCCTCGTCCCGGCGGCACGAGACATCTGCACGGGGTATCGCTACTACACCTTCGCCCAGGTTGAGCGGGGCCTCCGTATCCGGCACCTGCTCTGGCTGGGGTTCGACCTCGGAGAGGTCGAAGCCGTCCTCAAAGCGCGGGAATGCGGCGATGCCGGGACGATCCGGGAACTCTTTCGCGCGCGACTTGCCGCGACCGAGCAGGAGGCTGGAAGGCTGCATGCGGTTGCAGAGGTCCTGCGGGTGCAGGATCCTCTGAACGGAGGATTCCATATGTCGATCACCGAACCTGTTATCAAGGATGTCCCTGCCCAGCGGGCACTCACCCGCCGGGAGAAGGGTGTTTACCAGGAAGCGATCCCGAGAATGATCGGGGAACTCTGCGCTCATGTCTATCCTGCTGACGGGCGGCAGCCCGCTGCAAAGGTGACCGGGCCGATCATGTTCATCTGCCACGACGAGGAGTATCGAGAGACGGACGCCGATATCGAGGTCGCGCTCCCGATCGTCGGTCCTGTCAACCTCGACGGCGGTCCCGTCGAGGTCCGGACCCTTCCGGGAGGCCGGTTCCTCTCGGTGCTCCACACGGGCCCCTATCCTGGAGTAGGGAACGCTTATGAACGGCTCTTTGCCTACATGAACGAGCACCACCTTATGCCGGTCGGCCCCTCGCAGGAACTCTACCTCAACGACCCTGCCGAGGTGCCGGAGGAGGAACTCCTGACCGAGATCCAGTTCCCGGTGCAGGACCTTCCCCAATCCCCCTGAAGGGGGCGGTCACCGCTCTTCTGCGGCGACCTCGAATACGTGATAGCCCCATCCGGGGATGTCGAGGTAGAGCCCCGGGGCGAGGAGGCTTTCCCCGTCCCGGTCGTACCTTGCCTGCCCCAGGAGGTCGACGAGCCGGACCGCCTTCCCCATGAGGTCGGCCCACGGGAGCGGGACATAACACTGGCCCCCGTCGGGGGCGTAGTTGACGGCGACGATGTAGCGTTCCCCTCCTCCCTCCCAGGCGAAGGCGATGTAGCCGTCATGGGACGGGTTCCCCTCCCAGGCCGGAGTGCAGTCGAGGAGCCGCCACTCCCCGTCCCGGAACCCCGGGAGACGCAGGCACCCGAGGAGCCCCCGGTAGAACGTTTCTATGGCCGGATCGGCCTCTTCTTCCGGTCCCCGGCAGAGGTGGACAGGGACCGACTTGCGCCGCCCGGAGAACTGCCCCTGGTGGAAGAACCGGAGGCCGGGGCAGAGGAACGCAAGGGCGGCGGCGGCCCGGTGGCGGTCGGGCGGAAAGACCGCCGCCGCCCGTTCCTCGTCGTGGTTCTCCAGGAACCGGACGGACTTCTGCTGGTATTCGAGGTCCGCCCGGAGGTGCTCACGCACCGGCCGTGCCGCTCCGTTCCGGAGCCGGTCATAGAGCCGTTTGTCGTAGGTGTAGTCGAACCCCTGCTGCTGGAGCGTCCACTCAAGGTCCCAGTAGACCTCCGCCATGAAGACGAAGTCCGGGTGGTCCCTGTGGACGGTGGTGATTGCTCTCGGCCAGAAGGGCTCCATCGCCCTCCCCCAGGTCTGCCGGAAGACCTCCGGGAGGACGAGCATCGCCATATCGCACCGGATGCCGTCGCACCACCCTGCTATCCTCTGCACCTCGGCGGTCATTGCCTCCTGGACGGCCACATTGCCGTAATCGAGCTGCAGCGTGTCGGGCCAGCCGCCGAAGGAGGGATCCCGGCCGTGGGCGAGGACAGCCGATCCGCCGGGAAGATCTACCCGGATGAAGTCCTGCGGCCGGCGAGCGAGGTCTTCCTCCGTGCCGTGGATGTAGTAGTCCGGGTGGTCGCGGACCCAGGGGTGGTCGGGAGCGGTGTGGTTCGGGACGAAGTCGAGCATCAGCGAGAGTCCCTGCCGGTGCAGGCGGTCGCGGAACCGGATGAGGGCATCCGGCTCCCCGATGTTGGGATGGAGCACGTAGCCGGTCACGGCAAAGCCGGAACCGCAGATATCTTCCTCCCGGAGGTCGGGGAGCAGGTTCCGGTAACCGCTGAGCCACTCCTCGTTCGAGCCTGAGACCCGGCGCCCGGCCTCCCCGGTCTTCCAGATACTCATGAGGTAGACCCAGTCAAACCCGCACCCGACGAGCCCCGCGAGCCAGGCATCGGGGATGTCGTCGAGCGTGACGCGGCGACCCGTCTCCCGGGCGATGTGCCGGAGCCGGACGCGGGTATTGACCTCGTAGAGAGAGGGGTAGCGGGGGACGTTCATCACGAGTTCCCTCACCAGACGGCGGAATGAAGGTTGTCGTCTCGCCGGAACCCCAAAAACGACCGGGACCCCTGCACCGCATCGATGACCCGGGCGCCCGTTGCCTTCATGAATGCTCCGAGGGGGATCTGCACCGGGGCGTCCAGGCAGCCATAGAGGAAGTCCCGCAGCGCCGTCTCCGCCTGCAGTTCAGGAATGAGGCGGCGCTGGAGGAGGGCGGTGTAGGTCTCGGCGAGCGGCGCGGCGGTGGTGAGATGGCGGTCGATGGCGTGGGCAGCGAGCTCCGCGGTCCGGTGGGCGTAGAAGATACCTTCTCCAAGGATGGGGCTTGCAAATCCCCCCGCATCACCGATAAGGACCGTCCCTTCATGGGCCGGGGAAGGGATGTAGTTACCAAGCGGCACCAAAAAGCCCACCGGTCTCCGGTCCGCGAACGCAGAGAAACCGATGGTCTTCAAGAACTCCTTAAAGTGGTCGCGGAGATCCTTTCGGTTCTTCTGCAGCAGCCCGCCGATCCCCACAATGACCGCCTCTCTGTTCGGGAAGACCCACCCGTAGCCCCGCCTGCAGGCGGCAAGGACAATGTGCGGTGTCGCAAAGTCGTCGTCGAGGCGAATCGACCCGTCCCCGTTCGCGAGTGCCCGCGCCTCCTCACGGGGGATTGTGAGTTCCAGTGCCCACCCGAGGTTTTCGTGCCACTGCTCCGGGCGAACGACACTCTCCGGGAGGGAGCGCCGGACCCGGCTATGAATCCCGTCGGCCCCGATGATGACCCGGGCGGCATACCGTTCCCCGTCTGATGTCGTGACGATGTGGTGGGCGTGGTCGATTGCGGCCACTTCCACGCCTTCATGGATCTGTGCCCCGGCCTCAGCCGCCTTTCGGGCGAGATGGGCGTCGTAGTGCTCCCGCCGGGTGAAGTAGAGCGGTTCCACGAGATCTCCGGCGAGGATTCGGGTGCTCCCGATGTAGAGCGCGTACCCTGTCCCGGTGGAGTCGAGCAGTCCCTCTCGCTGGAGGGCGGGGACCGGCAGGTGGAAGACCCGGTCGAGGAACTGGACGGACTTCTGGCTGAGGCAACCCCCGCAGACCTTGTCCCGGGGATACGCCCGCTTCTCAAGGAGCGCTACCCTGTACCCGGACTCTCCGAGCAGGTAGGCGGCGGTGCTCCCGGCAGGCCCACCCCCGACGACGACGGCATCGTACCTGGTCTGGGTCTCCATCTTCTTCTCTCCCGGGATGACAGGGTCCGGCGTAGACTATATTCCTTTCTCAGGAGAGGAAGAGGTCGCCGGAATAGGGTATGGTTTGCCCCAAAAAGTATGCACGGTCGCGGGTTGTGCCGTATCAGCCCTGCGGCGAGGCCTCTTCCCCGTTCCCGGGTGGCTTGTACCAGACGTTCATATCCTCAAGGGAGCCGCATATGTTGACGCTGTCGGCGAGCGTCCCCGCGTAGGTGTAGCCGGCCCGGGCGAAGGTGATGTTCGCCGGATACGAACAGGCCCGGGCAATGGCAAAGACCGTTTTTACGCCGACCAGGCGCATCTCCGCTTCCATCCGCTGCAGAAGGTAGCGCGCGAACCCACGGCCCCGGTAATCAGGTAACGTCGCGAAACCGGTCATCTCCGCGAAGCGGGCATCTGGATCCACAGCCGCCGAGGCAACCGCGGCGATCCGGCCGCCTGTGCGGATGCAGAAACACCGCAGTCCCCCCTGCATCTCCTGCGCGAGGTAGGCCGGATCGTGGATGGGGACCGGATAGGTCTCGAAGACCTCTCGGTAGATCGCCGCGAGCACCGGTGCATCCGCCGGTGCGACAGGGGCACAGGTGAAACCGGGCTCGAGCACCGGGTTCGCCGTGCCCTGCCGGGCCTTTGCCTGTGCAACCGCAAGGACGTCATCGAGACCGTCTCTATCGCCCGGGGATGCGCCGAGGTAGTTTGCCATGTAGTAGCCGTCCACCTCTCCGTGGAAAAGTCCCCGGAGGTGCGCTTCAGGGGTGTAGCCGCACGATATGAAGTGGTCGCGTGCCGGGGCGGGGACTCTTGCGAATATCCGCGAGTACCCCCTGTCTTTTGCGAGCGCGTGAAGTCGGCCGGTGATCACGGGAAGGTCCGCCTGGTTCAGGCGGAAGAGGTAGACCCGGTCGTTGTACGGGCCGTGGTGGATCAGGCTCTGCCCGAGCGTCGTAATGGTGTCGGCGTAGGCGCCTTTGCCCGGGCGATATTCCGCCCGCCCGTGTAGACGTTCAAAAGGAAGAATATTCTTTGCCGCATGCCGCGCTGAAGCGGTTTTGGCACCGGTACGTGATATGTGATTTTTCTGGTCTTGTAGAGAACCAAACATACTGTTCCCGGGACTAACTATATTGTTCACAATATATAATTGGTCGGTATATTGCGTTTCCCCACATACAATAGAGGATCACCCTCAGGACCCGTTCATCCCCCGCCCGGCAGGTTCCTCTCCTCTCCGCGAACCGCTGCTTCCGGAACGCCCTTCGTGGACCCTCTCCTCTCCTGCCTCACCGCTGCCGGGCTGTTTGACCTCTATTGTCCGGGAGAGTGCGTCCGACTCGTCTCAGCCGCGCCCTGCCGTGCACATCCCTGGCACCGGACCTCGATACCCCGTATCGCGAGCGAGGCGATGGTAACGGGCCACTTCCCCTCCGGCTCCCCGCGCTACGCAAAGAGAGGCTGCCTATCGGGAAAAAGATAAGGATTACTTGACTTTGCCGAACTCCACACCCACGTCGGCGGCGGACCGGTAGGTCCTCTCGCTGAAGAACTCGAGCACGGCGATCACGTCCTCCGGGGCGTTCCGTTCCCGGGCGTGGGTGATCAGGTCCTGTTTGCCCGCCGGGTAGTCCATGCCTTTGAGGTAGACCTGCAGGTCGGCGGCGGAGAGGTGAGCAAACGACGGCCTTCCGGTCGCCACAACAGGACGTTCTGCTTCTGCTCCCCCCTTCTCGGCCCTCGTCATGGACTCAGGCGTCGGAGCGTGCGCCTCTGTCACCGGGCGCGTCTCCACCTCCTCCACTTTTATGGGCTTCTCCCGGACCTCCGCCCGCTCCGTCGTAACGACCTCGCGGGGCGGGGCCTCCGTAACCGGCAGTGTCTTCCCCGCCCCGCCCTCAACCTCCTCGGCTTTTATCGGCATCTCCTCGCGGGTGGCCTTCTCCCGGATCTCCACACGCTCCGTTGTGACGACCTCGCGGGGCGGGGCCTCCGTCCGGGTCACGGCCCGCGCTTCCTCCTGGCTCGGGGGACCCATGGGGCGCCTCGACTCGATCAGGTTCCAGTTCGCCTCCCTGGGCCACTCCCCCTCTGAGAACCCGGGTTCGTTGTCGAGTTTATACTTGCTGATGTTCGCCACAAAGACGTCGTCCCCCGGCCGGTAGACCATGGCTTCGACAGGGATCGCGAAGTGCTTCGCCCCGAGACCGAACATCCCACCGGTCTTGAGCACCGCATACGCTACTCTTCCCGTGGGCAGGCCGACCCGCAGGCTTGAGATCTCACCGAGGTCGTAACCCTCCGGGTTCTTCACCCGTTTTCCTACAATATCTTCAGAAGAGAGGAACTCCTGCCCCTCCGTCCTCCGCATCTGCTGCTCCAGAACTGTTTCAGCCATTACAACCACCATCTCCCTGGTATGCTTCCGAAGGTGATCTTCACCTTCCCACAGAGCGGGCGATGCACGTTGTGACTATTTAAATTGCGCGGGTTCCGGTACCAGGGTATCGATGCGGGGTTCTCCTGCGCGAAAAGAGCGTGCGGGGGAGGCCCCGGCGGATGTTGCCCGGCGGCCGCCCGCAGCGGGGGATACGTCCCCGTCACCTGGCGTTGCCAAATTCCGCGCTCACATCGGCGGCGGACCGGTAGGTCCGGTCGCTGAACTCTTCGAGCGTGACGATCACGCTCTCCGGGGCGTTCCGTTCCCGCGCATGGGTGATCAGGTCCTGTTTGCCTGCCGGGTAATCCATACCCTTGAGGTAGACCTGCAGGTCGGCAGCGGAGAGGTGCCCACGGGATGGTCCACGGGTCGTAAGGGGCTGTTCGGCCTCCGACACCGGCCGTACCTCTTCGGTCCTGGTCTCGCGAGCCTCCACCCGCTCGGTCGTGACGACTTCCCGGGCCGGCTCCTCCCTCCGGACGATCTCCTCCACGCTGGCCTCCGGGTGTTGCGTCTCCGTCCGGGCCGGCCGCTCCTCAGCCCGCTGTCCTGTCGGCTGTCCTCCCCAGCCGCCCGCGACCGTCTGGACAGCCGGCGGCACCGGGACAACCCTCTCTCTGACCGGGAGCGTGGACTCCGCTGGTGCCGCTGGTTTCTCCTCCCGTGACGGCGGGAGTTCTCTCTCCGTCACGGGGGGCGAGGGCTCCGTTGCCCCATGCGTTGGGGGGGTCCTGATCAGGCTCCAGTCTCCTTCCCGGGGCATCCTGTCCCTGGAAAACCCGGGGGCGCTATCCAGTGTTCGCTTATCCATATCCACGACAGCGACCTTCTCCCCGGAACGGGCTCGGACCGCCTCCCAGGGAATGGCGAAGTGTTTCTCACCAAACCCGAGGATCCCGCCGTAGGCGAGTATCGCATACGCGATGCGGCCGCTCTCCCGGTCGATAGCAATATCGGTGAGGTCACCGAGGTTCTCCCCTTCCGGGTTCCGTACCTTGATATCCCTGATGTCGTGTGCGCGCATCAGGTCCACTGTCTCTTCCGGTCTCGGCCGGGTCTCCAGCATTGACCCTGCCTGTCTCTCAGCCATCGTATCTGCCTCCTGTATATTCCGCCTGCGAAGGGTACCCCCTTCAGGGCAGGTGGGGTAGAGGATCGAGGATACTTAAGGGTTTCCCGTTCGGACAAACCGGGAGAGATCCAGGATTCCAGCGAAACACGGAGAGAATCTGCCGGCCCGGGCCTTACGCCCGGACCCGGGAGTACCGGAGGATGAGATCGGTCGCCGCCCTGATATCCTGCCCCTGCTTCTTCACCTCGGTGAGATACGCCGCGTAGACCTCGTCAGTCACGAGCCGGAGCTGCGGGCGGGACATATCGGCATGCATCATCAGGTCAAAGCACCGGGCCTCGCTCTCGGTGAGATCAAGCGCCCGGTACTCCCCGGTGTGCGGCACAAACGCCGGGTTCTTATCGCGGGGTGTCCTGACCGCGAGGTCGGCAAGCGGCGTCCCCGGAATGGGCTCGGCGCTGCTCACGAAGACGTCGTCGAGAGAGAGCCTGGCGACCAGATCTTTTGTCGCCTCGTAGTCCCGCTTCGTCTCCCCGGGGTAGCCGACGATGAAACTTCCCGCAACCCGGAGGTTGTGTTCCCGGCACCGCTCCACCGCCTCCTCGACCTGCCGGACGGCCGCCCCCTTGCCCATCAGCCGGAGCACCCGTTCGCTCCCCGACTCGATCCCGAAGAAGACCCACCCGATGGTATACTGCCGGATAGCGTCCAGGACCTCATCGGTGATGCAGTCCACGCGGATGTCCGGCGAGGAGACGTTGTGCGGTCCCATCACCTCCGCCATCCCGCGGAGGAGGTCGATGAAGGCTTCCGGGTTCATCTCCCCATCGTTGGAACCGTAGAGCGACCCGGTCCCCCCGGAGACCGAGAGCCGTGTGGCCCCGGCTGCTTTGAACGCCTTCACCTCGTCGATGATGCTCGCGAGGTTCCGGCTCCGGATCCTCCTCCCGAAGAACCGGGGCACCTGACAGAAGGTGCATCCCCCGATGCACCCCCGGTGGGTCTCGATATAGGCGCTTGCGCCACGGATGCTCTGGCTCCCGATATCGTCCGGGACCAGGGGAAGCGGCCGGTCGATCGGTGCCGGCGGGGCAGGCGGCGTCACGACCACCCGTTCGCCGTCGAGGTAGGCTATCCCCGGGAGGGCAGCCGAGACCCCCTCCTCGACGAGGCGGACCACCGTCTCCTCACCCTCGCCGACGACCACCGCATCGGGAGCGAGCTCCCCGAGGACCATCTCCGGGGCGGCTGAGACCGGTCCCCCGACGTAGACCCTCCCTCCCCGTTCGCGGTGGGTCCGGATAACGTCCCTGATCGCGGGGTCGAGGAGGTGCTGGGTCGAGAAGAGGCTCGCCAGGAGGAGCGAGCCGGCCGGGGCGTCGGGCGTCCGGGTGAGGGTCACCCGGTGGCCCGCGTCGCGGAGGACGCCGCCGATCAGCATGGCGCCGTAGGTGTAGATGCCGGGGGAGAAGATCGTGATATCCATGATACAATATCGGCGGAAACAGTATTCAAATGGTGCGGCCCCGCCGGTCCCGGTCAGAGCGGCGTCGGCTGCCTGAACCGCCGGGCTTCGGCGACGGTATGGGCGCCCCGGTCCGATGCGGCGATCAGCCGGGCCTGAAGCCGCATGATATCGGCGATCATGGGCTGTGGGTTCTGTTCTAGCGTCTCCTTCACCACGGCACGGGCCTCCCTGAGTCGACCCGCCCTGCGGAGCAGGTCCGCGAGGAGCGCTTCGTCCGCCCCCGCCTGGGAGGCCAGCCGTTCGCCCTGATCCCATGCCCGCCGCAGGAGATCGGCGGCGCGCTTCCGGCAGATCCGGGCGGGTACATCCTCCCTCTCGTCGTCGCAGATCCAGGCGGCGTGGAGGGATGCCCATGCCGCCCGGGCCGGGGCACCGAGGTCTTCCTGGATGATCGACCAGCAGAGGAAGGTGTTTGCAATCTTCGGAAACCTCCGGGAGTCGAGTTGCCAGCGGTAGCGCGGGAGTTTCACCACGTCGGCCGCCTCCTTCGAGGCCTGGCCCGGGTCGGGGGCGCAGTAACCGCAGGAAGGGCACCGTTTCACCCAGGCGTAGATGGTGGACCGCAGGGGTTCGGCGGGGCGAGTGTCGAGGTCCCGTGACCCGACGCTGCCGGCGGCCTCGGGGATGGTGAACCGGCAGGACTCACCGCAGACTGCACAGGTCGTATTGAGGTAATGAAGGTGGGTCATCGATGGACCCAATTGCATAATATTGAATATATACTTTGTCACGAATTGAAATCGTCGAACGCGCCGCCATGCCCGGTCCGGCGACGCCGGCGGTCCCCTTCACCGGGTCCCCGGGGCGGCTTCTCCGACCCGCCGGGCGTAGGCCGTCGCGGCCCACCCGAGGAGTGCCGTCGCGGACGCGACCAGCGCGAGGACCAGCCAGTGGACCGGGCTCGCGGTATCCACTGCAAGCCGAACGATGAGGTTGAAGGGGTTGTACGGGACGGCAATGACGAAGAGGAAGACCACGACGAGTGCCGTCGAGAAGATGAACTGGGCACTGGTCCGTTCCCGGTAGTGGAGGGCGACCAGAACCCCGAGCAGGATGAGGAAGAGTCCCACTGCCGAGACGTGGAGGAGGATCGCAGCGGCGTTATCGACCGCGATCCCGTTTGCTTGAAGGAGGAGGAGCCATGCTCCGGCCTGGGCCGGGACCAGGACTGCACAGGCGGCGACCTTCCCCCAGACCATCTCCCCGAACGTGACCGGTGTGGACATGAGCGTCTCAAGGGTCTGCCGCTGGTACTCCTCGGTGATGAGATCGATGATCAGGGCTGCCGAGACGACTGCCGGAAGGAGGACGAGCAGCGGGATGAGGAGGCCGTAGACGAACTCAAAGAAGTTCTCGCCGCCGCTTGATTCCGGGATCTCCAGGTCGACGGGAAAGGAGGTCCTCCGGTCGGCCCGGACCTCCCTGAGTTCCTCCTCGTAGCCCTGGAGGACCTCTTTGAGTTTGACGTTGATGACACTCGACTGCAGGTCGTTCTGAATGAGGTAGAGCGTGAGCGTGACCGGTCTTTCCGCGTCCGGCGGCGTATCCGGGACGTAGACCACCGCTGCCACCCTCCGATCGCGGAGCGCTTGCAGCGCCGCGTCAAGGCTCATCCTGTGGAGGACGAGGTCCGGGCGTTTCTCAAACTCGTCGATGAGCGGTGAATCCGCTCCCACGTACCCGACGCCGTAGGTGCCTGTCGAGTAACCCTCGATCGCCTCCGGGTCGTACATGGTGGTGAGCCCCACCATCAGGAACGAAGAGAACATGGCGATGAAGACCTGCAGGAGGATGGCAAAGACGATCGTCTTCTCCGAAGAGAGCCCGAAGAACTCTTTCTTTGCGATAAGACCGATGTGGCGTGCGTTCACAGGAGCACCCCCGTGAGGAAGTAGAGGTTATAGAGGCAGTGCACCATGCTCGCCACGAGGAGCCCGGGCACGTAGGCCCGCCGCCCCCCGACCATGAGGAAGGTGCCGGTGATCAGCACTCCCGCGATGTGGAGAAGGAGCGGCATCCAGAGCATCTGGAGCGATGTGAAGAGGATGCTCCCGAAGATTGACTCGGTGATCTGGGCGAGCGTGGCAAAGAGGAGAAGTTTCTCTCCCGCGAGGAACCCGAACCCGATGGCCACCGCCCCGACGAGCAGGTTCTTTACCGTGAGGAAGCCCGGGCGCTCTCGTGCTACCGCGTAGAGCCCGACCGATTTGGCAACCTCCTCGATGAACGCCGCAGAGACGGTCAGGAGGACGAGAGAGAGCGGCATCGGGAAGTTGAAGAAGAGGACGAGCGTCATCATCTGGGCCATGAAGACGAACGGTATGGTGAAGGCGGCGATGAGGAAGAGCGAGAGGTGCGGGTGGTCGCGGCTGATCCCGCCCGAGACGAAGTCTGCAAGTTTTGAGGTGAGGGATTTCTCCGAGAAGAGGCGCTCCTCGCGGAAGTTCACGGCCCCGACGTAGAAGAGGATGATGCTTGTGGCAACGAAGAGCGCTGTCGAGTAGACATACTCCATGGCGGTGAACCCCTCACCCTGGATCTCGAGGACGACCAGGGTGAGGGGGGAGATGATGCTGATGACATGGGTGTTCGCAAAGACCGTCGGGAAGAAGAGGTACGACGTGGCGAGGGTCGAGAAGAAGATCGAGACAAACGAGAGTTCCTTGAAACTCCGGGCGGCCATCCCGATGATCAGGGCGTTTGCAAGGAAGAAGATGACGACCGGGATGAGCGGGAGGAGGATCGTCGCCGGGGCTCCGATGAAGAGGGTGATGGCGGTCGAGACGAAGAGCATGATCCCGAAGTAAGGGAGCGCCTTCCCGATGACGATGGCAAGAGGCCTGACGGGGGCGGCGAGGAGAGGTTCTCCGGCCCGTCCCACCCGTTCGTTCATCACGCTCATCATGAAGAACTGGGAGGTAAAGTAGAGGGGAAAGATGAAGACGAAGACCAGAACGAGCGCGTCGAAGGGGAGCGGGGGCGAGAGTTCCGACGGTATCTGGAGCCGCTCCCCCGTCCCGCCCGCCGAGAGGATGCCGGTGTAGCGGGCGAGGGGGTGATCGCTTTTTGCCTCCGCGACCCGCTCCCGGAGGTCGTCTTCGGAGAGCGGGGCGGCCGACGGCGGCAGGGTCACCGGTTCGGCCGGGTCTGGAAGGCCGGGAGAGACCGGGGTGGTTGCCGGGGCGCCGACCTGCTGCCCGCTCTGGGTCGCCAGGAAGTCGATCTCGCTCCTGACATACTGGAGGTCGATCCAGAGCGGGTAGCCGGCGAAGAGGTCGGGCTCCCCGGCGGCCACGCGGGCGACGTAGGACTCGTAGTCGCGCTCGAGCGTCCTCGCGGCCGCCCGCCCTTTCTCCGTATCGGCGACGTAGACCACTCGATTCAGGATGAGGATATCGTAGGCGAACCGGTTCTCCCGGAGGGTCGGGCCGTCGGCAAGATCGGCGGTGAAGCGGTTATCGGGGGCGACGACCCGGGCAACGTCGGGATCGTCGATGCCGATGCGGTAGATGCCGTCCTGCATATGGACGCCGCTCTGGGCGGCAAACGCGGTCACCAGCACCAGGAGGATGAGCAACCCCGCCGCGAGCGGCAGGATGTTTCGTCCCATTGTGGTCATCGACCGGTTCAACTCCCATGTGGCGATCGTCCGGATGGAGGAAGCGAGACTCATAGTAATCCTAGAAGGCGTCGGAGAACTCTACCTCTGTGCAGCAATCTATTAGTAGTCATCGGAGCCATAGGGAGATTCGATGATTGCCGCCCGCTCTCTTGTCAAACACTACGGTGACTTCCCGGCCCTCGACGGCGTCTCCTTCGACCTCGACGACGCACGGATACTCGGGGTGATCGGGCATAACGGGGCCGGCAAGACGACGCTCTTAAAGATCATGGCCGGCCTTATCGCCCCGACGGCAGGAAGCCTCGAGATCGGCGGGGTGGACGTCGTGAGAAGGCCGCTCGACCTGAAGCAGAACCTGGGCTACCTCCCTGAGGAGTCGCGGCTCTACGAGACAATGACCGCGGATGCATACCTGGCGTTCTTCGGCGAGATCTACGGCCTCCCGAAGGCGGCCATTCGGGCGCGGCGCGACGACCTCCTCGCTTCGCTTGCACTTGAGCCCGACGGGAAGAAGATCGGGGAGCTCTCAAAGGGGATGAAGCGCAAGGTTGCCATCGCGAGGTCACTGATGCACGACCCGGGACTGCTCATCTATGACGAGCCCACCTCCGGCCTCGATCCCATGACCTCGCGGTCGGTGCTCGAGTATGTCAAAGGCCTCCGGGAAGAGGACAAGACGGTGATCTTCTCGGCCCACAACCTCTTCCAGGTGGAGGAGGTCTGCGACCTCGTTCTGATCCTGCGCCGGGGGAAGGTGGTGGCCGGCGGCACCATCCCTGAACTCAGGGAGACGTTCGGTTCGATCACCTACCGGGTCTTCTTCCGGGTTCCCGACCCAACCGCCTTCGCCACGTCAGTCTCCCATACGGCCGAGAACGGCCGATATCTCGCCGAGGCACGCTCCATCGAGGAACTGAACCGGACGACCGCGGCGCTCGCGGCCGACGGCGCGACGGTCGAGCGGATCGAATCGCACTACCCGACGCTCGAAGAGATGCTCATGCTGATCGGGCGGTAAGGGTTGGCCGTAACGGCGGAAAGGCGCCTGTCCGGATCGCATACGGCCGATGTGAGGCGGATCAGGAGGCTGGTCCGGCAGGCGATCGGGCACAGCCGCCTTCTCGGCGCGCCGCCGGAGTCCGGCTTATTTCCACTTTTTTGATGTGGTCGTCCTGTCCCCCGGCGGGGATGGGGGGCCGGGGGAGTTCACGGCGATCCCTTGCCCTCACGCAACGCTCCCCTGGTTCTTCCACCCTGGGCAGGATTTATATATCTACACATATATGTGGCTTCGAAACTCCGTTATAACCGCGACCATCAGCCTCTCACAAGAAACCGTGGTGGGGGTGGGGGGCCGGGGGGTTGACTGGATGACCGGGCGCCCTGCCCGGCCTGGAGGAATCACTCTGGAGGATGACCACGGAGCCGGATGAACTCTCACCAGAATATTGCCGGAATTGGATGCAAATGAGAGGAAAAATCGGGTGTTCGACGGGCCTGAAGGGATTTGAACCCTTGGCCTACGGATTAAGAGTCCGT
>ENA-UOOK01004707-UOOK01004707.1-fermentation-metagenome-genome-assembly--contig:-NODE-4707-length-14360-cov-5.288501_pt1 | contig 14360 bp, 13 predicted proteins | sample MGYA00245777_ERZ724023 | MGnify/ENA primary metagenome ERZ724023 (study PRJEB28704, sample SAMN03018312) | fermentation metagenome | biome: anthropogenic terrestrial biome; feature: soil; material... | reverse complement strand
CCAGCGAAAGTGCCCTGGCCACCTTTGGCACTATTCAGGGCATGGCCATACCGCTATTAATGTTTCCAGCCGTCCTTCTCTAAGCCGGGTGCTGGTGGGGGTTGACCCTGCCGATAGCGAAGGCCAGCGGGAGCAGGAAGGTTACCTCGCCCTGTTTGAAGCGGTGAACGAACAAGCGGGGATCTTAATCTTGGACCATGCCTGCCGCTGGCTCTCTTCCCTAAACCAAGGCATAAGACAACTTAAAGGGCCGATCTCGCCTAACAAGGGTGATAACCTCCGCGGTTTATTAATTTGGGGCTTTGATTCACCGCCGGTTTTGATGAACGCCTATAATCCACCGGAATATGCCGCTTATTTTGAAAAAGCTGGTTTTATGAAGGACAACGACCTTTACGCCTACTACTATGACCTGAAGGCGATGGGCGAACGCAAAACTGCCCGCGTCGTCAGCTATGCCCAGAATAAATACGGTTTTCGCGTGAATTCCCTTAACCTCAATAACCTAGAGGGGGAATTGGAGGATATTAAGTATATCCTTGATCACGCCTTACCGGAAGACTGGGGAGACCTCCCACCGCCCAATCTTGATGATTTGAAAGCCCTCGCCTTTCAGCTCAAAGACCTGATCATCCCCGAATTGATCCCAATCGCCCGCAGTCTGGAGGGAGAACCAATCGGTTTTGCTGTCTCCATTCCCGACTACAACCGGGTGCTGCCAAAGATTAACGGACGGCTGTTCCCGATTGGCTGGGCGAAATTTTTACTCAACCGCCACCGGGTCTCCGGCGCCCGCGTCTTTCTCCTCTTCGTCATCCCGGAGTACCGTAAAAAAGGTGTCTCCGGTACGATCTTTTATCAATTATTGCTCAAAGCAAAAGAGCTGGGCTTTACCTACGGAGAAGGTTCCACCATCGGGGAGTTCAACACCCCAATGCGCCGCGACGCCGAGGGGGTCGGCGGGCTCCATTACAAAACCTACCGCCTTTATAAGAAAAGTATTTAATGAGGGATCGGGAGATAATAACTTTAACCGTAATCAACAGGAGGTTCACCATGCGTACGCTCTGGAAAGGGGCGATCAGTTTCGGGCTGGTCAACATCCCGGTCAAGATGTACACCGCCACTGAACGCAAAGATCTGCATTTTAATCAACTGCACGCGGCCTGTAAAACCCCGATCGCCTACCGCAAATTCTGTCCCGCTTGTCAAGTGGAAGTTGGCCCCGATGACCTGGTTCGTGGCTACGAATACGAAAAAGGACGCTACGTAATTCTACGAGATGAGGATTTTGAAAACCTACCGGGGGAAAACACCAAAACCATCGATATTCTCGACTTTGTCGACTTAGCGGAGATCGATCCGGTCTATTTCGACCGCAGCTACTACCTGGGGCCCAATCCCGGCGGGGAAAAAGCCTATGACCTTTTGAAACAAGCCATGGCTGAAACGGGGAAAATAGCCATCGCCCGTGTGATGATCCGCTCCAAGTCTGTCCTGGCTTGTCTCCGCGGGTGGGAAAAGCTCCTTGTCATGGAGACGATGTTTTTCCCCGATGAAATTCGCCGCCCCGAGTTATTAAGCGACCAGTTTAAAGCAGTCGAGCTCCACCCAAATGAGGTTAATATGGCCAACAGCTTAATCGGTAACCTCTCCGCCCCCTTCAATCCGGAGAAGTACACCAATGAATACCGTTCTAAGCTAATGGAGATGATTCAGGGCAAAATCGCCGGCGAGGAAGTAGCAATCCCAACCGCCCCGGAAACAGCCAAAGTCGTCGATCTGATGGAAGCCTTAAAGGCCAGTTTACAAGCTACCACCGAACAAAAGGAAACCCCGAAAAAAAGAAGGAAGAAAAAGACAGGATAACCATGGTCTTACCCTTAACAATAGCGCCGATGCTCGCCGTTAGCGCCCCACCCTTTAATTCTCCCGCTTATCTTTTCGAGCTCAAATGGGACGGCCTGCGCGGTCTGGCCTTTTTAACAGCCGCCACGAAACTGCAGAGCCGGACGGGGCGGGATATTTCCTTCCAATATCCGGAACTAGGCACCTTGCAACATCAAGTTAAGGTGCCTGAAGTTGTTCTGGATGGAGAAATAATCGTTCTAGCGGACGGGAAACCAAGTTTCGAGCGTTTACAAAGCCGGATGCACACTACTACGGCACCCAATATCCAAGCAGCAATGCGCCAGGACCCCGTCGTCTACGTTGTTTTTGATCTCCTCTACCTCAAAGGCCAATCCCTGATGGACCGTCCCCTCGAAGCCCGGCAGGAACTTCTCCAGTCGGTGGTCGTACCCAGCCCGAATTTGATCATCAGCTCACCCATTCCCGAAGCCGGACAGGAGCTTTTCCGGCAGACTCAGGCTCTTGGTCTGGAAGGCGTCATCGGAAAAGCGAAGGACAGCCCCTATCTTCCGGGTAAACGCAGTCCCTACTGGAAGAAAGCGCGGGTTACGAAAAGCGCCGACTTTGTCATTTGTGGTTACACCAAAAGCCCCCAGGGACGCAAGGATTTATCCGCCTTAGTCATCGGGGTTTATGCCGGTGCTGATCTGGAGTCCTACGGATTGGTAGGAACCGGATTCTCCCAACCAGAGATCGACCATTTACTCCACCGTTTTGCCGCTTTAAACCAAAAAGAGGCACCGGTAAAGAATCCACCGCGCCTAAAATCCGTCCAGTGGCTCAAGCCCCATCTGGTGTGCGCGGTGGAATACTTGGCGGTAACACCGGACCGCCACCTCCGCCACCCGCTCTACAAAGGACTCCGGGAACATCCCCCGGAAACGTGTCGCGTAGAAGATCTTAGCTAAAGCACCACCTACAATTTTAACGATAAAAAGCGTTGACAAAGGCAAACGGGCATGTTATCCTAATTTTAGTATTCCTACTAAATAACTAGGGATTAAAATCCGCCGCAATCTCGCGCTTTTCCATTGATCGCGCCCAGATAATTTTTCATGGAAGAACAATGCCAAAAGCTTGAAAGGAGCTGCCAAAAGATGATCTACCTTGATCACGCCGCTACGACCCCGGTTAAACCACCGGTTCTCGAAGCAATGTTACCATATTTTACGGAAAACTACGGTAACCCTTCCAGCGTGTATAAACTGGCGCAACGGAATAAAAAAACGCTGGATGACGCCCGCGCAGTAGTTGCCCGGCACTTAGGTGCCGAGCCCAAGGAGATCTTTTTCACTTCGGGCGGTACGGAAGCTGATAACTGGGCAATCAAAGGGATCGCCGCCGCTTTAAAGGAAAAAGGCAACCACATCATCACCACCAACATTGAACACCATGCGGTGCTCCATCCTTGTCAGCACCTGGAAAAACTAGGGTTTGATGTTACCTACCTGGAAGTAGATGGCGATGGTCTGGTGACGCCGGAACAAGTAGAGCAGGCGATCAGGGATGAAACTATTTTGATCTCGATCATGTATGCCAACAATGAAATTGGGACGATCATGCCCATCGCGGAAATCGGCGCGGTCGCCCGGGCACACGGAGTTGTCTTCCATACCGACGCCGTCCAGGCCGTCGGCCATCTGCCGATCGATGTGAAGGCAGAAAATATTGATCTACTGTCCTTATCCGGGCATAAATTTTACGGGCCGAAAGGAATCGGTGTCCTCTACATCCGGAGGGGCGTAAAGCTTCCTTCCTTCCTTCACGGCGGTGGTCAGGAGCGCGGCAAAAGACCCGGCACCGAGAATGTCCCGGGCATCGTCGGACTCGCGACAGCCATTGACCTGGCCTACCAGGATTTGGCGGCAAAAAACGCCCGCATAACAACCCTCCGGGACTACCTGATTGACCGGATTTTCGAGCGGATCCCCTATTGCCGTCTGAATGGCCATCGTCAGCAACGGCTGGCGAATAATGTGAACTTCTCCTTTGACTTTGTCGAGGGGGAATCCCTTCTGCTCCTCTTGGATATAGAAGGGATCGCTGCTTCCAGCGGTTCGGCCTGCACGTCGGGTTCACTAGATCCCTCCCATGTCCTGCTAGCGCTAGGCCTTCCCCACGAGCAAGCCCATGGTTCGATCCGTTTTACCCTGGGTGAGGATAACACCCAAGCGGAGCTTGATTTGGTCTTGGACAAACTGCCTGTATTTGTTGAGCGGATGCGATCCATGTCCCCGCTTTATGAAGATTTTGTACAGAAGAATTCTTAAAAATACTGATATGAGGTGAAGAGATGTACAGTGAGAAAGTAATGGAGTGTTTCATGAACCCGCAGAACGTTGGGGAAATTGAGAACGCCGACGGGGTCGGTACGGTTGGTAACCCGCGGTGCGGCGATATTATGAAAATTTATCTTAAAATAGAGGATAATACGATTAAGGATGTGAAATTTAAAACCTTCGGTTGTGGGGCGGCGATCGCTACCAGCACCATGATGACCCAGATGGTGAAGGGGAAAACCATTGAAGAAGCCCTGAAGATCAACAATGAAGCGGTGGCCGAGGCCTTAGACGGGCTACCTCCCGTCAAAATGCATTGTTCCTGTTTAGCGGAAGAAGCTCTGCAGGCGGCGCTCTGGAACTACGCCCAAAAGAATCAGTTATCAATCGAGGGCCTAAACCCGCCGCCCAATTATGTCGCCGAAGAAAAGGGCAGCACCGAAGAGAATTAATTACGGGGTGGAAAAGTGGCAAAAAAAAACGTTGTCGTCGGAATGTCGGGGGGCGTGGATAGTTCTGTCGCCGCCTATTTACTACAAAAAGCCGGTTATGAGGTGATTGGTGTTACCATGCAAATCTGGCCGGAAGACGCACCCCAGGAAGAGAGTGGCGGGTGTTGTGGGCTGACCGCAGTCGACGATGCCCGCCATGTTTGTGAACAACTCAAGATCCCCCACTACACCTTAAATTTTCGGAATGATTTTAACACGTATGTGATTGATTACTTTGTCGCCGAATACCGGCAGGGCCGTACCCCTAACCCCTGCATCGCTTGTAACCGCTATGTGAAGTGGGAATCCCTCTTGACCAAGGCTTTACAGATCGGGGCCGATTACATCGCCACCGGACACTACGCCCGGGTTCTTTTTTCCGAATCAACCGGGCGTTACCTGTTAATGCAAGCCGCCACCATCAAGAAAGATCAAACTTACGCCCTCTACAATTTAACCCAAGAGCAATTAGCCCACACGCTAATGCCCCTGGGTGATTACACCAAAGAAGAAGTGCGCCGCCTCGCAGAAGAGATCGGACTTCCCGTCGCGGATAAACCGGACAGCCAGGAGATTTGTTTCATCCCCGACCATGATTATGGCCGCTTTATCGAAACCCACTCCGCTTCCCCCGGAGAACCCGGCAATTTCGTCGACCGCCAGGGCCGCGTGCTTGGCCCACACAAAGGAATCATCCACTACACCATCGGCCAACGGAAAGGGCTAGGCCTGGCCGCTGGTAAACCCCTTTATGTGTTAGAGATTCGTCCTACCAGTAATGAAGTGGTGGTTGGCGCTGATGAAGAAGTATACCAGCGCACCGTCTACGCCGATCAGCTAAACTTCATCCCCTTTGAAAAGCTCCAAACCAAGCTGGAAGTAGGTGCCAAAATCCGCTACAATCACTCCCCGGCACCGGCTATAGTTGAGATGGTTGATGACACCATCCTCCGCTGTGTTTTTCAGCAGCCGCAAAGGGCGATTACCCCCGGTCAAGCCTTAGTGCTTTACGACGGGGATCTGGTGGTGGGTGGTGGGAGTATTATCCGCGGTGAAGCTTAAGCCAACCAAAAACTCCACCTAGTTTTGCAAGCCGATTAAATCTTCGTAATACCCGGTTACTTTCTTTACATACTGCCTTGTTTCCCGCGGCCATTCGTTCGAGCGGGCAATCCGGGTCGGCCCCGCATTATAAGCGGCCAAGGCCGTCGGGATCGTTCCAAACCGCTCCAACTGCTGTCGGAGATACTCCGTTCCTCGGAAGACATTAGCTTTGATGTCCTTCCAGTCTAAATTGTCACAGTTCACCGGCATCAGTTGGGTCAATCCCCGGGCTCCCTTCCGGGAAACCGCCGTTTTTCGGAAACTGCTTTCCGCGGCAATCAGCGACAGAATCAAGTAAGAATCAATGTGATACTGGGAACTGGCTTCCAGAACCGCAATGGTTATCTCCTCCAGATCACTTTTGGGAATCCCCGGATAGTGGCTACGGATAAAATCTTCTATTTTCAATAAAGGATCATTCGCCATGCCGATCCGGTGCTGTCCCGTTACAAAATCGACGACCGCCGGTGAAGTAAAGATAAATAAAAATAAAGCCAAAAAAGTAATTTTTAGCATCCTTCGGAATACCATGATAACCTCCTTAAATAAAAACGCTTATCATTATATGTATGATCCTGATTTATGATTTAGTCTATTTTAAAATCCCTTTCCCATTCCGTCAACCCCTAAGTTGCTAACTAAACCCCCGAAATTCCACGAAATCGGCAGAAAACATCCCTTTTTCTGCTCATTTTCCTAAAAACTTTTGACACTGTTTCGAACTAAAGCGCGGCGGACGAAATTCCCCCAGTACTCGGCAGCGGTACCACTCCCCAGGATCCGGTCGCCAACCTGAGGCGGACGGCGGTCATCGTTCCCGATCCAGATCGTCGCCAATAGTTCTGGGGTGTACCCGACAAACCAGGAATCCGTGTTTTCATTGCTGGTCCCGGTCTTCCCGGCTGCCGGTCGTCCAGGATCAGCGCGTTGCCCTGTCCCGTAAGCAATGACATCCTGCATCATTTCGGTTACTGCTTGCGCTGTCTCGGGACGGATCACCTGTTCCTGACGGATACTCCCCCGCCTTAAAACACGACCTTGAGCATCTTCCACCCTAAGCAGGCCCTGGGGCGTGGAACGGAGTCCTTGGTTGGCAAAGGCGGTAAAAGCGCCGGATAATTCCAAAGGCGTTACCCCGGTGGTCAGCCCCCCTAAAGCCAATGGAGCCAAAGCTTGATCATTTCTGCTCCCAGCTTCGACCAAAGGAAGACCCAGGCGTTGGATAAAATCAAATACCGGTTTCACTCCAAGTTCATGCACCAAACGGACAGCCACCGTATTGACCGACCAAGCCAGGGCATCACGGAGCGGAATCTGGCCCCGGTATTTCCCATCGGCATTCTGTGGCGTCCAGGGGTTACCATTTACCATATAAGTAACTAGCTCATCAACTACAAGGGTGTCCGGCGTAAACCCGCTTTCCACCGCCGCTGCAAAGATGAGGGGTTTGATCGCTGAACCAATCTGCCGCCGGACCCGCACTGCCCGATTATAGGTGGAGAACCGATAATTTCGCCCCCCAACCATGGCCAGGATCTGACCATTCGTCGGGTTTAAAGCCACCAAAGCAGCTTCCGGCCTCCCCGTTTCCCCCTTAGGAAGGGCGGCAATCGTCTCCTCGGCGATCCGTTGCATATAGGCATCAGCCGTCGTGTAAATCCGGAGACCGCCGGAACGAATATACTGGGCAGACCAACCATACTGCTGGGCTAAATAGGCTTCGATATAATCCGCGAAATAGCCCCCTCTGCTCAGGTAATTCGGATCTTCCTCTACTTCCAGCGGTAAAGCGGACAATTGTTCATACTCCCGTTGACTAAGGTCGCCTTGTCCCAAAAGGACTTCAAGTACCAAATTACGGCGCTCCAGCGCCCGGTCGGGATGGCGGTAGGGCGAGTACAATTCCGGTCCCCGAATTAGGCCGACCAGCAAAGCCTGTTCATCAAGGGAAAGATCCCAAATATGTTTCGAAAAATAAAAGCGGGCAGCACCTTCCGCTCCGTACACCCCATGGCCGAAATAAATCCCGTTTAAATACGACTCCAGAATCTCATCCTTCGAATAATTCCGTTCTAGTTTCACCGCATAACCAATTTCCAGCAGTTTGCGGGGGATCGTCTTCGCGTTGGTAAGTAATAAATTCTTTACCAACTGCTGGGTAATAGTGCTACCACCCTGGGCCCGTTCTTGGCGGCGAAAATTATTGTAGACCGCGCGGAGTACTCCTTTGAAGTCAACGCCGCGATGCACATAAAAGCGGCGATCTTCCACCGCGACGACGGCCCGGCGCAAAAACAAGGGGATTTTCTCTAATGGTGTCCAGACCACGCGGGACGGACTAAGCGTCAGTAATTCATCACCGTTCCGATCCAACAGAACCGAAGCACGAAGATTCGGTCGGAGAATCTGACGGAGATCCACCTCGCTAATGAAGGGGTTATATAAAACCAAGACCACAGCAGATAAACCGCCCACCAGCATTAAAAGGATCAGCCAACGCCAGAAGTTTTTCGAAAAAAAACGTCGCCCTTTTCTCCGTTGAGGAGCAGACAAAGATATAACCTCCCCGGATCCATTATTCCACTGCTGGTAGTATATCCGTTTTGGTTGTGATTTTTTGCTTTTGTATGAATAGGGGGAAGAAAATCATGGGGTTAGAAGATGGAGTAATTCAAGAAATGTGGTTTCAGAAGTTATGAAGGGATACAAACGCAGATACGAGGGCATAAAAAAAGTGGGGATTATTAGAATAATCTCCACTTTCGTGCCTTAACCTTCTGGGGCTCTGCATGTACCATCAGGTTCTTGCTGCACTTTGGACAGAACATCTCCCATCCTTTCAGGACCACGTGACAATCTGTGCATCTTTTCATTCCTATTACCTCCTTTCTTTCATTGTCTTAATTATAGCAGGTTATGGTAACGAATAAAGGTCGAAGGGATTACGAAATTTGCAAAACCAAATTACGGGAAAGTAACAGCATTTTCCTAGCATAATTCCGCCGGTGCAAGGAAATTCTGACTAATGTCGGTGCAGTGAACATGCTTGGCGGTATTCCCTGTGCAGCAAATTGATGGAGGCCTGAAATGAACTGGCAGCTATATTTTAACGCCTTCTGGGTTGGTGGCCTGATTTGTGGTTTAACCCAACTTGTGTGGGATTATACTAAATTGAATATGGGCCATATCCTGGCGGCCTTAACGGTAATCGGTGGGATCTTGGGCGGTCTCGGTCTTTATGACCGGTTGATCGATTTCGCCGGCGGCGGTGCCTCGATACCGATCTTGAGTTTCGGTAATGCCTTGGTGAAAGGGGCGATTTCCGAAGCCGAAAAAAATGGCGTCATCGGTGTGTTAACAGGAATGTTTGAATTAACCAGCACCGGAATTACCTCTGCAATTATCTTCGGTTTCCTGGTCGCACTCATTTTCAAACCAAAGGGCTAAGACGGGAAAATCCCCCCCTTTCTTTAAGGATCAGAAAGAGGTATAATAAAAGAAACCCCCGACAATACTATGGGGGTTTTAGCACAATCAGGGGGGATTCGTCATTAACTTTCACAAAGTCACCTGGGCTGATTTCGAGCAATATTCCCGTTTCATCCGCGATTTTTACATAGAAGTCTCTGATCTCTCCCCAACGGTCTTATTCCTTTGGCGTGATTCGCATCAAGTCAAAATTGACCAAACTGCGGATTACGCAGTTCTGCTCTGCACTTATCAAGGCGCTACCTACTGTTTGCCGCCGCTTTTTAACTCCGGCTTCAAACCGGACACCCTTTTTTCAAAAATCAGCGCCTATTTCCATCGTTTTAATCGACCAATGGTTTTCCGAGCGGTGCCCAAGGAGATGCTCCCTTATTTTCCGCCTAGCCGGTACCGGATCATTCCCGACCGCAGAGTTTGGGATTATCTCTACCGGACCAAAGACCTGATTGAATTAGGCGGGCGCAAATACCAGCAAAAGCGGAACCACATCAATCGCTTCCGCCAGTCTTACGATTTTGCTTACCATTCGATGACACCGGAACATTTCCCCGCTTGTCTCCGCCTCTATGAGCAGTGGGCAACCGATAAAACCGGTAGTCCCGAAGTAGAAGCCGAGCGCTTGGCTTTGCAAGAGGCCTTCGATCATTATACCCTGCTTAACCTCAAAGGTGGCGTCCTAGAAGCGGGCGGCGCGATCCAAGCCTTTGCCATCGGGAGCCGCCTGAATAAAGACACCGCCCTCATCCATTTTGAAAAAGCCAACCCGGAGTTTTCCGGGATCTATTCCGTAATCAATCAATTGTTTATTGCCAAGGAATGGGCTGACACCAAATACGTCAATCGGGAGGATGATATGGGTATCCCCGGCCTTCGCCAGGCAAAAAGACGTTACCACCCCCTGCGTCTGATCGAAAAATACACCGTAGTTGAGATTACTTCCTGATGAAGATCAGACCCTTAAACCAAGCCGACCTAATTCAAGCGCGCCAGTTATGGGAAGCCTGTTTCCACGATCACCCTGCCTTCTTAGACTGGTACTTCCAAACCCGTTTCCAGCCCGAAGACGGGCTGGGTATTTTTCAGGGTCAGCGTTTACTCTGTGATCTGCATCTGGCTCCCCGTCAAATAAAGATCAGGAATAAGATCTATCCTTCCGCCTACTTGATTGCGCTCGCCACCGATCCGGCCTTCCGCCGCTTAGGGCTAGCCAAAAACCTGTTGACCTACGCCCTTCGGCACCTAGCTGCCCACCGACGCTTTTTCACCTTTCTCCTGCCCTTTCACACCATGTTTTATACCCGCTTAGGCTGGGGGATCTATGCCGACCATCGTCTCTACCTGCTCCCTAAGGGAACGTTCTCGGCGCATTCATTAAGCAAGGCCCTCCATGGCCACGACCAGTCCGATCTGGACTTTTATAAAAACGACGCCGACCAAAAACTCCTGGAGGGGATCTACCACCGCGCAATGGAAAGCAGGGACGGGGCCTTAGTACGAACGGAGCAAGACTGGACTGGTCTACTGCTGGATCTCCACTTAGAGCATGGCCGCACATGGCTAGCTGCCACCAATCCCAAAGCTGACCCCCAAGGTTACGCTATGGTTCTACCTCCTTCCCCCGCTACCCACGGCCGACCGCTCCTGCGGGAATTAGCCTATCTCAAACCCCACCAAACTATGGGACTAGCCCAGCTCGCCCCATACATCCCACCCGGCACCTGCGCCCAGTTCCTCGGGAGGATTACCAATGTGCGGTCAGCCTTAGAGGCTTTACCTTACCCACTACTCACCGCCGAACTGGTCATGGAAATTATCGACCCCTTACTGCCGGAAAATAGCGGTCTCTACCTGCTTAACCTAACCAAAGGACGAATGCACGTCAGCAGAACGATGGGCCTAAAACCAGCCGTGCATTGTACCATCAGCGCCCTCGCTGCGCTGGCTACCGGAAGCTGCAGTCCACAAGAACTAGTCAACACCGGCGAAATAGCCCTTGACGGCGACCTGTTACCAATTCTAGATGCCCTTTTCCCACCAACAACGAATTTCATCAACGAATACTTTTGATTAAGCTTTTTGCGTACGCAAAAAGCCCGTATAAAAAACCGGTTCTAACCATTAATGGTCAAAACCGGTTGTGCTTATTCTAGACATCTCATGATGATTTTTGCTTCTTCACTTTCAGAATTCCGGCTCGATTAACCCGTAATTACCATCCTTCCGTCTGTATACCACATTAACTTCCTCCAGATCGGGATTGAAGAAGACAAAAAAGTCGTGGCCCAAAAGTTCCATCTGCATGACGGCTTCCTCTGCCGACATCGGCTTCACCGCAAACCGTTTGGTGCGGACGATCTTCGGGTCCGCAGTTACCTCCACTGTATCTTTTGGTATAGGGGAAATGATTTTATTCTCTTCCCTTAGTTTCCGGTTGATTCTGGTTTTGTACTTGTGAATTTGGCGCTCGATTTTCTCAACTGCGCCATCAACCGAACTGTACATATCGGAGCTTTTTTCTTCCCCGCGAAGTAAGAGACCATTGATGGAGATCGTGATGTCGACAATATGTACTCCCCGCTCCACTGATAAGGTGACGAGGGCGGTCGGTGGTTCTTGGGCAAAAAACTTCCCGATCTTCCCTACCTTTTTTTCCGCGTATTGACGGAGAGCATCAGTAACCTCGATGTTTTTTCCAAAGACCTTAACCTCCATCCTATTCACTCCTTCCCTTGTCTTTTTAGAGGCTAACCGCGTTCATGAATAATATACCCAATTTGGATTAGAAAACAAATGAGGTGGACATCATGAACCGAATGTTAGAACATTCTTCATCTCCCACCTCCCTTATGCTATTGTTGCCCCTAGGCTATACTAAATATATTCCCGCTCGAAGGTAATAATCCTTCGTTTCCGGCAAAATTATTTAACTCAAAATAAGTCGCTTGAACAACCTTTACAATAGCTTTTTAAACAATTTACAACTCTAGATACTTCCTTGGTTGTTAAGTTCGTGCTACATGGTAAATTAATCACCTTTTGCTGATAATCGGAGGCTCTTTGGATTTTATAAGCTATATTGCTAATATACGGTTTTTGCCTATTGATGAGACTCCAAATCGGCCTTGTTTGAATTGCCTGCTCCGCGAAGTAACTAATCATTTTATCCCGATCGAAGGAAGGGTCTTTTAAATATAGGGAATAAAACCAGTAGTTAGGCCGGATCTTTTCCCTGAAAGGCAGGAGCTCTAACCCGTTTATTTTCTCAATATCTTCCGCGTATGAAGCGTAGTTCTTTCTTTTTTGGGCAATAAAGGCTTCTAACTGCTCCAACTGAGCTAAACCAACGGCAGCCTGAAGATTTGTCATTCGGTAATTATAGCCGATGTCGTGATGGATAAAATTTAGTTCATCATCTTTCGCCTGCGTTGATAGATACTTCACTTTTTTTAAGCTTGTCCCATCCCGGGCAACCAACATCCCTCCACCGCCGGTGGTAATAATCTTATTTCCATTGAACGAATACACCCCCAGGTCACCAATGGTCCCGGCATATTTACCTTTAAAAATACCGTCGGTATAATAAGTTCCTAAAGCCTCCGTGGCATCCTCAATAACCGTAAGATTATACTTTTGAGCCAACGGAATCAGACGTTCCAGGTCAGCCATATTACCAAAGACATGAACGACGATCACTGCTTTGATCCACTTTTTCGTCTGATTATTGATTAGTTTTTGATCGACAAGTGAACATTCTTCGGCACAAAAGCGCTCCAGTTTGGCCACATCCATACAAAGATGCTCATCACAATCCATAAATATCGGTTCGGCATGCACATACTTAACCGGATTAACCGCCGCAATAAAAGTCAGCGCTGGGACGACCACTTCATCGCCCTGACCAACACCGGCCGCCCGTAAAGCCAGATGCAAGCCGGCTGTCCCGCTTTGACAGGCCACCGCTCCTTCCCCCCCGACATATTTGGCGATCTTCTGCTCAAATTGGTTAACCATCGACCCACTGGTGGACACCCATTCGCTTTTGATGGCGGCCCGCACATACCTTAACTCATTCCCTTTTAAATTCGGAACCGACAAGGGGATAAATTTCTTCATCACTTTCCCTCATTCATACATTATAAATCTCCGTTTTATACCGTTCCAAATTGTCCCGTAGAAATTGAATCGTCTCTTTTAATCCTTCTTTTAACGTATACCGGGGCGCCCACCCGGTCAACGCTTTAATCTTTGCATTACTCCCCATTAAACGCTGCACTTCGCTTTTTTCCGGACGCAGACGCTGTTCGTCACAGATAATTCGGGCCCGCGGGTTAATCTCCGCCACTAATTCCCGTGCTAAATCCCCAATTGAAATCTCTTGTTGGGTTGCGATATTAATCTCCTCCCCAATGGTCTGTCCGGAACGGGCAATTGCCAGAAAACCGGTGGCTGTATCCTTAACGTAATTAAAATCCCGGGTCGGCGATAATACTCCTAACTTAAGCTCTGCTTGCCCACTTAGCAATTGGGTAATAATAGTCGGAATCACTGCCCGCGCCGACTGACGGGGACCGTAGGTGTTGAAGGGACGTACGATCGTCACCGGTAAGTCAAAACTGCGGTAGAAACTCTCCGCAATCCGGTCAGCGCCGATTTTCGTTGCTGAATAAGGGGATTGTCCTTGGCAAGGATGTTTTTCGTCAATCGGCGTATATTGCGCGGTACCATAAACCTCTGAGGTGGATGTCACTAAGACCCGCTTGGTCTGTAACGATCTGGCAGCCTGTAAAACATTTAAAGTTCCTTTAATGTTAGTATCCACATAGGTTTCAGGTGAATGGTAGCTGAAGGGAATGCCGATTAAAGCAGCCAAATGAAAAACGGTATCAACGCCTTCCAGCGCTTTGCGTACCCCATAGGGATCCCGAATATCGCCGGGGAAGACTTGAATCCGGGAGAGCTTGTCTTTGGGGAAGGTATCTAACCAACCCCAACTATTGAAGGAGTTATAGAAAACAAAGGCTTTAACATCGTATCCTTCATCAAGCAGAAGTTCCGTCAGCTGACTGCCAATAAAACCATCAGCACC
>ENA-UOOK01004706-UOOK01004706.1-fermentation-metagenome-genome-assembly--contig:-NODE-4706-length-14364-cov-3.746383_pt1 | contig 14364 bp, 10 predicted proteins | sample MGYA00245777_ERZ724023 | MGnify/ENA primary metagenome ERZ724023 (study PRJEB28704, sample SAMN03018312) | fermentation metagenome | biome: anthropogenic terrestrial biome; feature: soil; material... | reverse complement strand
CTTTTCCGTCAGAAGCAGTGTAGGCAAATTTTGCCCACACTGAACTTTTTTCAAGTTCACCTTCCCTAAAAATATTTCTTATATGTCAACAATCACACTTCTATCTCGCTGAAATAATTCCTCCATTTGGTCAATGGAGAGCCAAACGGTATCATTGTCAAAAGTAGTTTCTATTTTTGTCAAACCATCTTCGGTCTGATACATTACAATTTCAGAGTTCATATAAACACCTCGCACTAATTTTCTTTTATTATACATGTTTTATCAAAATATTTCCATTAATATACTAAAAGAATTTTCTGCGTTGTAACAGTTTTTTTCAACAAAAGCCTTTTGAAATCCATTAATTTCCTAAAACAACTGTACATATTTAATTTTTTTATGAGTTTAAGTGCACAAAAATGGAAAATGTATTTTAAAAAACATTTCACTACTTAAAAAAGGGTAGACTTCTCCCTTGATATCTGTGGAAATTTTTTAAAATATAAATGAGTTTCCGTTTTTTTTTTAGGATACTTTAGCAACTAAGCTAGACTCACTTTCATGTTCAAAAACTATACCAGCTAATAATGAGTTCCACATTGCTCTAACAGAATAATCATCTCGACCGTTACCACGCACATCTTCAAGTTTTTGCATTAATTCTTCATCAGGAATATAATCTAAAACAAGTCTTAATCTTTCTAAATCTCCTAAATTTTCAATTTCAGTCCACTCAAATAGTGAAACTTGTGGTATAATGGCCATAGCAGGTGCCTCCTTCTTGGTTTTTTGTTGCTAAACTAATTATACCATATTTGGAAAATTTGTGCACATGTTTTTCTCAAATATTTCTCATTTTACCCTTTATTAATGCATGTTTCAGCTTCTTTTTTAATTATTGGGGTGAATTTTCAATTTTAACTTCTATTCATGTCTTAAAAGCCTGAAATTTCATGTATTTTTGGGGTAAAGTTATTTTTATGAGTTCTAAAAGCTGTTTGTTTCAAGGATTATATTACATCGCAATTAGCTCATCTCTTATGCATAGACTAAATGCATGAACCAAATATAATATTTCATTCTTCTATTTTATGCATTTCGAATAAAAAATTATGCTCAATAGATTTAGGTTGTTTTATCCATAAATAATTTTTAAATTTTTGAGGATTGTTATATGTTAAATAAATTGTGCTTTTATTATTTATAATTCCCAGATCATCTTCACTTGTTTTTTCCAGAAAGCTAAGAATTTCTTCCATTTCACATTTGCTATTTTTCTCTCTCATAAATCTTAACATATTTCCTCGGCGAAAACGAGTAGTAGAAGATTCTGATAATTTAGTTAACCCTTTTCTGCTAAGATAATAAATATATTCATCATCAGATATATGATTAGTAAGTACTGCAAATTTATCTGTTGGTAGTTCATACAGACCTGCAGTTGTCTGATGTGCACAAAATATTTCTCCGTTAGAATCTACACATAGTATATTCATATTAAATGAATACTTTCTGCAAAATTTGCGGACTTCGTTAACTGTATCACAGGTTTGCAGTATTATTCGTATCGCCAAATCTTGATTGATGGAATTAGTATTTTTTGTTATGCCAGGTAATATTTGAGATGATATGGCAATTGATAAACCTTTGCTATTCATACCTCTATTACCCCAGCTAGTTCCTGTTATGGGAAAAGTTATGAATTTATTGCCTTTCTCAGGTATGAAGCGTATAGGGCCACAATAAAACTGTACAGGGTCATCTAATGCACCAGCACATGCAACTGTGCCGTCTTTTAAAGTTATGGCAAAGCTTGAACAACATTCAGATACACGTTCCGATTCAGCAAAATCATATTGCCACGCTCTAAAATTTAACATTAAAATTTCTTCAAAGCTTATGTCTGCTGTTCTTGCAACACTTTTCATCTCATTTATTATCCATGGCCAGCTATTATTAAATGTTTTTTCTTGTGCTTGAATCCAATTACAAAAGTTAATATCATTTAGAAGCAGTTTAATCTTTTCCGTATTAACTAATTCTTTAATATTATAAAATATTTCTCTCTTATACTGTTTTCCATAAGCTTCACCTATTTCCTCCGGTGTTCCTTTTAAAGTAAACATATAATACTCATTCCTTTCATTAGTTTTGCAATCAATTTTTAGACTTTACTAAACTTGATGTAATTTTGCATTTTTCATTTCTATCTAATGCTACTCTAAATAAATCTCCGCATTTGCATTGTACCTCTTCTGAATATCCATTTTTATCTATATATACAGCATCCGTATCAAACCTGTTTTGTATGGTAAGCTTACCTACCTTTTCGGCTTTAAGTGAAATATATTCTAATTTTCCTCCCTTAATTTTCGAAGATATAATTACTCCTGCCTCCCCTCTAAACCCTGAAAAAGATACTTCATTTTTTGCCCATTCCTCAGGTATAGCAGGGAAAACACGGATAACACCATTATATGTTTGCAGTAGCATTTCCTGGAGTGCATCTGCTGCACACATGTTGCCTTCAAGGGTAAAAGGTCTGTAATGAAATGAACTTACTCCATGTTTCTTATAGTCTCCATTTAAATTGAATCCATTTTTTGAACAGAAACTTTCCCAGAAAATTTTCAATTGATACGCTGCTCCTTCTCCATTTCCTTGCTTTACATAGAACTCAGCCATCCATGGAAATGAAAATCCTACCCATTGTCCTGAACCCAACAATTCCAAGTTACCTATAGTGGCATTAATAATTGCTTCTTCCTTTCCTCCCTTATTAAAATCAAGGATATTAAGAGGAAATAAAGCCATAGCATGAGCATGATGTCGGTGACTTTCTTTAAGCGATTCATTAGGACTTAGCATCAGGACATTATTATCATTTACCGCAAACTTCGGTAACCTCATCAATATATCATCCCATAACGATTTCTCTTCGCTTTTGAGCACAGAACACATTTCTGAAAGAGCTTTAAATAAGTACATAAGTAATGCCAGATCATTATTACTATTTGGAGTCAGCCAGGCTTTCATACTATTATTATGTATTTCAGGTGAACTTGATAATGGTAATATAAGTTTTCCATTTTCTCCGAGTTCTAACCACCTTAATATGCATTCTGCCGTCCACTTTAAATATGGATATGCTTTTTCCTTAAGGAAAACTTCATCACCGACATATTTCCAGTAACTATCAAAACTCTTGCAAAGCCAGGCTTGGTTTACAAGATTTAAACAATATTGCGCCCACCCGCCTAAAGGTTTTCCATCAATGCTCATTACGGAAGGCAGGCATATTCCGGGGGCATCAAAGAAAGACTTAGCGAACTCTCTAGCTTGAGGAACAAGATTCCAGAGAAAGTCTATAAAACTTTCTCCTTCCTCGATATGATTTGCTTTCAGATAATGTAAATAACTAAATTGTGTGTTCAGATCATTGTGATAATCGCCTTTCCATGGCGGAAGGCTTCCTTCATCAGCATTCCATACACCTTGAAGCGGCATTGGCGGTGAACCTTTTCTTGAGCAAGAACCAAACAAGTAGTTTGTTATATACCATTGCTTTTCAAGCATTTTATCCGGTAAATCTATAGAACTCTTGCTCCAGAAATTATGCCACCACATCTTATGATTTTTTAACACTTTATCATATCCATCATTCAAAGCTTTTTTTAATATATTTTTTGTATTATCCATCCAGTTTTGGCCATCATGGTTTGAAGCTACCATATAGGCTATTTCTATTCTTTTATTGTTTGTGCAGATTTGTTCATTAGTAAGTTCTTTTATCGCTAGAAATATTCCAAATTCCAAGCTTTCTAATGTTTTCTGGCAAAACCATTTAACACCTTTATCTTCACCATATTCAGCAGGCGGATAACCAAGCTGTCCAATAAGGCCATATGTAACATCGGCTTTTTTCTTTAAAGAAATCTCATCATCATTATTAAAATAAAATTTGTGACCAATAACCTGAACTTCAGGAACTATATCACCTTCAATTACTATATAACCGAATTTACTATTGGCATTCAAAAAAGACTTTATATTTGAATAAGAGTTGCCAAAATCCAGTTTTATTTCTGCCAGTGCATCAGTAATACTCAAATTGTTTTCTGCAGCAATGCAATGTTTGCCATAATCCAATTCTATTCTGCCGGCAGGTATTTTAGTTGGTGTTGGTTTACTATAGAAGTCATCAAACCTTCTTTTTATAGATTCTTCATCTCCAGCTTTCACAAGTTCAATTAAGTTTTTATACGTGAAATCTTGTTCTTCCATTTCAGGGGCAACCCTTGTATCCCACAGGTCACCCCTATCTAAACTGAATCTTAGCGGAGAACCCTCCCCCCATATAAGGCAGCCGGTTAATCCATTGCCTAATGGTATTGCTTCATCCCAGCGAGTTATTGCTTCATTTATATATAAGTCATTAGAAGAGTCAGGTTTTGCTATAAAATCAATAATATTATTAACTTGTTGGCATTCACTATACATGTTGTCTCATTCCTTATATTATATTTCATTTACTCTAATATAAACACTCCCTGGCAGCTTCAGCATAAGCTTTTAAATTTTCATAAGGAGCATCAAAAAAATGATCTGCTGTAGACATTATATAGCCACCATTTTCCCCAAATATCTCGAATAATCTATATACTTCTTTTTTAACTTGTTGTGGAGTACCTGATGTAAGTACATTGAATTGATCCATTCCGCCTATCATGCATACTTTGCCATGCAGTGCGTTATATGCTTCAGGGCCTTCAATATTCCCTCCTACTCCTTTTGGAGAAAAAGTTTCTGAAGCATCAGTATTAGTATCAATAATTAAATCCAGAATCCCATTCATTCCTCCACAAGTATGATATGTTGAAATATGACCTACCCTATGCAGTTCATTATGAATTCGTCTATCATAAGAAAGACAAAACTCTTGAAACATTTTAGGTGATATTACTGTAGATGATGAAGCTCCACCTCCGGTTTCTATAATGTCAAATTTTGATCCATTTATAGATTCTTCAATAAATTGCAGCTTTTTCTCCAATAATATGTTAAGAAACTCATGTACCCAGTTTGGTTCATCATTTGCAGCATAAATCATCGGAAGAGTATCAAAAAGGCAGCATGCTTGTTGCCAGCATCCTGCTTGGTCTCCCCAGACAAAACCTCTTAAGATTCCATGATTTCCTATCCTGTCATATTCTTTTTCTATTCTCTTTTTATCAAGTTTTGGAACGGGCATGTATTTCAAAAGGTATATGTCTTCTTTTTCCTTTATAAGGAATTCTGCTATCCAAGTTGTTTTTTCATTTCCCTCAGTCTTATATGTTAGTATACCTTTAGGTGTATGTATAGTATGATTTACAATCATATTATTTACATCGTGATTGATAATTTCAGCTTCATCAATCCATTCATCAGAATATTTTCTCGTTTTAACTGCACCAGGAAGCCAAAATTGTCCCATAGCTTCAAAATATTGTATAGATGCATCCATTCCTGTATTCTTAAAAGCTTCCAGGGCATCTATATTATTCATATAATATTTAAGGTGGTAGTTCTGCCACTGATGTACGGTTACAGGCAGTCTATCAGGTTTTTCAAGCTTTAATGCTTTATATAGTCTTTCTTTGGATGTCATAAATACTCTCCTCCACCATTAAATTAATTATCAACCATTCAAAAGTTTTAAGTTCTTTAAATATAACAAGTTTTTTTCCATTTTCATAATCACTAATTTCATACAAAGCTTTTTCCCATTCACCATTTTGATTCAAACACTTAATTTCGTTAAATATTTTTTCATCGGGAAAATGGAATGTAATTTCATTAAGTATATCTGTCCCAAGATTTGCAAATGCAATTAACAAATTATCATTGTTTTTCCGTGCTATCATTAATCCATAATGTGGAATATCAGGAAGTACAATGAATTTATCTTTACTTAGCCATCTAATTACTCCATGTATCCATCTTTTGCGTGCATGACTATCAGTCAAGCCTTCCGGAGGAGCATTTCCAATACTGGAATGGATTCCTACACGACCACCCCTTGAATTCTCGTATATTACAGATCCAACATGATGTCTGAATTTTGAATCTATAAAATAACTAGTTGCTTCTGCACCATTTAGCTCTATTTCATACATTTCCTTAGCTCTGTGCGGAGCTCTGCAACTATAAACCCCAGGTAATATTCCATCTAAATATTGCTCTGCTGTATGACCATGATTTAGTTTTTCTCCTACTTTTACCCCTAAATATTCTCCAAGCCCTCTTTTTTGTAATACTTGGGCTGCATTTCCATCCATCAATACAGTTTTTGACAACATTGCTTCTAATTCATCATCTGTAGGTCCATAAGCGGTATTCCCATCAAGTATAATTATATCTTCTAGTTTAGAAGCCTTTTTACTACTCATATATTTACCCGGAATGCCCATTTCTATTAATTTGCTTTCTATTACACGTGATGGGGTCAGGTCATGCATTCTAACTTCTTCATCCAATTTTGCTTTATTTAATTCTACTTTATATGCCAAAGCTGCATCCATTAAAAATGTTACACCTTGTGGTTCCCATGAAATTAAAATAAGTTCAGCTAATGCTTGTAGACACGGTTTCATTCTTTTAAGCATTGGCATGATTGCAGGTTCTTCCATTATAGGGGAGCCTTCCAAATCATTTAATGACATAGTTATTTGCGTGCAACCCATTAGTTGTCCTAAAAATAAAACATATTCTGTATTTGATACTGATTTGCACCATGTTGTAAAACGTGTATTTTCCAATTCTGGTCCATATTCAGCTATTTCTTCACCTAGCTCATCTTCTATAACAGCTATACTTTGCCCTATAAGCCTATAAGTTGTACTATTTTGCTTTATTGCCACTGTTGTCCCAGTATATAATCCACTACAAGGACGAATCATTGGAGGATATTGTCCACATAATCCATTTAGAAACGCTCTCCAATTTCTCCCTTCTACAGAATGAACATCAAATACTGAAGTCATCTGTGCTAATCTGGTTCCGGGTGACACCTCATGTACTTGGTTCCTTATCCATTCTGCTGTTTCGGTCATAGTAATACCTAAATAATCCAGCCATTGCCTTCTTAATTGATTTGGCATTCCCGGTTTAAGAACTGCCTTTACTATTTCTTCTCTTGTATATTCCTTCCCTGTGTATTTTGCAAAACCTTTAATATGATTACTACAATAACAGTAATAATCAAGACCTTTTGATGTGAGACCATGATTATGCATTCTAAAATCATCATCTATCCAAATAATATCAGGTTCAGTCGAAGCCCATAATCTTAACATCCCGCCCATAACATTTCTAAATTTCGGGCTTATAGGACATGCACAACCTAATGTTTCTTCGCCATATTCATTCACCATAAAATCCCATGAGTATTCATCCCTCATGTCTACCCCATCATAGGGGAAAGCACCTAGTAACATTTGATAATTTAGCTGGTATGAAACATTAATACTATTCAGGGCAGGCTTAACACATTCCTTCATCCATTCTGCATAATGCTTCTGTTCTTCAGCATTATGAGCCGGCATATAGTAAGTCCCAGGTAGAATATTCACAAAGAATTGTACTGCATCTATTTCAGCTTGTTTACAAAAGTTTATTAGCTCTTCCAGCCGCTTCTCACACAATTCCTCTAAGCCCCATTCTGGAACATATGGAAGGAAATAACGATAATTGTATATTACTTTATTTTTAGGCAGTTGATACACAAAATTCCCCTCCTTTTCTTATAATTAAAACATGTCTGAAGTATACCATTCTTAACATAAATTTACAGTTCTTCATTTCTTCCATTATATTTTAGTTAACACACAAAGCTCTCCTTTGTTATTGCTTTCCATAATCTTCTCATCTTTTAAAACAAAGCATCTTGATATATCAGGAACAATGTATAAATATTTCTTTACTCCATTTTCATTAACTATTTTTATATCTATATTACCTTTTGGTGTTGGAACTGTTGCTCTTATATCAGGTAAATTATCAGCATCTTTTGGTGGAACCAGCAAAACATCATCCCAAAAAGGAGATATAATTCTTATACCAGCTAAATATTCCAGGAAGTCCCTTGCAGGTGTTGCACCATGAATGTGACAATCGCTATTACCGCCTGAACGATAAAACTGTTCACCGCAAGTTGTTGCACCTGCTTTTATTGGATTACCCCAAATATCAAGATATAGATCTATAGCCTGCTTTGTTCTTCCCGTTTTTAGAAGGAAAACAGGTACGGAACCTAACTCCAATCCACCAGAAGAACGGTTGCAAATAAAATCTTCCTTCATTATTGTATCATAACACTGTATACCCTTTTCTCTTTCTATAAGATCTGCCCTGTACATTGAAAATAGAGTCGATTCGCAAAATGTTGCCGAGTTCTTTTTGTTGCAGCTATCAAAAGCTAGATTATCTCTGTAAAGACCTATATCATTCTCCCAGAAGTACTCATCAAAAGCTTTTCTACCAGAATCAAACATTTTTTTATATCTTTCTGCGTGAGAATCATAGCTTAAGGCTGAGGCTAAAGAAGAAGCTTCTTTAAGACACCACAACCAATATGTATTGATAATGGAATTATACCCCAATGTTGGTGGATCAAAAAAATCGCCCCAGCTTTTTCTATCTTTTTTAGCCCAAATTTCACCAGATTTATATGGTTTACCTGCTACACCATCAGCCCATGAAAGGAATCTTCTGCCGGGAGTCTCATATAATAATCCATTATAATCAGCAAAACGTAATTGATAATTTATAAATTTTACAATTTTACTAAACATTTCTTTTGTGAATTCTGTATCTCCCGTATGTTTAAAGTATTCTGCCACTTCTACAACCCAATAGCATGAAGAATTTACCATATTAAAATCTTCAAAATGTCCCGGAGCTACTACCGGGAAAGCGCCATCGTTTCTTTGGGATTGCCCAGTAAGCTCAATACCTCTTCTCCATGTTTTCCAATCATTATAGCAATAAAAAGCCATTCTTGACGCCATAGAGTCATCATGAATCCAGTGGCACCTTTCCCTTATTGGATCTCCTGCCCCACAACCAGTTAAGTAATTTCTTACAGTAATTAGTGATGCTTGCCATATATCTTCTAATAATTTATTACTGCTTTCAAACTTCGCAGTTTTGTCTGCAGCAATAGCTGTCAGAGTTTCTTTAATACATAAATTATATAAAACTATTACACCTTTATGCTTTCTAAATATAAGTTGTACATATCTTAGGCCACGTTCAAAGAAACCTTCCCATACATTAAATCCTTCTTTTAATTCTACCCTATCACAATTAGGTGTTGCGCGGTAAAGTGGAACAATTCCATCATCATTTATTCTATCATCCCAGGCAACATCCAAAATCCCACCACTTGTAGACTCAACCTCAATTTTAAACAAACCGCTTCTAACAACACCAAAATCAAATACTATAAAAGGATCTCCCTTGTCTGAAGCTTCCAGTTTTATAGGAAACAAACTGTCTCTCCCTTCATTAAGTATAACTATAATATCTTTTGATATAATATGTTTTTCCATAGAAGCAAGTTCAGCAACAGGTTCAGGCAATGCTTCACCTACTGGCAATGGTCCGTCAAATCCGAGATTCCAGTATCCCATCTGTATGCGCCATCTATTCCTTGCTGCTGTATACATTGCCTTAGCCCTATTACACATTTGTTCAGTAATTATTCCATCTGCCAATCCACCTGTTACTATATTTATAGGTTTATACTCATTTAGTGTTGCATATCCTATATAATTTTCTTTAAAGTTGCAAAAATCTCCGTATGAATAAAATGGCAGTTCTACTGCATAATCCCATGCAGAATCATCAAATCCGATTTTGTTCCAATCATCTGGCATGTTGCCCATTATATGCCATTCGTGGAATCCTTTACTATAATTGCAAAGCTGGGTTGTACTTTTCCAAGCATCACTAATATTTGTTTTCCATGACTTATCTGTAAAAAGTATTTTTTCTCCTTTATTTATACAAATTTCTGCTATCAGGGCCGGATTAACAATTGTCCATTGTCCTGTCATTACTCCGGGGCAATATACAATAAGGGAAATACAATTCTTTCCCACATGAAGATAATCTTTTATATTATGTTTATCAACCAACCTATGTTCAGGTAAGCATGGTGTAGGACCAATCTGAATAAATTCTCCATTTATATATAGCTTATATCTCCACTCTGCAAATACAAGTATATCCGCATTATTGAAGTTATTTTCTAATATGAATTCCTTTCTGAATAATCTGAAGCAATTTACCGGTCGCGGATTTATCTTACTCCAAATCCATTTTGCACCACCGGTTATACTTTTATTTAATTGTATATCTGTGTTGCACATAATAACCACCTATTCCGCCAATGTCTAGCCTAATGGCATAAAATTTTATTAAATTAAAAGGGGCATACATATAAGTAGTTGCGACTATAGACTGTGGTATAATATGCCCCCTTTACTCATCGTTTTATTTTAAAAATTTCTGTTTATCTGCAGGTAGTTTTGAAAATTCATCCTGGTTCATTTTCAAAAGTGTTTTATAACCTATTTCTTCCATTTTATTTTGGAAAGCATCCCAATCCTTATCAACATCTAAATCACCAACAATAAACTTTATTACACTCTCATTTACATATGTTTGTAATGGAGTATTTATTCTTGTTCTTTCATCTATCTGAGCTTGAGAAAACTTAATATTGGAGATACCACTGGTATAAAGGGCAATTTTATCGTTATTTTCGATTAAGTACCTAGCCGAGGCCATATCCTGAGGATCTCCTGTCGTCATAGATACTTCAAGATCTATAGGTGCCCACATTCCCGACCTTCCATCAAGACCCAAATCAACTGCGCCTGTTTGACCTGAAGAAGATGTTCCAGTAGCAATGTTGGAAACGAACTTTTTACTATTTCCGTCCCTTATAAAGGTTTCATCCTCTATTCCCCAGTTAATTAATTCTATAATTTCATCTGATAGACGATAATCTATAAAAGCAACCAGTTCATCTATGTATTTCGATTTATTACTAATACCAATTGACCAATTTGATGTTAACATATAGTTATATGGTTCATATCCATGTTTACCATAAGGATTTATTGGTAGTAATTCTAATGTAGTTTTAAAATCAGGATCACTTTGTTTGCCTTTTTCCCTCATTATAGAATGATGAACATACCAATAATCTGTTCCAATAAATGTTTTTCCTGTTACAAACTTTTCCAAATTCTGATCTGATGTTGAAGTAGCAAATTCGGGGTCAAGAATTTTCCCTTTATACATATTATTTAAAACTTTTATAACTTCTTTAAAGACAGGTTGTACAGTAGTAAATTTTACCTGCATATCTTCAGGATCAACATAAAAGGATGCCGTTCCAGGTAATCTATAGACATAACACATAGTGGTTATAATACCTCCCTGGCCATTGCTTACTATTGGATATAAATCGGGATATTTAAGTTTAAGACTTTTTGCAGCTTCTAATACTTCATCAAGGGTTTTAGGTATTGCAATATTGTTCTTATCAAAAACATCCTGCCGATACATCCATCCCTGACCAACAGTTCCTGTCATGTTATTTACTCCTTTATTAAAGTTAGGGAATAAAGTCCATCTTCCATTGTACTGAAGGATTGTATCTATAGAATCATATACAGTTTTCCATTTTTTAGTATTCGGCATTTTGCCAGAATTATAATATGGCAAAAAATCTACAAAGTAATTCATCTCATCATATTGTTCTAAAACACTCGTTCCTCCGGCTACTATCATCATATCCGGAAGATCACCCGATGCAAGTAAAGTAGATTGTTTTGTAACCAGATCACTTCCGGGCACGAGATTCCAATCAAATTCAATGTTCAATCTCTTTTCTAGTTCCTTATCAATTTTTTTATCCATTGTTCTTCCAAAATCCATTGACATTACTTTTACTTTGATTTTTTCTTTTAATGGAAATGTTATTCCTGTTTCCCCAGCTACTATTTTTTCAGTTGAATCATTCTGTGTTTCTGTAACTCCTTTGTTTACACTGCAACCGGAAAATATGCTTGTAATAAAAGCTGCCACCACGATTACAATTAATAAGACCCTTTTGTTAATATACATACTAAATCCCTCCATAAATATATTTATATCTTAATATTCTATACAGCATAGTATTTATTGGATGCCATATTATTACCGTGTAGAATAACTAGACATCAAAATTTACTACTCTTAATATTCAAATTAAATCTCAAGTTTACTAACAGGTATATGAATTTATACTAGCCTTTGATTGAACCAATAAGGATGCCTTTCGCAAAGTACTTTTGTAAAAAAGGATATATAATCATCAATGGCAAAACAGCGACTACAATAGCAGCAGCTTTAACTGTTTGAGTATTTACCTCTTTCGCTTTGTTAATCTTATCAAGCTCTGTATTGGAAAACGTATTTAATATTAATATTGACCTTAGAAGTATCTGTAGTGGTTGTTTACTATTTGTATTAATAAAAATAAGTGCAGTAAAAAAATCATTCCATATACCAACTATTGAGAATAACCCCATTGTTGCCAATAATGCTTTTGATACTGGTAAAATTATTCTGAAAAGAATTAGAATATCATTTGCTCCGTCAATATAAGCTGATTCTCTTAAGCTATCAGGAATACCAAGGAAAAAAGTCTTGTATATTATTACATTCCAGGCACCAACTGACCCTGGTATCACTATAACCCAAATAGTATCAACCATTCCTAAGTTTCTAATGGTCATATAATACGGTATTAATCCTCCTCCAATAAACATAGTGATTGTTAAGAAAACGGTATTGAATTTTTTCATACAAAAGCTTCTAATTGATAAAGGGTAAGCCATTAAGCTTGTAAATGACAGCGAAAAAAAAGTTCCCAGGATAGAATATACAATGGTATTGTAATAGCTTTTAAGAATCCTCGCATCTTTTAGAAACATTCTATATGCTTCTAGGCTAAAACCTACAGGATAAAATTTAACTTCATTTCTCACAACTGCGTTAATATCACTCAAAGATACTGAAAACATATAAAGAACTGGATACAGCATAATAAATGATATGAGCAAAAGTATAAAATATATAATAAGATCAGCTGAACCTATTTTTTTGAGTTTGTTAGTATTCATATAATCCCCCTTACCATAAACTTGTTTCACTAATTTTTTTGCTGGCATAATTAGAAACAACTATTAATATAAAAGATACTATGCTTAGCATTAGGCCAAGTGCAGCTCCAAAAGAAAAATTGTTATTTTCAATTCCCATCCTATAAATATAAGTACCTAGAACATCTGCTGTCTCATAGGTTTGGGGACTATACATTAAAAGTATTTTTAAAGAATCATTGCCTAATATTCCAGCAAGTGCAAAGATTAATAATATAGATACAGTAGGCATAATTCCGGGTATATTAATATAAATTATCCTTTGCCACCTGTTTGCACCATCAATGATAGCTGCCTCATATATACTTACATCAATATTAGATAATGCAGCTAAATATATAATTGCTCCAAAGCCTACCCCTTGCAATATTCCTGATCCTATGTACAGTGTTCTGAACCATTCTTGCCTTCCAAAGAAATTAATTTTATCAATTCCCATTTGTGAAAGCAAAAAATTAATTAAACCTGTTGAAGGTGATAATATTTGTCTTAAAAATCCGATAAATATAACAGCTGATATGAAGTGAGGTAAATATGTCAGTGTTTGTACCATTTTTTTAAACCAAATTGTCTTGACCTCGTTTAGTAAAAGAGCAAGTACTATAGGTGCAGGAAAAGACCAGACCAGAGAATATATACCTAATAGTAATGTATTTTTAACACATCTGATTATGTACGGATCCTTAAATATGCTTTCAAAGTAGTAAAATCCAACCCATTCGCTTCCCCATATTCCCTTAGCTGGGTTATACCTTGTGAAAACCATTAATAGGCCGTAAATAGGTAAATATTTGAATAAAAATGTAATTAATAACCCTGGTATACTCATAAGTATTAAATATTTATCCCTCTTTATGGCTTTAATAGCAGCATATTTATAATTTACAATTTTTTTAGTATATGATAGTTCTATCCGTTCTGATGGCAAATTAATCATCGCTCCCTTTCAATATTATTGTTGTAAGTATTGTTGCTAATATTGCAGTAAGTATTACTAAAATATTTTTTCAAGGAAATAAAAAAGCTATACTCTGAAGCAAACATATCAAATTATGCTTACAATTTAAATATAAAAATTCTTATTTAATAATAAAATTATTATATTTTACAATTTAAAAAT
>ENA-UOOK01004705-UOOK01004705.1-fermentation-metagenome-genome-assembly--contig:-NODE-4705-length-14364-cov-4.153749_pt1 | contig 14364 bp, 9 predicted proteins | sample MGYA00245777_ERZ724023 | MGnify/ENA primary metagenome ERZ724023 (study PRJEB28704, sample SAMN03018312) | fermentation metagenome | biome: anthropogenic terrestrial biome; feature: soil; material... | reverse complement strand
AGCGCTTGAATTACCGCTTCTACTGGCTAAAACAACATTTCTGGATGAAAGCAGCCTATCCAGCATCACTGACATTTCTTCTCTGGAAACAGCATCATTTGGGTTAAATTTACCATCGCCACGTCCAGTTATAATTTTATTTTGAGCTGCAATTTCAATTTCATTCTTTGCCCAATGATTGGCTATATCACTGAAAAATACTTCATTATTCTGCCTTTTATCTTTTTCTAAACCAAGAGCACGTACCAGTGCAACTGCCGCTTCTGCTCTTGTAATGGGATTATCTGGAGCAAAACTAGAGCTATCCTTAACTTCCTTAGTCGTAATAAGTCCTTTATTTAATGCATATATTATAGGGTTTTTAGCCCAGTGACCTTGAACATCTGTATAATACTGTCCGTTAAGCCATAGACTGTAATATTTCCAGATACTTGATGGCTCCTGCCCTAAACTCCAGCTTCCAGTTCCTTTAATCTTGTACTTTTTTACAAGACTCAACTTATATTTTAAGGACTCCTCATTTTCATACCATATTGTGTATGTACCAGTTAGTAGTTGACCACCATAGATATTAGGTTTTTCATCTTTAGATTTTATGGTTATAATGGCTTTGGGTGAAAGATATGCATCACTGAATGATACTCGCCCATCATACTTAGAAATAAGACTTTGAGCTTCCCTAAGGCTAATTCCCTGACCACTGAGGCCACCTCCGGTTTTCCATATTCTCCCATAAAAGGGTATTCCAATAACTATTTTTTCTTTAGGAACATGTTCCAAAGCATATTCAATAGAACGTTCAACAAATCCTATACTAGCCACAGGTCCCGATGAACTGCCTCCATAATGTTCATCATAAGTCATAAGCATTAAGTAATCGCTATATTTTGCCAGGCCTTCATAATCGTAAGAGCCATGCCAACCTGTTGTAATTCCTTTAGGGTTACTAGCAACTGAAACAGCAATAATCTTCCCCGGGGTAAGTTTTTTCCTTAGTAACCTGATAAAATCAGTGTGTCTGTCCCTATCCTTTTCTGTAAGATCTTCTAGATCAACATTAACACCATCCAGGTTATATTTCTCAACTGCTTCTGCAATTTGTTCAGATAATTTATATCTTTTGCCTAAAGCAAACCGCCCAATAGTTCTATCCCAATTATTGCTGATATATGGAACAACTTTAATTCCTCTTTTATGCATTTCATCAATAAAATCTTTATCTACTGTATGTGAAATTTGCAGGTTTCCATGTTTATCAAGAGCGAAATAGCATGGTGCAACTTCATTTAAAGAATCATTTGTATTTTCTACATATTTTAAGTATGAACTTTTATCATTAAAATGTATATATGACATGTTAAATTTGAATTTTGGATTATCTTCATCCGTATTTTTCGCATAACTTCCCATGATACCTATTATGTTAGAAATTGAATAGACAGGTAAAGCAGTTGTTATCAAAAATATCATAGTAAATAGCATACAAAATAATCTTAAATACGTTTTACTAATCAGTTTTTTCATCATCTTATTCTTTATGATCATATTTACGCTTTTTCCCTTTATTAAAATTATATTATTAATTATAACTATAAATCAATGATAAATCAACGAAAATATAGTAAAACGATTCTATAATGTACTTTGCAGTAGAATCTGGGTTTTTGAAGTAGATTTCGCTAGCCCAAGGTCAATAATCATGGAAGCTTTGGAAAGGCTTAAGGTTGGGTTAAGCTAATGTGGCAAGGATGTGGCAAGAGGGCGTTTTGTTTGCTACGCCCTTTTGCTATTATTTAGAGCGTTGCAAACAAAACGTCCCCTTGCAACATTAATCTTTATCAGGTTCCACTTTGCCAGGAAGACAAATATTTTTCCTGTTCCGGGGTAAGTTTATCTATCTCCATACCCATTGACTGTAATTTAATCATTGCTATCTCTCTATCAATATCTTTTGGCAGAACATATACCTTATTTTCCAACTTACCTTCATTCTTTACGATATACTCAGCACCAAGTGCCTGGTTTGCAAAACTCATATCCATAACAATAGCAGGATGCCCTTCTGCTGCTGAAAGATTTAGAAGCCTACCTTCAGCAAGTAGAAATATTTTTTTACCACTTTCCAGAATATACTCAACTACATAATCTCTTACCTGCCTTTTAGAAACAGAAAGCTTTTCTAACGCTTCAATATTAATCTCATCATTAAAATGTCCTGAATTTGCTACAATTATTCCATTCTTTGCCAGTTCTAAATGTTGTTTATCAATTACATTAAGGTCACCTGTTACTGTAATTACTACATCTGCTATAGGCATTGCTTGTTCAAGTTTCATTACCCTGAAACCTTCCATCACAGCTTCTATTGCCTTTATTGGGTCAACCTCAGTAACAATAACATTTGCTCCCATTCCTTTAGCTCTCATAGCTAGGCCTTTGCCACACCAACCATATCCACAAACAACAAAGTTTTTGCCAGCAAGTAAAACATTAGTGGCTCTTAGTAAACCATCAATTGTGCTTTGACCAGTGCCATACCTGTTGTCAAAAAGATGTTTTGTTTCAGATTCATTGACCGCTATTACAGGAATTTCAAGAGCACTTTCTTTCTCCATGCTCTTTAAGCGTATTACTCCTGTTGTTGTTTCTTCAGTACTTCCAATTACTTTTTTTAGATAGCTCTCCTTATAAAGCTGATGTAACAAGCTTACAAGATCAGCACCATCATCCTGAGTTATTTCCGGGCTATGTTCAATTGCTGAAATTAAATGCTTATAATAGGTATTCCTATCTTCTCCTTTTATTGCAAATACCGGTATACCATAATGCTCAACAAGTGATGCCGCTACATCATCTTGTGTTGAAAGAGGGTTGGATGCACATAATACAAGATCCGCTCCTCCTTCTTTCAAAGTTCTCATTAAATTGGCAGTCTCTGTAGTTACATGGAGACAACAAGACATTTTTATACCTAAAAGAGGTTTCTCTTTAGCAAACCTTTCTCTTATTTGTCCTAAGACAGGCATTTGTTGGTCTGCCCATTCTATACGCAGCTTTCCTTTTGGTGCTAACAACTTATCTTTTATATCATATTGCATAATTTAGTAGTTCCTCCACTTAATGTATTATCGACTTGGAAAACTTTTGATTTTATTATACACATTATATAGCATAAACAATTTTATGACAATTATTAAAATTAATTCTTAAAGTCGACATTTCTCAGGGTGGAAGGAATACTTAAAAATTGGAGATAAGCATCTCTCTGCATTGCAATAAATTACCAATGATTTATTTGAATGTACATGTTACAATATATCTATATAAATATATTATCTTTACTAATAATTTGCTTAATTAAAAAACAATATATGTTAAGTCAACCATCATATACCGAATTAATCATTTGTAATTTTACTGGAGGTATGCTTTGGAACTCCGACAAAAGATTTTAAACCAGATTAAGTTTAAATCTTCTAATATATCAAAATATTTCAAACAAACTATTTTGATTTCTACATCAATATTAGCAGGAATATGTCTTTTTTTACTTGCAGCTATTGTTTTTATTAATATGACCTTTTTAAATCAGGATTTTCAAAAGAAAATATTACAAAAAATTGATGCTTATATGCAAATAGATTATATTGCAAAAGATGCAATAGGTGCTCTTACCCAATCACTTCCTGTAGAAAATGAACTCAAAAATATGTTAAACGATTCGTATATGGATATTGAACATAAGCTAATCAAAGAAGGAGTGGATTCTCTTGTTGATGGTTTACTAGAATATGTTAAAGGAGAAACTAAACTTTTGCCTGATATTTATATCGGTAATCAGTTTTTAACCACTCCCCCTACTGAAATTGATAAGATTAACTTAGGCTCCATATTACTATATTTTAATAGAAGTTATTTAGTTGATGTACTTATGGTTATCAGGCAAGTCTTTCAATTACTAAAACCAGTTCCCTTAATTATTTGCTTTTTTATATTGCTATTAGTTTGTTCGGGAAGTATCATAGCTTTAAACAAAAGATACATAATTATATGGTGGAAATTGTTTTTTTTATCATCAGGGATTATGGGAGTTATAGTAACTTTTATTATTTTTTTGTATTCTAATAATTTTCTAAAATATCCTGATATAATTAATGTTCTTTTACCATCATTAGGAGAAATGACTTTGAATATTTTTACATCTTATTTAGATAAATTTTTGCATTATTTGTTATATTCAACAATTATTTATGCTGCATTTTTAATATTAATATCTCTCATACTATCAACTATTAGCAACGGTAGATATTTATTTTTAAATAATACTGCAACAATATACAAGAGACCTCTATTGATGATTATATCACTTTTAACAGTATTTTTGATGCAAAACTTATATTATTTGAAAGAAAGCTATGATTTAAATAATCCGGCAACAGCACTTAATAGAATTTTAAATTACGGTTCAATTTCTGAAGTAATAGCAGCAATAGATGATACCATATATTCATTGGAATTAAAAATAAATGATGATCAAACAGGCAAACCAATATCTGATATTAAGGTTCATGTTATTGAAGTATTGGTTTCTGATATAAATTCTATTAATGCTAATTCTAATATTGATATTAATACTGTTATTAATGATAATATTGATATTTATACTGATGTTGACACAGACAGTAATGGTACTGCAAATATTATACTTAATAAGGGCTTATTCAAACTTGAATTGTCATCCATTAAGGATGAATATATTTTACCTGAGCCTTTCCTAGTTGATATCAAATTGGCAGGTAAAAATACTGTTTTTCTAAGTGTTTCTTCTAATAAAAATTGATTCTACAGTAGAATCAATTTTAGATTTTAAAACTTCTTAGTAACATAATAACAGAGTCAAGAATATTATGTATAGAAAGTAGTGTTTATATTATGATTTGAAATTTTAACCGTTCGCAGCATATAAGACACTATCAGTTAAATAAGGAGGATTAATTTATTATGCAAAATAACTTGTACCCATATATGAATAATAACACTATGCCTGTATATCCACGTCAGACACTGCCTAGCATGATGCAGCAAAATCAAGGTCAAACATTTCCTTATATGATACAGCAAATACCCCAGATGATTCAACCTAATGGTAATCAAATATGTCCATATATGAACATGATGCAACCTTATGGTATGGGAAACGTTGGTCATATAAACAATCCCTATGATATGAATGATATGTACGACATGGATGATATGGATGATTTCGAAGATATGGACGATATGGAAGGTACAGATGCAAAAGATACAACCAGTAATAGACCTGCTGCTGTTATAACTAATAACCCCGCAGTTCCAACAATAAGCCTTTTTAAGGAATTGACAGGCTACCCTAATTATGGCAATCCAAGTGGAAATGCAGATATACTATACACCGGGAATAGAGGTGTCTGGACATTTCAGATTCCAACGATAATCTCAGCCTTAGGTAATATAAGAGCACAACTTGTTATCCGCGCATCTCTAGATGATCACTCAAGTGTACCTGTTGATAGATATTCTGCAAGAATTACAGTAAATGGTACTAATGTTCATACTGGCCGTGTTCCACTTGAGCATGGAACGCCTGCTGGAAGACAATTTACCAATTGGAAACTTTTAACCTTTAATGTTCCAAATTTAAGGAGAAATAATCGCATAGTAATCGTCAATACATCGAATGCAGGTGAAAACGATTGGATTGGTTTTGATTGGATGGAAATGAGGTTTCGAACATAAACCATCCTTGCGTTTTCAATCTTAAAGCAAGCAAACTCGTTTCGCTCGGGGATTCAGTGGGGGCCTTGCAATCCCCCACTGAACAAGGTTGCTATTATAATTTGCGTCAATTCAATAAATATCTTCATCTTTTTCAATAGCCTTCTTGTGTCCATATTTTTGTATTTTAAGGTTTATTCCTTTACTTTGCGCATATAGTTTACATTGTTCTATTTCAAGCTCAACTACTGAAGTTATAGGATTATTAGGTATTACTAAGATTAATTGCCGCTTAATAATGTTATTATTTTTTATAATAATCTTATCTTGTCCCCACGGCTTTTCTTGTCCATTATATGCTTCTAATTCTTCTATATGAAATTTAATTTTTTTTGACACCCTTTCAATATTTTGATAAGATGCAGATGTTAAGTCCATGCTTTTTATCATTGTCGCAGTACCAGAGCCATAATTAAAGCTAGCTAATACCGGAAAAGTGAAAGGCAAATTAGCCCCAAATAATTTTCTTATCTTTCTACCCCTAGTAAAGTTATCTAAAGACCAAATATCTTCTTGCTTTTCATCCTCTCTGCTCTCATTATTTTGTTCATCGCCTCCAAGCCAGCCTCTAACAGATGCCCTTTGAATTATTGTAAAGGGAGGGAAAATCCTCACTGGGGTTGGTAGGTCTATCTTGTACCTTACTACTATATTTATATTATCATTATCGTCTTCAAAGAACCCGGACATGCTGAAATCCAAGCCTTCAAATCCATCTACAACATCAAGCATCTTTAATCTTTCATCAGGATCCTTTATCTCATCAGTAACTAAATTTTTTTTAAGGCATAATTTAGTTACTGGTATACACAACTGATTTATAGAATCATCATAAGCACCCTTAATGATTGAGTAAAATATATATTTTAGTTCATCAGGAATTTCTATTGAAAAATCAGGCATGTTATCGCTATTTTCATTATTATCTGCATTTTCATTGATTTTTTCAATTTTTTGTTGAATTTCATTGTGAATGCTTTCAATGCCACTTAAATGATATAAATAACTATATGTAGAAAGTTCATTTGCAGTTCGGCTGATTGCATTCTGGATAATTTCATGAGTAAAAATGATTTTTATGAAAAGAGATACAGATAAGATTACACTTATAAATATTGGTATTGCAATAGCAGCTTCAAGTGTTACCGATCCTTTACTTAGTTTATTTGCTTCAATCATCTTCAATACCCCTCATATAGAAGCACATTTATTTTATGCCTTCCATCAGGAGTTTTTAACCTTGTTGGCATAAATGATTGAGTTACAAAAAGATATCTCATTGAAATCTCAGCTTCAACTCTTATGGCAGAGCATGTATTACCCATTTTAAAACTATCCCTGCTTTTTCTTATATTCAGTTCAATTAAATCCTGTATTCTATCTATTTTTGTATTACTATCTTTTTGCATTAGGAAAAGCAATAGATAATCATGATAAGAAAATTTTGTATTTGATTTTTTGAATATTGGTACTGATTCTCCTTGTATAAGTAGCTTTAGGTCATTTATCCCTTCAATCATACCCCAGGAACACAAAATCAAATTTGCGATAATAGGTATTCCTGCACCTCCCGTCCACCAACCAGCTATAGCAGTAGCAAGACTATACGCTTCCTTTTTTTTAGCAGCATCCATATATATTTGCAAAGTATTAATTCCAAATCTTATTAAAGTAACTTGTCCCATTGCCTTAGTAACATTTACCTGTTCTAATTCACTTCCATGTAATATGTATTCAACCTCGGCCTGAAAACTAACATTATGTTTTTCCTCCTTTTCTTCTCTTTCATTTCTTTCTTTTCTTACTTCATATACCTCATTAGAGCCTGTTGCTGTTTTATCCACCCTGCTACTGAAATTATCTATGATATACTGGCTTATATATATGTCATCTCTCATATCCAACATATTATTACCAATTGCTTTACCTATATTAGAAATAAAATTCAATGCTTTATTGGGAAAGCTACCTTTAGGATTTGTTAAATCTATATCATCACCTATTGAATCAAGGTTACCATAATATCCAGGATCATTTAAAGACTGTTGAGGTCTTTCCGCATCAGCATCATCAAAATTAGTTTCATCAACTTTTTGTCTTGAAGGCAGTTCATTAAAATCAATGTCTTTTAGTTGGATATTTAACCCTTTAGCTACTAAATTGACTAAGACTTCTTTTACCTTAGCTCCCATATCTTTACGGGGATCCTCAATATTTTCAATTTTCACAGGAAGCAGATAATTAAACTCAATAGTTTTATATTGCTCATTTACCTTGCTTAAGGTTTCCTTTATTCCATATATATTGATGTCTGCCACATCTTCTGATTCTACTTTATATTGGACATAATTAAGAGCCTCTAAAGAAGAATTCAAAACAAGTATATTACTTTTTAAAGTATTAATCATATTATTTCCTTTTTCATAATCGGGAATCAGATTTTTAAGATTGTTCAAGTCTTCCAGAAATACATGTTTAAATTCTCCAGTAATGCTATCTTCCTTATTTTGAAGTTCATTTTCATTCTTACGTTCATTAAGTCTCAAGTTAGCATCCTTACTAAGCTCACTAATATTAGAACTTAACTTTTTACATGATTCCATCAATTTTTCAATGTTTGTTATAGTATTCTCATTTACATGTATTAAATTATTAGTATATGTATTGGATAATTTTTGAAATACGCTGGCAATATTCGTTTTTATATTCAATAATTGGTCCAAGCTATGCAAATACTCTTTTTTCGCCTTCTGTAGAGTCATTTGTAAACTTCCACTTTCATCATAATCGACTTCTGAATCAACTTTTTTATTAGAATTATTAAGTTCATCTTCACCAAATTTTATCCCAGAGAGAGCTTCTTTAAGTTGTCTTAAATATTCTCCTTGTAGTTTAATATCTAATATTGAATCACTTAGATCAGCTATTAGTTCAGTATATGTATCTATAAGGTTATCACGAACACCATCTAAATTAAATTTTTCAATATAATCTGCCTCAAAAGCACCGTCCCCGAGAGTTCCACTTATATTTCTTTTAAGTTTCCTCTGAATGCTGTCTACTTCATCAAGTTCTTTTTCAATTTCAGTCTTTTTTTCATATAGCAAAGCTATCTCTCCAACATCCTTTATCATATTAAACTTTTTTAGTATATTCTCTCCTAATTCTTTAGGTGCTCTGTATTTCATATGCTCCAGAATCTGTTCTTTAACTATTGAATTATTTGTAAGATTAAATATAGGTGTGACACTTAATTTCTCAATTTTAAAATCATAAAGGTCTATTAGATATTCTTGTTTTTCTTTTCGTTCAGCAGTGTTTAAATTTTTATTTAAATATGCTTCAACAGTTTCCTTCAATTCCTCTCTATTATTTACAGATAAAGCAAAAATGCCATAATCATTCTTAAGCTGACTATTATACAGAGCTAATGATGATACACATGCATCCTCAACTGCTCTTGTTACATTCATTTTGCCGGAAATTATTCTTGCTCCATCTACCAAAATTCCACTAAAGAATAGAACTCCAATAAAGATAATTGACAGAAACACAACTATTTGACCATTGTTGTTACTAACACTAATGTTATTATTTAAATTATTACTATTTCTAATATTATCAATATTGTAATTATTTTTTTTTATTATCATAAGCCACCAAATTTCTCTACATTTTTTGTTGTGTCTTTAATAATTTTTCTTATTTTGTCCATTAACTCTCTAAGATCTTGATATTTCTCCTCTAATTCCTTTTCTATTTCTATAAACAAATCAACATTTCTGGTAAAATCCGTCGGATTATTTAATATAAATTCTGAATTACTTTTCACTTGAAAATATTTTTTTCCAAATGTACCAATTGGTATTTTATGGTAACTTATGATTTCTGAATTTAGCTTTTGGAATATAAAGTAATTTTCAAGATAGACATTTACATTTATATCTTCATCAAATAATAGTGAATTGCTTTTAAGCTTTAAAACAAGCCAATTATTAAGCTTTTCTTCTTTATTAGCTTTGTTTTTGTCATATAAATTCCAGTATAGAGAATATTTTTCTCCATTTTTATCTTTTTGAGGTTCTTGATTTTTTCCAGTATTCACATCTTTATTCACATCATCCCATACTCTGATGCCTCTCCTTGTAGAATAATGCGTTAAAGCTTGTATGCTTGTTTTTTTGTAAAGTATAACAGGGATATATATTGCTCCTATGACACAAATAATTATTAACGGAAAAACAATCGCTGTTTCCAATGTAAAGCTGCCTTTGGTGTTTTGGAATATAAAATTATTATGTATATGATTTTTCAATACAATTTCACCCCCATTTTTATGGTATTAATAGTATGTATTTCATATTATGGTATTATTTTGATTATGATAATATGTTACACTATATAAACTAAATTTGCAATAGTTTTCAATAAATAACAATAATTTTATTTTGAGTTTTTTATAGCAGAATCAGCTAATAGCATTTATCCTAGAATATCTATATACACCTGTGACCTTATGTCGATTTGTATAATCAAAAAGAATAGTAACTTTCTTATGCAAATTTTCATTTATTTCCTCATGTAAATTATTTAGAAAACTTTCTTGCACTGTTAATACATCATAACCAAAGGTTTCGAATCGGATCTTCTTTAATATTTGGATTCCCGACATACCTTTAAAGCTTGGCAAATATTGCATCACATTATTATTATCCTTAAGAAAACCTTGGCACCAATCTTTAAACCCTGGCTCTATTACTCTATTAATACCCTCTGGTAAATTACCTGTATTATTGGTCGATAGATAATCCAACTTCAGAAGGTCATTCATTATATTTTTAAAGAAGCTTTTTTCCATATGTTGTATATGTTGTAAATCTAAATTTTTAACAATATATTCAATAAAATTTATAAGCACAGTATATTGCTCTCTCGCAGATATAGGCTTGTCCAAATAACCATGCTTTAAATTATACAAATAGAATTCTCTGTAAAACTGGAAGGGAGAATTGAAAAAGTTATTAATAATGAATTTAAGAGAATTTATAAATCTTCCAGAATTATAATATCTTTCAAAGACTTCTTCAATTCCTTTTAATTCTGACATCTCGGAAAAACTTATGTACTTATTATAGAGCACCTCATATGGTGGATATTCTCTGAATCTGTATTCATGTTTCTCACTTTGAGTTCTTATAAATGAACCTTTTAACATTTTCAAAAAGCCTAATTGAAGCTGGTGTGGCTCTAACACGTAAACATTATTAAAGGAATTCTTAAAAGAAGAATAGTCTTCATATGGAAGACCGGCAATCAAATCCAAATGTATATGGATATTGTCTTTTGACCTTAATTTATTAATATTATCGAATACTTTATTAATATGAGTTTTACGATTTATTTCAGATAAAGTTACTGTATTTATTGTCTGAATACCTATTTCCAGTTGAATAATGCCTTCTGGCACCTCCCACAAAAGCTGCAGCATTTCATCATCAAAAAGATCACCCGCTACTTCAAAATGAAAATTTGTCTCTTTGCTATTTGAAATAATAAATCTTATTATTTCTTTTGCCCTTTCTCTATTACAGTTGAAAGTGCGATCAACAAACTTTACTTGCCGTACACCTGCTTGAATTAACCTTAAAAGTTCATCTTTCACCCTTTGCATCGAAAAATATCTTACACCATCAAATGTAGAAGAAATGCAATACGAACAAGAGAAGGGGCAACCCCTTGATGCTTCATAATACACTATTTTATTATTCTCTAATGAAGCAAGCATCTCATTTGTATATGGGGAAGGTATTGTATCCAAGTCTTTAGTCTGGCAATATTTTCCATCATAGATTATTTTGCCATAATTTCTATAGCATAAACCTTCGATTTCATAGAATTGCTGTCTATTTAAATTGTTATATAACCTTGATAGCAGATTCTTGAAACTTTCTTCACCCTCACCACATATAATAAAATCAATAATTGATTTTTCCTTCATAATTTCTTCTGGTGTATAAGATACTTCTGGTCCACCAAGAATAATTGTAATATTCGGTATAACCTTTTTTAAATTCTCTGCAATTTTGAGTGTATGGTTAATATTCCAAATATAGCAGGAAAATGCTGCAACATCAGGCTTTTCAGAATAAATTTTTGATAATACCCACTCCATATCATCATTAATTGTATATTCTAAAACTTCTATATCGCCACAAGAATTTCCACAAGTATATTTAAGATACCATGGAGCAAGTGAAGGATGAATATATTTTGAATTAAGAGCAATTATTAATGTTTTCAAATCTGCCTCCAAAGTTTATGAAATCAATATTATACTGCCAATGAACATTATATATTATCAATGAGCATGCTTCAACCATTGCTTTATAATTAAATCAAAGTAATACTTAAAGTCCTTTCTATATACATCAGTCCTAGTCTTCAGTTCGCTTTGTGCTAATAATTTACCTTCTAATAAAAACTGTACCATACCTATGTTAATCCCTGCATAAACGGGAGCTTCGATATCATCTGGAAGAATTACCTTTTTTTCAATTTTTTCAAATTCATCTGCTCTTAATGGCAAAACTATCTTATCAACTGTTTCTATCTGAATACTAGTATTAATTCCTTTAATAACAGGCAATTCAGCAATAATAACTTCTGGCTCTAGTAATGTATAAGTTTTATAATTATTAAAAGCATAGTCTAGAATTTTTTTACTGCTTTGAGCTCTTAATGATCTTGACGGACTGTTAAGAACAACAGAAATATATCGGCGTCCATCTCTGGTAGCAGATGTAACAAGGCATCTACCAGCCTGCCCGGTATAACCGGTTTTTACTCCATCAGCTCCTGGATATATATACAGCATTTCGTTAGTGTTATGCAAACTTCTTTTGCTAATAGTGATACTTTTTGTACCTACGATTTGGGAAAATATAGGGTTTTCGAGCGCATATCTTGTTATTGTAGCAAGATCAAAAGCTGTGGTATAATGCTCTCGACTATCTAGTCCATGAGGAGATTCAAAGCTTGTATTTCTTGCACCTAACAACTTAGCTTTATAGTTCATCATTTCTAAAAAGTTTTCAAGAGAACCTCCTATGTGTTCAGCTATTGCAATGGCTGCATCATTTCCTGAGTTTAGCATAAGACCATATAGCAAGTCTTTAAGTCTAATCTGTTCTCCCGCCTTTAAGTTAATAGTAGAACCCCATATATTACTTGCCAATTTACTAACAGTAACATTATCTTCAAGATTTCCCTCTTCAATTGCCAAGATTGCTGTCATAATTTTAGTAGTGCTTGCCATTGCTATTCTTTTATAAGCATTTTTTTCAAAGAGTACTCTACCAGTGTCCATATCTACAACAATGCCAGCAATTGCATTTATAAGAGGAATCTTCTCAATAGGAGTAGTGCAGTCTTCCCCTTCGAATATGTCTGGTGTTATCTCATCTTCATCATATTCATCAGCATACAATCTAATAATAGGTGAAATAATTTTTTAAGATTAATTGAATTATATGAGATTGAACATGTAGTTGTTATAGGTAGAAAGGACGAGCAATTATTTAAGAACTTAAAGAAAATAAGTTCTTAAATAATTGCTAAAAGTGGTTAATAATATATTGGTAATTCAAATATCATCTTATAAAAGTAGGTATATTTAGTATAAGGATATATTTATAAGATAGTGTTTAATCATATTTATTTTTTGTACGTTTAAGAATTGCTTCTCTCGTTTTAAGCATATGATAATCCATGGCCTCTTTTGCCGCCTCTACATTTTTCTCATTTATACCTTCAAATATAGCCATATGTTCCGATAATGTTGTTCTGCTTCTCTCAGGGTATGATAAAACTTTTATACCAAAAAATCTTATCATATCATGTAAATTTTTTAATAAGTCCTGTAAAATATCATTTTTGCTTAAAGAATATATCACATTATGAAATTCTCTATCTAACGCCATAAATTCTGTTGGATCATAATTTTTTAAATTATTAGCCTGTTTTTCTAGGTTATCCTTTAATTCAGTTAAATTCTCAGGTTTAATATTATTGATGGCATCTTCTACAGCTAAGACCTCCAATGCTCTCCTAACCTTATGAGCCTGCATCACATATTCAACAGTAAAAGTTCTAATAACAGCACCTTTATAGGGTTCATTTAGAATCCATCCCTCACTATTTAAAATCTGAAGTGCTTCCCTTATAGGAGTTCTACTTATACCCATGACTTCTGCAAGCTTTCTTTCATTAAGCACTTCACCTTCAGAATACTTTCCAGTTATGATATCTTCCTTTAACTGTTTATACACCATATTTTTATAAGACTGTTTTTCAATCATCATATATACCTCTTTTTAAATCTGTCAATATTCTCAAAACTAAATTTATTGTACCAATACGATTATATTATATAAAGCTATAATTTTCCACATAAATCAAAATATTTAAATAAATATTTATGAAACTAATGATGGTAAAAATAATGTTACTATAGGGATATATGTTACAATTAGTAGAACTATGATTAGAACC
>ENA-UOOK01004702-UOOK01004702.1-fermentation-metagenome-genome-assembly--contig:-NODE-4702-length-14381-cov-7.742775_pt1 | contig 14381 bp, 23 predicted proteins | sample MGYA00245777_ERZ724023 | MGnify/ENA primary metagenome ERZ724023 (study PRJEB28704, sample SAMN03018312) | fermentation metagenome | biome: anthropogenic terrestrial biome; feature: soil; material... | reverse complement strand
GTCAGCGCTGGCGGCGCTCTGAGCAGCAACCGTGCCGCCAATGGTGACGGTGGGGTTCGTCCCGCTTTGAATCTTTCATCTTCTATCTCTGTATCTGATACTACGGATGCAGACGGATGTTACACAATTATATGGAATACGCCCCCTACCCCTCCTACTACTCTGAATGTACCAACAGACATTTACGGAGGTAAAACGGCAGTTATTTCATGGAACGCCGGTTCAGACGTTGACGGAAATCTTGCAGGGTATGAACTTGAAAGGTCAATAAATGGTGGAGCTTATATCCAAATTTATAAAGGTGCCGCTTTAACTTACACCGATATGATTACTTACGGTTGGGACACAGTTCAATACCGTGTTAGAAGTTACGACACGAGCGATGCATACAGTAGTTATCTTACCGGTGCATTAAAGACTGTCATCAATAATAGAGTTCCAGTCATATCGGGGTCTGACGGTAACTTAGGAGTAAAAACCGCCGATTTCGTTCAGACTTACACGGTCACTGACCCGGACGAGGGTGCAACTGTCACGGTAGTCGAAAAGATTGACGAAGTGGTTCATAGAACATATTCCGTAGTGCTTGGTGCTACTAATACTTTCGACATAACCGGTGTAACGTGGCTTAGATTGTTGAACGGTTCGCACACGTTGACCATCACGGCAACGGATAATCTTGGCGGTGTTGCCACGAGAACCTACACGTTCACAAAGAACATGACATCGTTCTCAATCGAACCGAGTATACCGTTCGAAGCATCCGTTATGCCGACTCGTATCGCTCTAAGTGTGTCACGAAGTATTCCCGGTGGATCAACCTTTGAAGTCTTGGTCTGTAACAACGCAAACGATGCTTCTCCGACATGGGAGGATGCCACGAGTGCGGTTGTAGGTAATCTGGTTCATGTGTTTACCAATACCACTAAGACGGCGGCTACATGGGCGGTTGGCATAAAGGTGAACGTTGAACGTGGCACAGGTTCCGGCGCATGTTATGTTTCGAGGATTGGAGGTAATTTCGAATGAGTGTTCAATTCAGACCAACACCTTTAAGCGAGAAAGAATTGCAGGAACAGTTATTGGCTTCTCAAATGGCGTTAGCTGAGTTAAGTATCGCTCAAGCAGAAGCACAACTTCAAAATGAAACCGCTATTGCGGAATTATCAAAATTAATTGCGAATGGAGGAACAACAAATGTTTAATAAAAACAGTGGCTTGGTAAAGATTTGGGTGTCCTTAATCCAAAAAGGGGTCTATACAAAAGATGATGTTCCGGCAATCGAAAATCTCAGAGAAGTAGTTATCTCGGTTCTGGAAGGGGGTGTTGCATAATGACTTTCACGAAAAATAGTGGTCTGGTTAAGATTTGGGTGAGCCTTGTGCTTTGTGGAGTGTTTACGTTAGAGCAAGTCCCTAACCTATTCAACCTCAGAGCGGTAGTTACTGAAATAGTTAATTCTTTGGTGTAAGGGGGAGGGTGCATGAATGAAACAATCTTCGTAGCCGTTCTTGGAGTAATTGGAACCCTCTGTGGTATTTACTTCGGATACTCCGGCTACAAGCGAACAGAACGCAAAGACAATCAACAGGAAGGCAAAGAAAGTGCCACTTTGTTTTCTGACATAGGCTACATCAAGTCCGGGATTGATGACTTGAAACGGAAGCAAGAGAAATATGATGAAAGGCATATTGAGATTATTGCTCGACTTACATCAGTAGAAGCGTCTGCGAAGGAAGCCAATAAGCGTATTGATGAGCTTGTTGAAAAGAGGTCGTAATATGTCAAAACCTCGAAAATCTAAAAAAGAATTTTCAAAAATAATAATAATTACTGTACTTATATTCACTATAGGAATAACAATTTTCTCTTGCATTATGATATGGCGTACTGGCGATTTAAGTCCTCTAACTTATCTTATACCTTCTATTTTTGCAGAAGCATCCACCGGTACAGCTTTTTATTATCGCAAGGCAGAAGCCGAAAATATTCGAAAGATTGAAAAGACACAAAATATTTCAAAAGGAGAAATGAACGATGAACAATAGTCCTCTCGTAAATTATACTAAAATCTCACCTAATAGCACCAATCCAAGAAGGAATAAAATCAAGAAAATTACCATTCATCATATGGCGGGGAACTTGTCTGTAGAAACATGTGGTAATGTGTTTGCATCCCCCTCTCGTCAAGCGAGTTCTAACTATGGTATTGGCTCTGACGGTCGAGTCGGGATGTATGTCGAAGAGAAGAACCGTGCGTGGACAAGTTCAAGTGCGGCTAACGATAACCAAGCCGTTACTATTGAAGTAGCCAATGACCAGATTGGCGGTAATTGGCATGTCAGCGATACCGCATTGAATAAGCTCATTGAGCTATGTGTTGACATCTGCAAAAGAAACGGCATTGAAAAGTTAATTTATACCGGGGATGCAAGTGGAAACTTAACAAGGCATAATATGTTTACTGCTACAACTTGTCCTGGACCTTATCTACAAAGTAAATTTCCATACATTACTGAAGAAGTCAATAAAAGACTTCATTCATTAACCCAAAAAGAGGGAAGTAAAGTGGAAGCATATAGGCAAAGGCTGCAAATGGACTACCCTGCATGGGCATACAATATAAATTCACTAATTCCAATTAAAAAATTTAACCGGGGCGATTGTATAACGGCAGTAGGAATTAAGCAAGGCTGGTACATTTTAGATATTAACGGTACGAAATGTTTAATACCAAGTACCCCTTGTAAAAAGCTTTAATTAGATGGAAGTGAATTAATTAATTATGTTAAAAAAGCCTAAAAAATATAGAATTCAGTAAGAAAATATTCTTAACAATGTCTGTTAATGCTATTGCTATAACAATTTTTACTTGTGCTCTTAGCTGGAAAATAGATGATGTAAGCGTATTACCAGAATTATATGAATGAAGAAAATATAAAATAAAAGGAGGGATTTAATATGAATGGAGAAGTATTTACAAAGATTGTATTAGCACTAATATCTATTTTGGGGGCAATTATTACCTATGTAGTAGTCCCTTGGATAAAATCTAAAACAAGTACTACACAGAGAGAAACAGTTCGGTTTTGGGCAAGGATTGCTGTTGAAGCAGCGGAACAAATTTTCAGTGAGCCAAAACAAGGAGGCAAGAAAAAACAATATGTAATAGACTTCTTGGATAAAAAAGGAATAAAATTAACCAATGAGGAGCTGGACGTATTAATCGAGAGTGCAGTAAAAGAATTAAATTTGACTCAAGCAGAAATTAATAATTAATAAAACCCGTGGTTGTCTTTTGGTTGTCTAATTTAAAAAATGATTAGGGATAAAGTATAAAATTAATTCATTGAAGGCGAAAAAAAACATAAGAAAAATCAACGTTTTATAAAAAATGAAAATGTTTTAAAACATTAAAATTAGAACTGCAAAACCTTTACCCCCAGTCCGAATCTGGGTGTCGCCTCCAAGAATGTAAGCCCTGTAATCTTTGTGATTACAGGGCTTTTCTTTAAAAAGCTATTTATTTTACGTAAATGTGAAGTGGTTGTCTTTTGGTTGTCTAAATAAAATCTTTAATTTTTTCAATTGCTTCACGCTGCATATCGGGAATTACTTCAGAATAAATATCAAGTGTTATTGCAATAGTGGAATGACCTAATCTTTCACTTACTATCTTGGGATTTACACCAGCTTTTAAAAGCAAAGTGGCGTGTAGATGCCTAAAGTCATGAAAGCGTATAGCAGGAATATCATATTTTTCCAATGCCCTGTGCATGAGTTTTCCCGACACATTAACAGGTGACATTGGTTCTCCTTCGGGATTAGAGAATACATATTTATATGATATCCCTGTTTTCAATTTAAGCTCTTTTTGTTGTGCTTTTAATAGCTTTAGAAATTTTACTGTCTTTTCATCAATTGGAATTGTTCTATTAGATTTCTTTGTTTTAGGCGGCTTTATTTTTTTGATACCATTCAAATATTGTAAGGTTTTATTTATTGTTATTGTTCCATATACTAAGTCAACATCATCCCATGTCAAAGCAAGCATTTCTCCAATTCTCATTCCTGTTTTTAATGCGATAAAGGCATATTTATAGAATTCAGTATTTTTTAATAGCTCCATATAATCTTCTATTTCATCTAATGGCCATAAGTCAAAATGTTTAGTATTAGCTTTTGGAGCTTTCACATGCTCACAAGGGTTATTTATAATTAATTGCCAGCCTACTGCCATTTTAAGAGCTAAATTAAGCATTCTATGAACTTTTACTACACTACTTGGTTCTAATTTTCTCTCGGATAATAATTTCTCATAAAAATTTTGTATAATTAAAGGTTTTAACTGAGTAAGCTTATAATTACCCAGATATTTTTTTATATCCCTTACGAATTGTTCATATCTTGCATATGTTGTTTCTGAGATATTAGTTTTATATCCTTTAAGCCAATAATCCATATAATCAGAAACTTTTGTGCTTTCATCAACAAGAATTGTACCTTTTGTTATCATATTTATTTCCTGTGCAAGAGCAGCCTCACATTCATGCTGACCTTTAAATCCACGTTTTCTTTTATATTTTTTTTTGCCATTTTCATCAATTCCAGCATATACACAGTAAGTATAAGTACCATTCTTTTCTTTTTTAATCGACCCTCTCAAAGTCTCTCACCTCCTTTCACCATGCATTTCTGCATGTAGAAATAACTTCATTTGATATTTTAATAGCACATTTGGAAAATAATTCAGCTTCCTTTTCAAAGATTTCAACATCGCCTGGGCTGCATATAGCATACTCGCAATGCGAATATATATGTTTTGATTCATGCCATATAGTCTCTATTTGCTTTTTGTAAGAAATTTCTGAATTTATTAACATTAAATATTTATCATTACGCCCTTTATAAACTAAACCATAAATACTATCAAAAGGCTCAAAAATAATTTTTACTGTATTATCTTCTTCCAAACGCCGCATATAATAAGCTACTTCATAAATTTGTTGTTCAGTCATTCTCGTCCTCAAATTTTTTTATAATTTCAAGTATTTTTTTACGGTCGTTTGGAGATAAATCTTTTATTTTAGAATAAAGTAATTTCATATCTGCTTCCAACTCATCAATTTCATCAGGTTCATTTATAGTTTCTTTAAACAGTTGTTGCACTGTAGTGTCTAATTCAGATGCAATTTTTTCAAGAGTATCTAAAGATGGATTTTCTTTTTTCCCTTTCTCTAAATCGCTCAGGTACCCTGGCGACATAGAACATCTCCTTGCAAGAGAGTTTATGCTTAAATTTTTATTTTCTCTTAATTGTTTTATATTGTCGCCTAACATTATTAACACTCCATTCATTCTCTATTACAGAATAGTATATAACTTTTTTTATTCTCTGTCAAAGAAAATCAAAGAAAAATTTAGAAATATTTATCTATTCTCTTATAGAGAATAGATAAATTGCAAATTTCAAGCTTTTTGTTAATATATCGGATTTGTTCTCTATCAGAGTATATGTTACTATTCTCTTATAGAGAAAACAAGGAGGCGATTACTTGAATAGGATAAAATTTTTTAGAACAAAATATGGTCTTACAGTTAAGGAACTTTCAGTAAAATCAGATATTGCAATTGGATATTTAAGCGATTTAGAAAATGGAAATGCTAAAAATCCATCTCTAAGAACAATGCAAAAAATTGCAGCAGCACTTGGACAAACTGTACCCGATGTGTTTTTCCCAAAAGAAAAAAAGGAGGTATGCTAAATGGTATTTACACCGCAGCAATTTGCTAAAAAAACCGGGCTATCCTACGACCATGTATTACAAATGTGTAAAACTGGAAAAGTTAAAGCATTAAAAACTGAAGGAGGACATTTCAAAATTCCTGAAAAAGAATTGGACAAGTTCATTACTGAAGATTATGCAACAAAAGATGAATATTTAAGAGTAGTTAGAGATAACGAAAGATTAAAAACAATAATACTACAGCTACAGAATTATGTTTCTAATTTAGATACCGTAGAAAGTGAGGGAAATTATGAATCCACAAAAAACTATAAATCCATGCTTTAATTGCTCCGAACGCTCAATGAGTTGTCATAGTGTTTGTAATATGTACAAAGACTGGAAAGCCGAACATGAAGCGAAACGTGAGTTTGAAAGGCAAGTAAAAGAAAAAATGAACAACGGTTATCCATACCGTAGAAAGCGAGGAGAAATATGAATACAAAACTTTGTGAAGTTAAACCCGGAACTATCATCCCATTCGGTGGAATGGATTGGATTGTCCTCGAATCAGAGGGAAATATGACCCGCCTTTTGGCAAAAGAATTTATTGGAGATATGCCCTTCGATGAAGATAACTCCAATAACTGGACAAACAGTTCCCTTAGAGCATATCTGAATGGTGAGTTCCTTGAAACACTTGCTGCGAATGGTGCTAATCCGAACGCATTCCTTCAAGACACCTACTCTCTTATTGCTGACGATGGGTTAGATGATTATGGGAGCAGCGTGGATTGCGTTGGTTTACTCTCAGTTGACCAGTATCGCAAGCATCGCCGTATTATTTCGAACCTTGACGATTGGTGGTGGCTCATTACTCCGTACAGCGTGAAATCTAATGGATACTCCCACCCTGTGCGCTATGTCCGCTCTGACGGCACTCTGAGCTACGGCAGTGCCGCCGGTGGTTACGGTTGGGTTCGTCCCGCTTTGACTCTGAAATCTAATATCTTTCTATCTACTGAATCGGAGTTAAGTAAATACACCAATACCGAATTACTGGAAGAGTTGATGAGAAGGAATCATGCTGAAACTTTATAATCATCAAAAGCTCGCTCTTCAATATATGAGGTTGAATGACAGTTTCGCTCTATTCATGGAGCAGGGTTGCGGTAAGACTCTTCCTGCCCTCTGCCGGATATTAGAGCTTCGCAAGCAAGAGTACATAACAACGGCTCTCGTGGTCGCTCCTAAAGCCACGATGGGAGCTTGGTATAGAGATATTGAAATGTTCTCAAAAGCCGACCAGAGGTTACTCAGAGCTTGTATGACGGTCATCAATTACGACAAGGTGTGGAGAGGAAAAACATTCGACCGGGAATGGGGTTGTATCGTACTGGATGAGTCCCACAAAATCAAGAACCGGACAAGCAAACGAGCTAAGTTTTTGCTGAGATTAGCGTTGAAATCCAAATATCGTTACATCCTTACCGGAACACCAATCGGTAACGGGCAGCTTGAAAACATCTGGTCACAGTACGCATTCCTTGAACCTTGCATCGTGAACGGCAGAGTTGCTTCGAATATTTTTGGGACGTACAAGCAGTTTGAAGATAGGTATTGCTTACTGAATCAGTATTGGAAACCGTATCGGTACAAGTATGTGGACGAGCTACAAGACATTATTTCAGAGCATTGCTATAGAGTGACGAAAGCTGAATGTTTGGACTTACCCGAAAAGCTCCCAGATGAAGTATACGACATTGAGTTAAAGGAACCCGCTCTTTATAAGGAATTGCATAAGAGTAGCACGGTTGAAGAGCTTGGGATATTGGCAGAAAACCCACTCGCTCGAATGACAAAATTAAGGCAAGTTTGTTCCGGGTTCCTCAACGATGGAGAAACCGTCCATGAGCTTAAGTGCGAGAAAATCAATGTTCTTGAAGAGTTCTTGGATGGATGGCAAAAGAAATTGGTCGTGTTCTGTGAGTTCAAACATAGCATTAAGGCGGTATCGGCTTTATTGACAAAGTTGGAAATCAAACATGTAACGCTCGATGGGGAGCAAAAAGACAAGCTCATATGGAGGAAGTTTCAAAGCGACCCAAAGATACGAGTAATTATCTGTCAGTATCAATCAGCGTCGCAAGGGATTGACCTATTTGCAGCAGATACCATTATCTACTATGAGCCGACATTAAGTTCCAATATTTTAGAGCAATCCAAAGACCGTATACATCGTGTAGGACAAAAAAACAAATGCTCATACATTCACTTCCTTACAAAAGGCACTATTGAAGTAGCTATTTATAAAACACTAATAGGCTACAGCGATTTTAATGAGAGATTATTTACTGAATACATTACTGAATATCAAAAAAGTTGGTCATATAAAAATAAAAAGAAAGGAGGTTAAATGTTGATTTATGTGTTCGATATTGAGGTCTTTAAGTTTGATTGGCTAATTATTTTTAAAAATATTTCTACAGGAGAATATACGGCTATCCATAATGATAATTCCGCAGTAAAGGAGTTCATGACTGAGGACAAGCTACTTGCCGGGTTCAACAACAAGCACTACGACAATCACATTCTTAAAGCTATTTTATGCGGAGCGGATAACGCTCTTGTAAAAGAGATAAACGACTTCATCATTAGCGGTCGGCAAGGGTTTGAGCATTGGTTCATCAAGGAAAACAAGGCTTGGTTTGACAGCTTTGACATCCGGGATGACATGCAGCAGGGTCTTTCGCTGAAAGCCATTGAAGGTCACTTAGGATTAAACGTTAAAGAAACCTCAGTACCTTTCGACATTAATAGACCTCTTACCAACACCGAACTTCAAGAAGTTATTAAGTATTGTAAGCATGATGTTGATACAACAGAACGTTTAGTGAAAATCAGAAAACCCTATCTTGATGGAAAAATCGCACTCGGTAGATTGAAAGACATCCCTGACGTTAAATCATTATACGCCACAAACGCCAAAATTACAGCGATGTTCTTGGGAGCGGAACCAACCGAACGGTATGACGAACGAGAGTATGTATATCCTCCTAATCTTAAGAAGGAGCTTATTCCTCCGGAAGTTATAGCTTTCTTTGACCAGATAAGGGATGAATCCATACCGGATGACGTTCTCTTCAAGACTAAGAAAAAAATCATGGTTGGTGGATGTGAGTTCGTTTATGGATGGGGCGGTGTACATGGTGGACTTCCCACCTATCAAGAAGAAACCACGGACAAAAGGGTGATTGTCAATTTCGATGTAGCAAGCCTATATCCCTCCCTCATGATTCGATGTGGTTACACGAGCCGCAACATTCCATCGGCAGCATTCTACGAAAAGGTATATCATGACCGGCTCAAAGCTAAAAAGGAAGGCGATAAGAAAACTGCAAACACTCTCAAGCTCTGTCTTAATACCACCTATGGGGCGATGTTGAATAAATATAACCCATTATACGACCCACTTATGGGAAGGTCGGTGTGTATTAGCGGACAACTTTTCTTGACAGAATTGGTTATGGCGTATTTGAGAGATTGCAAAACAATCAAAATTATAAACTTTAACACCGATGGTGTAATGTTCTCGATTGACGAGGACGAAATGCCGAAAATCTACGCTATCAATGAAGAATGGCAAAACCGTACTGGCTTCGAATTGGAAGAGGACAAGATTCAAAAGATTGTTCAAAAGGACGTAAACAATTACATTATGGTTCCCATCGGTGAGCTGTACGACAAGGATGGGAAACCTCGATGGAAAGTCAAAGGCAGCTATCTTACTTACGGAATGTCAAAGGTAGGAGCTTGGAACATCAACAACAATGCCGTCATTGTTAAAAAAGCGTTAGCTGAGTATTTTGTAAAAGGTATTCCGGTTGAAAAAACCATAAATGAGTGCAATGACATCTTTGAATTTCAGTTCATCGCGAAAGCCGGAACTAAATACAAAGAAGCATATCATTTTGTAAACGATGAGAAAATTCCAGTCCAAAAAGTCAACCGAGTTTATGCCAGTAAAAACCCTATTTACGGAAAACTCCACAAAGTTAAGGCATCCGATGATAGCGAAGCAAAAATTGAGTCCCTACCAGATCATTGCATTATTGACAACGATAATAGATTGAGCATCGAGGACGTAGACAAGCAGTTCTATATTGATATGGCTCATAAGCGAATTAACGATTTTTTAGGAATTAAACCTATTAAAGAAAAGAAAGTGAGGAAAAAATCTATGGCTACTAAAAAAACCACGGAAACACCAACTTCGGAGGGCATGACCTTCCTACAAAAGCTCAAAGTATTGCAAGACCTCATGGGTGAGTATGCTTGGGAGAAAGACGGCATCAATCGCCACCAGAGCTACAAGTACATTTCTGAAAAGCAGTACAAAGCCAATTTCAAGGCAGCTTTGAAGAAAGCAGGGCTTATCTGGAAAATGGAAACGCTCAGTCATGAATTCATACCCGGTGTGAGTGATAAAATGCATTTGGTTATTTGTAATTTCAGAGGACAGCTCATTGACCCCGAAACCGGAGAACGTGAAGAATACCTCTTTAGTGGTTCCGGTGCAGACAACGGCGATAAAGCTCTTTATAAAGCGGTAACCGGAGGTCATAAGTTCTTCTTGGCAGCTAACTTCAACGTTGCAGAGGATAATGACCCGGAGAATGATGCTGACGAAGAACCTAAGTCAAATTATACCCCTCCAGAAAAGCGTGAAGAAATCAAGGAAGGGTTGCTCGATAAAGACGGTGCTGCTACCAAAATGCAGATTAACTCCTTGAAAAAAGCTCTCAAGCTGTTAAGGGCTGCCGACCCATCGCAAGAAGAATTCATTGCGGCTATTGCTGAAAAGACTGAGAAATTCACCAATATTAAGAAAAAAGCATGTGAAACCTTGATTCTCAAAGTGGGTGAAATGACCGAAGCTGCAAAAAACGGTGAAAGGAAGGATTAAGATGCATAAGTTTGAGAAAAACTCGAGAAAAATCAACAGTATCAAAAGACTAATATTAAAAATATTGGAGGTAGAAAATGTATAAATTCATAAACAATACAGTCGTTACAGACCCCCCAAAACGCCCTAAAAAAATAACCGGAACGAGGTTCGCTTCTATCCTTGATTTGAATAGATGGAACACCCCCTTTAAAACATGGTGTGCTATCACAAGAACCTACGAAGAACCTTTTGTTGACTCAAAGTATACCATCGCCGGGAAAATTATTGAGCCTAAAATTATTAACTATCTCAACAAAGTCTATTTCTTTGGTGACTTGAAATCCCCTACCGACATTTACGGGAAGGATTATTTCAATAAAACCTACGGAGATTTCTTCAAGGATGTTGAAATCTTCGGCGGCATGTGGGATGCCCTCTACTACGAGGACGGCAAGGCGGCCGCAGTCATCGAAATCAAAACCACCAAAAGAGCAGAAGATTGGTCTAATGGCGCTCCCAATTATTATGCCCTACAAGCTGCACTTTATGCATACTTGCTTGGAATTGATGATGTTGTTATGGTTGCTTCATTCCTTGAAGAGAAAGATTATGAGCATCCGGAGAAGTTTGTTCCTTCGAGCGATAACACTATAATTGATGAGTTCAAAATATCTGAACGATTCCCTCAATTTCAAGCTCATATTGACCGTGCAACAGATTGGTGGAATGCTCATGTAGTAACCGGCATCTCCCCTGCCTTTGATGAAAAGAAGGACGAGGAAATTCTAAAAGAGCTACGCAAAAACACTATTGAAGCTGATAGCGATATTGCTGCTCTTATTGCGGAAGGTGAAGCTCTAAAGAATGAAATCGATGCAGTAACCGGAACTATTTCCGAAAAGGAAAAACGACTTAAAGTTGTTACAAACCTTATCAAGCAACATTGTTTGAGTCAGTTCAGAGATGGTGATAAAAAGGTTGTCATAGCCGGTACGAAGTACGAATGGATTGTAAGTCGCAATGAAACTACTGAAATCGACAAAGATGCTCTTAAAAAAGAAGGTTTGCTTGATAAATACAGCAAACAGAAAACATCCTATCGTATCACATTAAATGAAATAAAAGAGGTGAAACCTGCATGAGAAAATTATTTGGTCGAAAATCAATACCAATACCTGTAACTTTAAACGATTGCTACTTACTACATCAGATGGGTTACGACATTGAATTTAACGATGGGCGTATATCCAATATCGTGAAACGAAAGAAGCGATTAATATTATGAAACCATACGAAGCGTTGGCAAATGCAATTATTGTACAAGCTTGTGACGATTATAGAAACGCATTAAACGAATTATCACAAGACCCGTTATCCATAGAAGCATACCGTACAAAACGTGAGGTTGAACGCTTCTTCCGCTCAAATTTATTCGCAACCCTCACTGACATTGACCCAAAGTATTTACTCGAAAAATTAAGAAAAGAAATATAAGGAGGAAATATAAAATGGCTAAAGTTAAATTAAGTAAAGGCGGGTACACCCCCATTCCAGAAGGGGAACACATTTTCAAGGTGGTTAAGTCCACTTACGATGAGGATTTCGGCAAGCTCGAAGTGGAAATGATTACAGCAAGCGGGCAAAAACACATCGAGAGATTTAGTCTTATCGGCAATGATGGAGAAATAAACGAAAAAGCACAAAATGCTTTCAGTTACTTTGCTAAGACAGCTTTAAATAATTTCAACTTAGAAGAAATTGATACTGACGACATTGTTGGCTGCTATATGAAATGTACAGTTGTGCATGACGTTTTGCCAAGCACAAAAGACCCTGCAAAAACTGTTACATTCTGTCGATTAACTGATAAAGAACCGGCATCCGGGTTTGAGAATGAAGAAGCTGAAATTCCTACATCTTCTAAAGCTAAGTCAACTCCCGCAACAAAGAAGAATTCTAAGATAGACTTGGATGACCTGTTAGGATGATTGAAAGCCGTTTACAAAAGGATTGCATTAAGTATCTCAAGTCAGAAGGAATATACCATATCAACATTCACGGTGGAGGATGGGGTGCAAAAGGCGCACCGGACATCATAGCTTGTATCAATGGTAAGTTTGTAGCATTCGAATTAAAAACAGGAGATAACGACATGCAACCAGACCAGCGGATTCATCAAAAGCGTATTGTATCGAGCGGAGGGCAACATTACTGCCCTCGCTCGTTGCAAGAGTTTATATCTATTATACAAAACATTAAGTAAATCGTCATAGGTAGCGTTTTAAATGCCGGCAGCCTTTCTGACGAGAAAGGAGCTATGATGATTGAAATTAACAAAATTTATAATATGAATTGTTTAGAAGGTATGAAATACATAGAAGATAATAGCATAAATTTAGTTGTTACTGACCCTCCATATAGATTAGTACAAGGAGGATGCACAAATAAAGCCGTTACATTAAAAGGAGCGACTGATTTAAAAAGCGGAAGAGTATTTTCCAATAATTTTATCAACTTTAGTGATTGGATTCCAGAGGTGTATAGAGTCTTAAAAGAAAATACTCATTGCTACATAATATGTAACGATAGAAATCTAAAAGAACTCTTAATAGAATCTGAAAATGTTGGTTTTAAATTGTTAAATATACTTGTTTGGAAAAAGAAAAAACATAGTCCAAATAGATATTATTTAAAAAACGCAGAATTTATAGTTTTTCTTAGAAAGGGTAGAGCAACAAATATAAATAATATGGGGACTTTTCAATGTTTAGAAATTGATAATGTTAAAGAAAAACACCACCCTTCAGAGAAACCAGTAGAATTAATGGAAATATATATTAATAATTCAAGCAAAGAAGGAGAAATAGTTTTTGACCCATTTATGGGTTCCGGCACAACGGCAATAGCATGTATAAACACCAGCAGAAACTATATAGGTTTTGAGATAGACCCCGATTATTACAAAATCGCAGAAGAACGCATCCGCAAGGCTAAACTTGATAAACTTTTGGAGGTGAAAGAAAATGCTTAAAGATAGCGGAGAACGCAGGGAATTTGAAACAGGCGCAGTCAGAGATATTGCAGACGGGAAAGGCCGCTGTGATTTACTTCCTCTTGGAGTTATCGGAGAAATACTCGAAGATAACATATTAACATTGATTGAGCAATACATGCGCACTGGAAACAAAAACACGTTAATATCAGCGTTGTTAGCCTTTGTGACTAAATATACCAAAGGAGATTGGTACGACCTGTTTCTCGATGTCGCAAAACAGTATGAAGATGGTGCTAAAAAGTACAGCGACCGTAATTGGGAAAAGGGCATCCCTCTTCACTGTTATATTGATAGCGGAGTTAGACATTATCTCAAATTCAAGCGTGGAGATGATGACGAACAGCATGGTAGAGCCTTTGTATGGAACATACTCGGTGCTATCTGGACTCAGCAAAATAAGCCGGAAATGATTGATTTACCCTTTAAGGAGGTGCAGGAAAATGGGGCTTGAGGAATTAGATATGGTATTGGCATAAATCAGTGAGCGGATTTATGGATGGGAAACCTGTACGATGTTATACTTGTTTGCCTTGCATAGATGAATGGCTTGATGAAATTAATGGGATAAAGGAATAACACAAATAACTTAAACAAGAGGGTGAAAAATTGCAATACATTATTTTGAATAATGATAAAACTCCTGCTGAGAAA
>ENA-UOOK01004700-UOOK01004700.1-fermentation-metagenome-genome-assembly--contig:-NODE-4700-length-14382-cov-5.765199_pt1 | contig 14382 bp, 9 predicted proteins | sample MGYA00245777_ERZ724023 | MGnify/ENA primary metagenome ERZ724023 (study PRJEB28704, sample SAMN03018312) | fermentation metagenome | biome: anthropogenic terrestrial biome; feature: soil; material... | reverse complement strand
GGGTGTACCTGCTCCCAGGTGATGTCCCCATCCAGTGCCTCCCGCGCCAGCCTGATGCGATAATACTGCTCGTCGAGCTCGGCGGCCCGGCGGTGTTCAAAGCCGATCTGCAGCGTCCCCGGCCGTAGATCGCTCTCGATGGTGCCAACCGGCTTGCCGCCCTCGTCAATCAGCTTGCACACGCGGGCCTTGCCGATGCTGTCGTGGTTGTCAACGATGAGGATCGCGCTGTTCAGCATCTGGATCAGTGCGTATTTCATGGGCTTGTCCCTCCTTTTTGCCCGGTCAGGCATGTCTATTTTTAATCTTTTTTAACGTCCTGGGCTTGAAAACTCAGATTTTCTTTTCGTCCCCCCAGATAAGCCTTACTTTCATGGGGCGACCAGCCAACTCACTCATAGCGCTTTCACACACGCTGCGCAGGCGTTCTCGGTTTTCCGCAACCTGTTCGGGTGTGCCTGGTAAGGTATGTACAATAACTGTCGGTTTTCCAATATCTCTTTTTTTGCGCATCGTGCGTCACCCCCTCGAAATGGATATGCGATGACGTTTGTACAACTTGCCAAGTTAAAAAGATTTGCCTTTTTCTTCTATGCGGATTTGTGATTTCTGAAATCTTCCGGGTCCTTGCCAAGGAAATCACAAATTGCAAGGTATTCGTCGGCACGAAGTTTGCGTTTCCCAGAAAAAGAGTGATATAACACGTTTCTTGAAATTCCGGTTTGCTCTGCAATCGCATTGATACGAAAGCCACGTTCTCGTACAAATTCGGAAACCGCTTGTGTAATGTCCTTCATGTTATCACCACCTTGTAGCTATAATAGCGACTAATTACAGTATAAGCGCCGTTATAGCGAAAGTCAACACGTATTCAGAAAAATTTTCGCAGGAATAGCGAATTGGTATATTGACTTTTTGAAGAAATAATTTATAATAACAGTAAATTGAGTAGCTAAAATGAAGAATTCAGGTGCTTTTAATGACCAAAGAAGAGATTGCGTCAAGATTAAAGCAGTACAGGATTAACGCTGGATTTGAAGCAAAAGATGTTGCTGAAAAACTAATCTCTGCTAATATTATCAAAAGTGTAAAATCATTTTATAATTGGGAAAGCGGCAGAACCCAGCCGGATGCTGATACATTTATGTATCTTTGCAATCTTTATGGTGTAAAAGATATTATGCAAGCCTTTGGATTTAAACACACCTCAAAAGAATCGAGGGAATTATCCGAAGCGGAATTTTCTCATATACAAAAATACCGCTCTCTGACCAAAAATGGTCGAAAAGCGGTTGATGCAGTAACGCAAGTATTATATGAAGCGGAAAAAGTAGCAGTTCCAGATAACATCATTCGAATTAATGTGCGCCGCCTTCCGCTCTATGCAGTCGGAGCCAGTGCGGGGGCCGGGAACCCTCTTGACGATTCGCCTTATGATATTGTCGAGGTTGGCCCAGAGGCTCCCCTACAGACCAGTTTCTTGCTAAAAGCTGACGGCGACAGCATGGAACCATTAATTCACAATGATGAAATGCTCTATATAAAACAGCAAAATTACGTTGAGGACGGCGAAATCGGAATCTTCTGGTACGATGACTGCGTATATGTCAAAGAACAAGAGCATAAGGACGGTAAACTATATCTTATTTCTTTAAATCCTCGTTATAAGTCAATAGAGATTCATGACGATTCGATTCACTGCTTTGGAAAAGTGCTAAATAAAGAATTAAGGTGAATCATTTTGATAGCTGTTGCTATGTACTTGCGCAAGTCACGCGCTGAAGAATTAACCGATACGGTTGACGAAACTCTCAATCGCCATAAAACAACGCTGTTAGAATTTGCGCAAAAAAATAATCTCGTTGTTGCCGAGATTTATGAAGAAGTCGTATCTGGTGAAAGCCTATACACCCGCCCGCAAATGCTGAAGCTGCTAGCAGACGTAGAACACGGACTGTATGACGCCGTACTATGTATGGACATCGATCGTCTCGGTCGTGGGTCCATGAGCGATCAGGGCGTCATTTTAGAGACGCTGAAAAATTCCGGTACAAAGATCATTACGCCGCGCAAGGTCTATGATCTAAGTAACGACATGGATGAAACATATTCGGAGTTCGAGTCCTTTATGGCTAGGCAAGAACTGAAGGTGATTAAGCGCAGGATGCAGCGTGGCATTAAACGCACTATTGAGGATGGTGGCTACATTGCCAACGCGCCTTACGGCTACCAGAGGGCCTATCTCGACAAGCGTCCGACGCTGGAAATCAACGAAGATGAAGCAAAATTTGTCCGCATGATGTTTGACCTTTATGCCAATCAAGGTTACGGTTGTCAACGTATTGCCGATACTGTAAACGCTTTGGGGGCCAAGCCACACCGCTCGGATCAGTTTGTCCGAATCTCCATCATGAAAATCCTGAAAAATCCGACTTATATCGGAAAAATTGTCTGGAACCAGAAGACGCAGATCCGGAAAGGCACAAAAGGGAACGCGAAAACAAAGTTTATCTATCATCCGCGCAGCCAATGGACTATTGTAGATGGGCTCCAAAAACCGATCATTGATAAAGAGCTGTTTGAAAAGACACAGCGGGTCATTATGGCGCATACTCATCCGCCGAGCAACACTGGAAAAGTCGAAAATCCACTTGCCGGCCTTATCTATTGCAAACACTGCGGCGGTTTGATGCAGCGTCAGGTCATTCGCCAAGGTGGAGCATATCTAATGTGCCCCCGGCGTGGCTGCATCGTATCGAGTTCTTTGCCCCTCATCGAGCAAACTGTACTTGCCGAACTGCGCAATAAGATAAAAAGTATTCAAGTCGACGCCCATACGGGAACTGATCCGCTTAATTTGCAATATGAGGAAGCCGTAAGGTCTATCCAGTCAGAACGTCAAACCATTGAACGGCAGCTGAATCGATTGCACGACTTTTTGGAACAAGGGATTTATACCGTTGACGTGTTCCTGCAGCGCCAGCAGCTTCTGAATGAAAGGCTTGACAAACTGGCACTGTCACAAAAGCAGCTCACGGAAAAGCGAAAGCCGCAGGACTTGAAAGCACAAGTCTCGGCGATTGAAACCGTTCTGAATCTCTATGAAAATTCTTCCTCGCAAAAGCGAAACGAACTACTGAAGACCGTCATCAGCAAGATCATTTACAGCAAGCGGAAGGGCGCTAAACCCAGCGAGTTTAATTTGGAGTTCTTTTTTGTACCTTTTTACTTATAGCGTGAATACTCTTGCAGCAAAGAATACCTAGAAAACCGCAGAGTCTACTTTACCCCCGACAAGCACGAACTGATCGAGCAGGCGACGAACGTCCGCATCCGCAGCGCGGAAGTGATCAAGGTGTTTCTGCATCTGGAGCCCGTGCCGTTCAACCAGGGCTTCTACGCGGTGGACCTGAACTTCTACCTCGATGTCTGCCTCGACGTGTTCACGCCGCAGACGGCGTGCCCCACCATCATCCACGGCGTGGCGATGGCCAACAAGCGCGTCATCCTGTTCGGCAGCGAGGGCAACGTGAAGATGTTTTCTTCCGGCTCGCATACGGACGATCCCGATGTGGAGCTCTCCACCGGCAAAGTCCTGCCCCAGGCGGTCTGCCAGGTTTCCGAGCCCATCGGCCTTTCCGCGAAGATCAGCGAGCGCGCGCCGCAGGGAGACGTATGCGGCAGGATTCCGGACAGCATCGGCACGCTCTACGGTTCGGAATTCGATTACACCGGCAATCATGTGGTCTACGTCACGGTCGGCCTGTTCACCATCGTCCAGCTCGTGCGCACCGTTCCCATGCTGATCCCGAGCTACGACTTCTATGTCCCGGAAAAGGAAAGCGCTCCGACCTCCGACGGACCGCGTGAAATGTTCAGCAAGATCGAATTCCCCACGGGGGATTTCTTCCCGCCGAACGTCGCGGAATCCAGCCGGAAGAACCCCGGCCCAGGAATGAAAAACGGCTGAAGCAGAGAATCCCCGCCCCGGATACGAGGCGGGGATTTCCATATGCTCAGCGCTTTTCCAGCCGGGCGAAATTCGCCATGAGCTTCTTGGTGCCGACTTTCTCAAACGCGATCTCAAGCAGCGTGTCGTTCCCCATCGGGCTGACGGCAAGCACCGTACCACCGCCGAACGTGCGGTGGTACACCGTGTCCCCGGGCCGGAATACAATCCCGCACGGCTTCGGCCCCGCAGGCTGCGCGGACGGCATGCCCCGCGGAACGGACGGGGAGCGCGGCGCCGCGGCGCGGGAAAAGCCGCCGGGTTCCCCGCGGTCCCACTGCTTTTCCGCGCGGCTGAAATCCACAAGCTCCTCCGGGATTTCCTTGAGGAAACGGGAAGAAGGGTTCCTCTGCGTGCTGCCGAAGAGGACGCGCGAGGACGCATGGAGGATATACAGCTCCTGCTTTGCGCGCGTGATGGCCACATAGGCGAGGCGCCGCTCCTCCTCCACTTCCTGCGGATTGAAGAGGACGTGCATTCCGGGGAAAATACCCTCTTCAAATCCCGGCAGAAAAACGACCGGAAATTCGAGCCCCTTGGCGGAGTGCATCGTCATCAGGACGGAGCTGTCCGACGAAGCGTCGTAATTGTCGATATCGGTGAGGAGCTGCACCTCCTCCAGGTAATCGGACAGGTCCGCCTCGGGGCCGTTCTCCTCGGAAAAGCGGACAAGATGGGAGGCAAGCTCGTTGACATTGTCGATGCGGTCCTGCGCGTCCGCTTCGCCGGATGCGGCAAGCGCCTCCACATAGCCCGTTTTCTCCAGCACCTGTTGGTAAAGCTCCGCAAGGCTGGTCTCGCTGTCCGAAGCGGCCTCGGAAAGACTCCGGATCATCGCGGAAAAATCCATGAGCTTTTTCGCGGATCGCTTCAGCGGCTCGAACTGGTCCGCATGGCTGAAAACGCCGAAGAGGCTCTCCCCGGTTCCGGAGGCGATCTGCTGCGCCTGCGCGACCGTCTTTTCGCCGATGGCGCGTTTCGGACTGTTCACGATGCGGAGCAGGCGGATCTCGTCGTCCGGGTTGCTGATCACGCTCAGATACGCGATCATGTCGCGGATCTCCCTGGTGTCGAAAAAGCGGTGGCCGCCGACCACGCGGTGCGGGATGGAGGACTTCGTGAAAATCCGCTCGATGGTGTTGGACTGCGAGTTCATGCGGTAGAGGACCGCAAAATCGGAGAACTTCCGCCCCGCCGCCACCCCGCTCAGGATCTTCTGGGCAATGTAGTTGGCCTCGTCTTCCTCATCCTCCGCCGTATGTACCCGGATCTTTGCGCCGGGTGGATTCTCCGTCCAGAGCGTCTTGCCCTTGCGGTTCTCGTTGTTGCTGATCACGGCGTTCGCCGCATGGAGGATCGTCTGGGTGGAGCGGTAATTCTGCTCCAGGCGGATGGTTTTCGCCCGCGGGAACGATTTTTCAAAGCTGAGGATGTTTTCGATCGTCGCGCCGCGGAACTGGTAGATGCTCTGGTCGTCGTCCCCCACGACGCACAGGTTGCCGTATTTTCCGGAAAGCAGGCTCACAAGCAGATACTGCGCGCGGCTGGTGTCCTGGTACTCGTCCACCATCACGTAGCGGAAACGGTTCCGGTAATATTCCAGAACGTCCGGGTGGCCCCGGAACAGCTCGATCGTGCGGAAAATCAGGTCGTCGAAATCCATCGCGTCCGCGTCCCGCAGGTGCTTTTCGTAAAGGCGGTAAAGCGCGCCGATCTTGGCCAGGCGCAGGTCGCTCCCCGCGGCGCGGTAGAATTCGTCGGGGCCGACCATGGAGTCCTTGGCGCGGGAAATCTCAGAGAGGGCCATCCGGTACGGGATCTTCTTGTCGTCGACGCCGAGTTCCTTCTGGCAGTCTTTCATCAGGCGTTTCGAGTCGTCCGTGTCATAAATGGTGAAGCGTTTGGTGAAGCCGATTTTATCCGCGTCGCGGCGGAGGATGCGCGCGCACGACGAATGGAACGTGCACGCCCAGACCTCGTCCCCTTCCGACCCGAGGATGGCGGAGAGGCGCTCCTTGAGCTCGTTGGCCGCCTTGTTTGTGAACGTGATGGCCATGATGCGCCACGGCGGGCACGGCTCCACGGCCAGTGCGCCGCGAAGCTCCGCGGGGATCGGCCCGCCGCCGCGCACGCAGGCGGAAAGGGCGTCCGCTTCCGCCGCGCCCACGCGGGAAACGTCGCGGCTCCGGTAGGCGTTGCCGTACCGGACCAGGTTCGCCGCCCGGTTCACGAGAACCGTCGTTTTGCCGCTGCCGGCCCCCGCAAGAATCAGCAGCGGGCCGTTCACCTGGAACACGGCCTCCTTCTGCCTCGCGTTCATGCGTGAAAATTCCTGCTCCAGCGCCTTGCGGCGCAGCCCGATGATCTCTTCCTCCGTCAATCCGTCCACCGCCATATCAGAATTTGCCGAGCGCAACCGCCAGCCGTTTCATTGTAGCCGATTTCAGCCCAAATAGCAAGCGGGCGGCCCGCGCCGGGCCACGCCCGGCCGGGGAAGACGGGCACGAAAATCGGCGGCCCGCAAAAGCGGCGCCGCCGAAAGGCAACGGAACGGAACTTCAGGAATCAGATGCGCGCGACGCCGGATTTGCGGGCGGCCCCGGCCACCGCTTTCGCCACGGCGGCGGCGACGCTGCGGTCGAGCGCGTTCGGGATGATATAGTCCGGAGCGAGCTTGTCGTCCGTCACAAAAGAAGCAATGGCGCGGGCAGCCGCGATCTTCATCTCGTCGTTGATGTCGGAAGCGCGCACGTCCAGCGCGCCGCGGAAAATGCCCGGGAACGCGAGCACGTTGTTGATCTGGTTCGGGAAGTCGCTGCGGCCCGTCCCCACGACGGCCGCTCCGGCCTTCAGGGCCTCGTCCGGCATGATCTCCGGCACAGGGTTCGCCATCGGGAAAAGGATCGGATCCTGATTCATGCTCCGGACCATTTCCGCCGTGACGCAGTGCGGCGCGGAAACGCCGATGAACACGTCGGCGCCTTTCAGCGCATCCGCGAGCGTTCCCTTCCGCTTGTCGCGGTTCGTGATGGCGGCCATTTCCTCCTTGACGGGGTTCAGATTGTCGCGGCCCTCGTAGATGGCGCCGTGGCGGTCGCACATAATGACGTTTTTCATACCGAGGGCGATCAGCAGGCGGATGATCGCCACGCCGGCGGCCCCGGCGCCGCTGGTCACGACCTTGACCTCCCCGATTTTTTTACCGGTAAGCTTCAGGGCGTTCAGCATGGCGGCGAGCGTAACGACGGCCGTTCCGTGCTGGTCGTCGTGGAAAATCGGGATGTCGCAGCAGGCCTTCAGACGCTTCTCGATCTCAAAGCAGCGCGGCGCGGAAATGTCTTCCAGGTTGATGCCGCCGAAGCTCCCTGCGATCAGGCGCACCGTGTTTACAATATCGTCGACGTTTTTCGAGCGGACGCACAGCGGAATCGCGTCCACGCCGCCGAAGCTCTTGAACAGGGCGCATTTCCCCTCCATCACCGGCATGCCGGCCTCCGGGCCGATGTCGCCCAGGCCGAGCACCGCGCTGCCGTCCGTTACGACGGCCACAAGGTTCGCGCGGCGCGTCAGCTCGTAGCTCTTGCTGACGTCCTTCTGAATTTCCAGGCAGGGCTGGGCCACACCCGGCGTATATGCCAGCGAAAGGTCTTCGCGGGTATTCAGCGGCGCGCGGCAGACGACCTCGATCTTGCCCTTCCACTCATAGTGCTTTTTCAGGGATTCCTTCGCATAGTCCATGAAATTCAGCTCCTAATTCGTTATTTATAATTGTGATGTCGCTAATATAGCGCCCGCCTTCAAATATCCAGCTTGGAAATCGTATCCTTCAGCAGGTTGGCGCTTGCGGATATTTTTTCGACTTCGGCGCCGGTGAGGGGCGGCGTCACGCTGTTGGCAAGCCCGTCGCGGTTGAGCACGAACGGGATGCTCATGCAGACGTCGGTAAAGCCGTACTCGCCGTGCAGCATGCCGGAAAGCGGCAGGATCGTGTTGGTGTCGCGCAGGATCTGGCTGCAGATCGACGTCGTGGCGACGGCGATGGCGTAATAGGTCGCGCCCTTCAGGCGGATCACCTCGCCGCCGGACTTGTGCACGTTGCCTTCGATCTGGGCGCAGTCAATCGGGGTGTAGTCCTTGTGTTCCCTGTGCAGGTTGTCCGCATAGGCTTCCACGGAGATGCCGCCCACGTTCGTGATGGACCACGGGATCACGGCCGAATCCCCGTGCTCGCCGAGGACGTACGCATGGACGTTTTTCGGGTCCACGCTGAGGTGCTGCCCGATGATCTCGCGCAGACGGGCGGAGTCAAGCAGGGTGCCGGATCCCAGCACATGGCGCTCCGGCAGGCCCGTGGTTTTCAGGATCGTGTAGGTGATGATGTCGACCGGATTGCTGACGACGACGTAAATCGCGTTCGGCGCGTATTTTACGGCCTCCGGCATGACGCTCTTAATGATGTTGACGTTTCCCTGGGCAAGATCGATCCGCGTCTGGCCGGGTTTGCGCGCGCAGCCGAGCGTGACGACGACGATATCGGAACCTTCGATGTCGGAATAATCGCCGGAGTAAATGTCGACCGACGGGCAGATGGCCGTGCACTGGATGATGTCCATCGCCTCGCCCGCCGCCTTGTTTTTATTGATATCCACCAGAACAATTTCGGAGGCAAGTCCCTCCAGGGTGATGGTGTAGGCGATCGTCGCCCCGACATTTCCGGCACCAAGGATGCTGATCTTGTTTGCTTTTCTCATACGGTTAAGAATTTCCTCCTATAGTTAAAGTATTTTTTACAGTCCGCCGCACGCCGCAAAAAACGGAAAAGCGGGTGCATCGGGACCAAACAGGCAAAGGAAGCGGTTGGGTGCGGCCTGCCGTTTCAATCGGCTTTGCGGCCGCGCATCAGCCTGCGCTCACTCGGCTCTTGTCCGAGACGGGATTTCCGCGGAAAAAGCCTACTAAGTCATTATGAGATTATTATACGCTTGATGCGCGCGGAAATAAATAGGGTAGACGGCAAATAAGGGGAAAAAAGATTCCGGCGCGTCGATTTCCGGGCCTGAACTATCGGGGATGGAAACGATTAGGGTTGATAATTGTCAAAAAATAGTCTATAATTTAACCGGTTTCAGCATAATCTGTTTCCGCCGCACCGCGCCCGGCGGTACGGCAAATTGTTCTTTTGAATAACGGGGTGAAAAATCGTGCGGAAGAGCTGGAAGCGTGCGGTGCGCGCACTCAAATTCTCGGCGGCCATATTTTTCTCCGCCGCCGTCCTGGCGGCATCCATTCCTCTCGCGGCAAACGCCGCGGGCGTTTCCGCCATAACGACGGATTTCCTGAACCTGCGCCAGGGCGCCGGGACCAACACGCGGGTTTTGGAAACGCTCGGGGACAACGTCACGGTAACCGTTCTGGATAACTCCGACAGCCAGTGGGCGAAGGTGCAGACCGCCGGCGGAAAAGTAGGCTACTGTTTTAAACAGTATCTCCGCTTTTCCGGAGAAACCGCCCCGTCGCCGTCCGCCGCCACCGGTTCCGCGACGGTGACGACGGGACTGAACCTGCGCGCCGGTCCTTCGCTGAGCAGCGGCATCCTGCGGGTACTCTCCGCGGGGACGCAGCTGAAGATTCTGGACAACTCCGACAGCGAGTGGGCGAAGGTGCAGACTCCGTCCGGGCAGCAGGGCTGGTGCTGCAAAACCTACCTGAAGTTCAGCGCCCCGCAGAATGCGGCCCAGACGGGCAGCCAGAACACCGGTTCGGCATCGCCCGCTTCCGGCGCGGCCGCCACGACGACGGATTACCTGAATCTGCGGGAAGGAGCGGGCCTCGGCTACCGCGTCCTGCTGACGATGGCAAAGGGGCTGAAGGTCTCCGTTCTGGACAACTCCAACGCCTCGTGGGTGAAGGTTCTCACGCCCGGCGGCAAACAGGGCTGGTGCAGCCGGGAATATCTGAACGTAACGGGCGGCGCAAGCAGCCCCGCCTCCCCGCCCGCATCGAGCGGAAACGACTCGCAGGGCTCCGCCGCCCTGACCGGCGCTTCCGTCACCGCCGATCTCCTCCGGCTGCGGGAAAAGGCGAACACATCCTCTCAAATTCTCTCCAGCCTGCCGTACGGCACTTATTTGAAAGCGCTGGCCGGTGTGCAGAACGGCTGGATCCGCGTTCAGGCACCGGATGGAAAAACCGGCTACGTGTGCGCGGAGTACATAAAGCTTCTGTACGGCAGCGATATGGGCTCGGCCCAGAACAGCGGTTCCCTTGCAATCTCCGCCGCGTCGCGCACGGTGCCGCAGGGGAAAACGCTCTGGCTCACCTGCCCCGGCGCGGCTTCCTGGGCAAGCAGCAACCCCGCCGTCGCAACGGTTTCCAACGGCTATGTGTACGCCGTTGCGCCCGGGACGGCGCAGATTACGGCCTCCTCAGGCTCCAATACGGCTTCCTGCGCCATGTCGGTCACGGAAGCGGAAGCCGTGCGGGCGGCGTTCGCTTCACCGAACATTGCGGCGCCGGGCGAGCGGATCACCTTCACGGCGGTGACCGACGCCTCGCGCGACGGCGTGGAATTCACCGTCGTCCTGCCGGACGGGGGGACGCAGACGCTGGAAGCTTCCGCCGCGCGCAGCGACACGACCGGCGGCGTTACCACGCGCGTATGGACGGCGTGCGCTTCCTTCCGCTCGGCGGGCGTCTACGATTTCACCGCGCGCGCTTCCGCGGACGGTTCGTTCCGTTCCGGCGGTGTTTCTTCCAGCGCCTGGGTTTCGACGCAGGGCAGCGAAACGGCCGCGACGAGCGAAAAACGCCGCGCAAGCGACAAGATGATCTCGCTGATCGCCCAGTGGGAGGGTTACGTCCCGGAGGTCTACGCGGACCAGCTCGCCTCCAGCCATGTGCCGACAATCGGCTACGGCTGCACGCTGAGCGCCAACGATATTTTCTACAACAACATCAGCCAGACGGAAGCGTGGGCACTTCTGATCGACAAGGTCAACAATTCCTCCTATACGTCGGAGCTGAACAAAATGATCGAAAACCGCCGCTACCGGATGAACCAGAACCAGGCCGACTGCCTGATCAGCTTTGCTTTCAACGTGGGGGCGGGTTATTTCAACAGCAGCCGGGAAACGGACTTCCGCCGTATCATGGACAACGCGGTCGTGCCGCCGGACATCCCGGGCTCCGGGCTGGCGGCGACAGTGACTTACGACGCTTCCATGCGCGCAGCCCCCGCCCTGTCGTCGGATCCCGTGTGCAGGATTTCCTCCGGGACGGCTGTCACCGTAATCGATCAGGATTTTTCGGAGCAAAAAGACGGCTGGTATCGGCTCCGGCTTTCCAACGGGCTGACAGGCTGGATGAATTCCGGCTATGTCCGCCTGGCGAACGCCGACAGCCTCGTCCACGACCTGAATTACACGAATGCCTACGCGTTCGGCACGGAGCTGATCCTCTGGAACCAAGCCAACGGCAAATTCTACTCCGGTCTTTTCTACCGCCGGCTCGGGGAAGCCAACGTCTACAATTACGGCGATTACGAGGGCGTGCGCTACAACCGTTACGGCTATACCTATCCGCCTTCCGCGTCGTCGCTGAACTGATTTTTCCCGGAAAAAGCTTCCCCGCCGCAAGGTCTTGCGGCGGGGATTTTTCTGCCGACCATCCGGCGTGCATCAGAGACGGGCAGGCGCGCTTCCGCCGCACTCTATCAAAAAGGGCGTAAAATAATCCGTAAAATCAGAAGATGCACCCTTCACAGCCTTCAGAGCCGACCGGAAAGGCTGCGGAAGCTGGGAAAATCCCTTATAAACTGATTTTCCCTTCCTTGCCGCTGATAACGTAATACGCCAGACCGTCCTCCGGCTTGATATAGAGCCTGCAGGAATGGACGGCCCCTTCGTTGTTCGCGCGGAAATCCGTCTTCGCGCGCTCCAGGAGCTCCGCGCAGGAGGTTTCCTTGCCGCCCCATTGGACATAAACCTCCGGGATAATCGCCGCCGCCGCTTTTTTCCCGGCTTCGTTCGCCTTTTCTCCCGTTTCCCCAATGGCGGACACGGCTTTTTTCCCTACCTGGGCCGCTTTTTCTCCCGTCGCTTCCAATACTTCGGAGGCCTTTTCCCCGGCTTCCGACGCCTTCTGCGCGGTCGCCTTGGCGATTCCGCCTACGACCTGCGAGGCCTGCTCGACCTTTTTCCCCACGGGTTCCAGTTTTGCCTTGATGTCTTCTTTGCTGATTTTCTTTCGTCTTGCCATAAAGTGCTCTCTCCTTTCATCCGCATCGATCCCGGCCGCGGACGGGGTTGTCCCGTTCGGGCCGCAAAGCAGGTGCATCTCTGATTGCTTCCATTGTAAGTTGTTTTTTCGTATTTTGCAATCGGATTTTGACCTTTGAGCAGGAAACGCAAGGAAAAGCCGGCTTTTCCGCTCAAGAGGAAGCCGAACAGTATTATCCCCCGCCGGTGAAAACAAATTCAGGCCGTACCGATACGACCGCCTTGTAGGTCCAGCCGTTTCGGATTATAATAGAGACGCGTCCGCGGTGGAAACGCGGAAACCGAATTTTCAGGAGGTTTTTGTATGAAGTATCCCGTCGTCAAGATCAAGACCACACAGGGCGTCATCGAGCTGGAGCTTTACCCTGACGTCGCCCCGAACACCGTGAACAACTTCATCTCCCTGGTCCGCAAGAAATTTTACGACGGCACCACCTTCCACCGCATCATCCCGAAGTTCATGATCCAGGGCGGAGACCCGAAGGGAAACGGCACGGGCGGCCCCGGATACAGCATCCGCGGCGAATTCGCCTCGAACCATTTTCCGAACGATCTGAAACACGAGCGCGGCGTCGTTTCCATGGCGCGCGCGATGAATCCGAACAGCGCCGGCTCGCAGTTTTTCATCATGGTGGAAACCGCCTCATACCTTGACGGCGAGTACGCGGCCTTCGGACGGGTGATCTCCGGCATGGAGGAAGTGGACCGCATCGTCTCCGTTCCCCGCGACTACGACGACAGGCCGCTGGAAGAGCAGAAAATCGTTTCCGTCACGGTAGACACATTCGGCGAAAAATACGGCGAACCGAAAAAGGCGTAAGCGGCGATGCGGATTTTACGGAAATTCGTCAACTATTATCATCCCTACCGCGGGATTTTCTGGTTCGATATGTTCTGCGCGCTCGTGCTTTCCGCCGTCGACGTTTCGTTCCCGCAGATCCTGCGCGCGCTGACCGCCGGCCTGTTCACCCAACCCGGCGGCAAAATCCTGCGCGCGCTTCCCCTCCTGGCGGCCCTGCTGCTGGGGATTTACCTCATCCGGTTCGGCTGCCAGTACTACATCACGTCCTGGGGACACATTATGGGCGCGCGCATGGAGAGCAACATGCGCCGTGATCTGTTCGACCATTACCAGAAGCTCTCGTTTTCCTACTACGACCGGAACAACACCGGCGAAATGATGAGCAAGCTCGTCTCCGACCTGTTCGACATTTCCGAGCTCGCGCATCACGGGCCGGAGAACATCCTGATCTCTCTGCTGAAAATCGCCGGCTCGTTCGCGCTGATGATGGCGATCAGCGTCCCCATGACGCTGGTTCTCGCCGCCGTCACCGCCATGATGTTCGTCTTCAGCGCCCGGAAAAACAAGGAGATGCGTTCCATCTTTCTCGACAACCGCAGACAGATCGCCGGCGTGAACTCCCAGGTGCAGGACAGCCTTGCGGGCATCCGCGTGGTGAAGTCCTTCGGGAACGAAGACCTGGAACGAGAAAAATTTGCAAAAAGCAATCTGCGCTTTCTGGACTCGCGCAAGAACAGTTACCGGCTCCTGGGAAACTTCCGCGCGTGGAACACCTTTCTGGAGGGGCTGCTTTATCTCACCGTGCTGGTACTCGGCGGTTATCTTGTGGCGCAGAAAAGTCTGAGCCTCGCCGACCTCTCCATCTACGCGCTGTACATCAACATTTTCGTCAACCCCATCGACGTGCTCGTGGAGTTCACCGAGCTGTTTCAAAAAGGCTACTCCGGTTTCCGGCGTTTCGTGGAGGTCCTCGACACCGACCCCGAGATCCAGGATAAACCCGGCGCAAAGGACCTCGGCCCCGTACAGGGAAACATCGAGTACCGCGGCGTCTCCTTCCAGTACAACGTCAAGGAACCGGTTCTCAACCATATCGACCTGAAGATCAGGGCCGGGGAAAAGCTTGCGCTCGTCGGGCCTTCCGGCGGCGGAAAAACCACGCTCTGCTCGCTGCTGCCGCGCTTTTACGACGTAACCGCAGGCAGCGTGACGCTGGACGGCCGCGACGTGCGGAACGTGACGCTGCGCTCCCTGCGCGCCGCCATCGGCCTGGTGCAGCAGGACGTCTACATGTT
>ENA-UOOK01004699-UOOK01004699.1-fermentation-metagenome-genome-assembly--contig:-NODE-4699-length-14388-cov-6.157957_pt1 | contig 14388 bp, 13 predicted proteins | sample MGYA00245777_ERZ724023 | MGnify/ENA primary metagenome ERZ724023 (study PRJEB28704, sample SAMN03018312) | fermentation metagenome | biome: anthropogenic terrestrial biome; feature: soil; material... | reverse complement strand
CCCTATCCCTGCAGGCCCGGATCAGAACGAAATCCGTTCTGCGATGTAATCCTCCAGTTTGTCGATGGAGATGCGGTCCTGCTTCATCGTGTCGCGGTCGCGGACGGTCACGCAGCCGTCCTCCCCGCTCTGGAAGTCGTAGGTGACGCAGAACGGCGTGCCGATCTCGTCCTGGCGGCGGTAGCGCTTGCCGATGGAGCCGGTGTCGTCGTAATCCGCGCTGAACTTCTTGGAAAGACGGGTGTGGATCTCCTGCGCCCTGTCGTTCAGCTTCTTGCTCAGGGGCAGGACGGCGCACTTGTAGGGCGCGAGCGCCGGATGCAGGCGCAGCACGACGCGTATGTCCTTCTTGGCCTCGTTCACCATTTCCTCGTCGTAGGCGTCCGCGAGGAATGCGAGAGCCACGCGGTCCGCGCCGAGCGACGGCTCGATCACATAGGGGACGTAGTGCTCGCCGGTCTCCTGGTCGAAGTAGGAAAGGTCCCTGCCGCTGTGCTCCTGGTGGCGCTTCAGGTCGTAATCCGTGCGGTCGGCGATTCCCCAGAGCTCGCCCCAGCCGAACGGGAACAGGTATTCGATGTCCGTCGTGGCCTTGGAGTAGAAAGAGAGCTCCTCCTTTTCGTGGTCGCGCAGGCGGATGTTTTTCTCCGTGATGCCGAGCCCGAGCAGGAAATCCCTGCAGGAATCTTTCCAGTAGCGGAACCATTCCAGGTCGGTGTCCGGCTTGCAGAAGAACTCCAGCTCCATCTGCTCGAACTCGCGGATGCGGAAGATGAAGTTCCCCGGCGTGATCTCGTTGCGGAAGCTCTTGCCGATCTGGCCGATGCCGAACGGCAGCTTGCGGCGCGTGGTGCGCTGCACGTTCGCGAAGTTCACGAAGATGCCCTGCGCCGTCTCTGGGCGCAGATAGAGCTGGCTTTTCGCGTCTTCGGTCACGCCCTGGAAGGTTTTGAACATCAGGTTGAACTGCCGGATGTCTGTGAAGTTTTCGCTTCCGCAGTTGGGGCATTTGATGTGGTGTTCCCGGATGAACGCCGTCATCTTCTCATTGCTCCAGCCGTCGGCGCTCTCGCCGGTGTAGGCCTCGATCAGCTTGTCGGCGCGGTGGCGCGTCTTGCAGTCGCGGCAGTCCATCAGCGGATCGGAAAAACCGCCCACGTGGCCCGACGCCACCCAGACCTCCGGGTTCATCAGGATGGCGGCGTCGAGGCCCACGTTGTAGGGGCTTTCCTGCACGAACTTTTTCCACCACGCGCGCTTGATGTTGTTTTTGAACTCCACGCCCAGCGGCCCGTAGTCCCATGCGTTGGAAAGCCCCCCGTAGATCTCGGAGCCGGCGTAGACGAATCCGCGGTTCTTGCAAAGGGCCACGATCTGATCCATTGTTTTCTCGGTTGCCTGCATCTTTTTCCTCCATTTGGGAATGCTGGCTGCATTCCGCAATTTATTTTTTGCGAAAGATAAAACGTTTGCTCAGCACATAATTGATGATGATGACGAAGACATTGTCGAGAATCTTCGCCCACAGGTCGCCCCAGCGGCATACGTCGATGAGAAGCCACAGGCAGGCGTAATCCACTCCGAGCGAAAGCAGTCGGGCGGCGATAAATTCGACGAATTCCCGCCAGAAAACGAAGGTTTCCATGCTTTTGCTGCGGAACACCCAGAGCTTGTTCGTAATGAACGCGAAGACCACGGCGAGAATCCACGCCAGGATGTTCGCGGCCTGCCAGCTCCAGTGCAGGAGGCTGATTGAAAAGTGAAAGATCAGAATGTTGACGGCCGTGGTCCCAAGGCCGAAAATGATATAGAGCAGCATCTCGGGCGTCGTCATGTAGCGCCAGATTTTTTTGATGAGGTTCACACTGCCACCGCCATTCCATTAATAGTATCAGTTTACCATTCCTGCGGTTTTCTTTCAAGAAGAATGCGGAAAAATTCCCGTTCGGCCCGTCCCGAACGGGTTCCCGCCGCGCGGTGGTCCGGTAAAGGGAACGCGAATGGTTATGCGCTGGAAAAGTTGCAATATACTTGCGCGGCGCTGCCGACAGCCGTACAATAAAGTTAGGAAAAGAGATACCGCCGGAACGACGGAAATTTTCGGAAGGGGATCATCATTCATGTCGGAACTTTATCCTATGAAACTTCGGGCCGCGTGCAAGGATTATATCTGGGGAGGCACGAGGCTCCGCACGGAGTATGGCCAGCACAGCGACGCGGACCGCGTCGCTGAGAGCTGGATGCTTTCCAGCCATCCGGACGGGCCCTCGACCATTGAGAACGGCGAGTTCGCCGGCATGACGCTGCCGGAGTATTTCACAAAGGCCGGCCGCGGGGGCTTCGGCACGGACTGCGCCCGTTTTCCCGATTTCCCCGTCCTGATCAAGCTCATCGACGCGAAGGAGAGGCTCTCCATCCAGGTGCACCCGGACGACGCTTACGCCCGCGCGCACGGCGAGCCGTTCGGAAAGACCGAGATGTGGTACGTGGTGGACTGCGAGCCGGGCGCGTCGCTGTATTACGGCTTCGACCACGAGATCCCGAAAGAGGAGTTCAAGCGGCGCATCGAGGGCAATACGCTCGAGGAAGTGCTGAACAGGGCCCCGGTCCACAAGGGCGACGTGTTCTTCATCACGGCAGGCACGCTCCACGCCATCGGCGCGGGCATCCTCATCGCGGAGATCCAGCAGAGCTCGAACCTCACCTACCGCATCTACGACTACGGGCGGCTGGGGAAAGACGGGAAGCCGCGCCAGCTGCACATCGCGCAGGCGCTCGACGTGACGCGCCTGGCGCCGCCGGCCCATCCGTCCGGCGCCCAGGGCGCGCGGGAGGCGCTTCCCGGCGGCACGCGCAGGCTGCTTGCGTCCTGCGACATCTTTACCGTGTACGAGATGGAGGTCCGGGACATGGTTTTCCGCGCGGATGAAAAAAGCTTCCATTCCATCCTGTGCCTTGCGGGCGAGGCGGCGCTGCGGCGGAACGGCCGGAGCGTGCTCGATTTGCGCAAGGGAGACAGCGTCTTTCTCCCGGCCGGGTACGGCGAGTACGAAGTGTCGGGGGACTGCCATATCCTGCAGACGACCGTTTGAGCCTCAGATGACGAAGCCGCCGTTCACGCCGAGCACCTGCCCCGTGAGGAAGCCCGCTTCGGGCGAAGCGAGGAACGAGACTGCGGCGGCGATGTCCTCCGGCCGGCCGAGGCGGCCGAGCGGCGTGTCCTCCGCAAGGCCGCGCAGGACCTCCGGGCCGAAGGCCGCGTTCATAGGCGTGTCGATCACGCCGGGGGCCACGCAGTTCACCCGGATGCCGGACGGACCCACCTCTTTCGCGAGCGCTTTCGTCAGGCCGATGACGGCGGCCTTTGCGGCGGAGTAGGCGACCTCGCACGACGCGCCCACCTGCCCCCACATGGAGGAGATGTTGATGATGACGCCGCGCTTTTCACGGATCATGTGGGGAAGCGCGAGCCGGCAGCAGTGAAACACTCCGGTCACGTCGACGGCGATCATCCGCTGCCAGTCTTCCTCCGTCAGGTCGGTGAACAGTTTTTGCTGCGCGATGCCGGCGTTGTTGACGAGCACGTCGATGTCCCCGGCGGCGCGGAACATGGCTTCCGCCTGCGCCCGGTCCGAAACGTCCGCCCGGAAAGCCGCGGCGCGCGGCAGCCGGCAGCCGGCATTCAGCTCGTCCCGCAGCGCGACCGCGGCCCGTTCCGCATGCACGTAATTGAGCGCGACGAAGAAACCGTCGCGGCAGAGCCTGCGCGCGATCGCCCGGCCGATGCCGCCCGTCGCCCCGGTAATGAGAACTTTCTCCATACGAATCCTCCTGTAAGGCCCCTCCGCCGAGGGGCCTTGTTTCCGTCTGTCACGACGATGCGTCTTTGCGCGCCGGCATTTGCCCCGCGCGCCGCCGGGATAAGAAAGGGCCGCCGCGTTCTGCCGCGGCGGCCCGTGATGAAAATCCTTCGGCCGGTCAGATGGCCGCGAGGACGATGAAGTTCAGGATGAAGAGAATCGAGGAAACAAGCAGGATCGGGTGAATTTCCTTGAATTTGCCCTTCACGATCTTGATGATGCAGTAGAAGATGAAACCGGCGGCGATGCCGTAGGAGATGCTGTAGGCGAGCGCCATGAAGATGCCGGCGCCGAATGCCGGGATGGCTTCTTCCAGATCGGGCCAGTTGATTTCCTTGAAGGAGCTCATCATCATGATGCCGACGATCACGAGGGCCGGGGCCGTGGCTGCGGCCGGGATGCAGCCGGCGATCGGCGCGAGGAAGGAGCTGAGAACAAACAGGATGGCGGTGACGAGGCTCGTCAGGCCGGTGCGGCCGCCCGCGCCGATGCCCGCCGCGCTTTCCACATAGGTCGTCGTGTTGGAGGTGCCGAAGATGGAGCCGATGGAGGTGGCGATGGAATCGGCGAACAGGGCGCGGTCCATCTTGGAGTGGAAGCCGCTGCTGTTTTTCATGGCGGCCATATCTTCATCGCTGAAGATTCCGCTGCGGCGGCCCGTGCCGATGAAAGTGCCGATGGTGTCGAACGTATCGGAAAGGCTGAACGCGAAGATCGTCATAATGACGAGCAGAATTTTACCGGGATCCGCAAACAGCGAACCCATGCCGTTCGCGCCGAAGGCCGCGCCGAACGTGAGGCCGAGCTTCGAGAAAGAGGAGCCCAGGGTGGCGAAGGAGATGGAGGCGCCTGCGAAGCTCGTCACGCCCATCGGGATGCCGATCAGCGTTGTGGCGAGGATGCTGATGAGGATCGCGCCCTTCACGTTGAGCATCAGCAGCACCACGACGAGGACGATGCCGATCAGGGCCAGCAGCACGGAAGGCTGGTTGAACGCGGCGATGGATGGAACCACGCCGCCGTTGGAGGCGACGGAGGTGACGGCGGAGTAGCTTGCCTTCGGGTCGTAGGCCTGGCCGTTGACGGAGAGGATGGATCCGGCGTCGGTGGAGAACTGGATCAGGTTCGCGTCCTTCAGGCCGATGTACGCCACGAAGATGCCGATGCCCCCGCTGATGGCGTTCTGCACGCTCTTCGGGATGGACTGGATGATCATTTTACGGAACTTTGTGACGGTAATGAGGATGTTGATGATGCCGCAGATGAATACCATGGCGAGCGCCTGCTGCCATGTGAACTTCAGCGCGAAGCACACCGTGTAGGTGAAAAACGCGTTCAGTCCCATGCCCGGCGCCTGCGCGTAAGGCACGTTGGCGAACAGCGCCATCACGAGCGTGCCGATCGTCGAGGCGATGATGGTGGCCAGGAAGACCGCCTGCGTGTCCATCCCGGTCTGGCCGAGCACCTGCGGGTTGACAAACAGGATGTACGACATGGTGAAGAATGTCGTGAGGCCGGCGATGATCTCGGTTTGGACGGTTGTGCCGCTGCCCTTCAGGTTGAAGAAGTCGCCCTTCGGGTGAATCGGCTGCATTTTGTTTTCCTCCATATTCTTCCCTCCGCGATAAAAATTACCCGACAGTCCTGTCGGGCCAAACTTTACAAAAACAGTATATCGGTTTCAGCGAAAGAAAGCAATACTTGATTTAGACAAAATCTAGGCCCTTTGTCATAGATTATTCATAATTTTCGGCGGACTCCATATATAAACTCCCTTTTCCTTGCAAACGCGGCCCGGCCGGATTATGAATTTCTGGTTGCCTGTTTCCTGCAAAAGGACGGAAATCCGGGCGGATTCCCTACGCGCGCAGCCGCATGCCCGCTTTCTTTCAGGGAGCGCCGTAGTTTTTTTCCACCGGCAGCTCCGCGCGGGCGTTCAGGTCCGGCCCGGCCGTGTGCCCGGCTCGGAATTCGTAGAAGCCCTGGGCGCCCACCATGGCGCCGTTGTCGCCGCAGTAGCGCAGCTCCGGCCGGTAGAACGCGAGACCGCGTTTCCGGCATTCCCGTTCCAGCGTGCGCCGCAGCAGCGAGTTGGCCGAAACGCCCCCCGCAATGGCGAGCTTTTTCGCGCCGGTGTCCCGTGCCGCCGCAAAAAAGTTGCGTGTCAGGCAGTCCACCACGGCCTGACGGTAAGAAGCCGCGAGGTCCGGGACGCGGATGGTTTCGCCGCGCTGCGCCGCGTTGTGGATCAGGTTGATGACGTGCGTTTTCAGGCCGGAGAAGCTGAAGTCGTAGGGCGCGCCGTCCACCGAGGGGCGCGGCAGCCGGTACGCTTTCGCGTCTCCGCTTTCGGCAATTCTGTCCAGCTCCACGCCGCCGGGGTAGGGGATACCCATGGCGCGCGCGGCTTTGTCGAAGGCCTCGCCGGCGGCGTCGTCGCGCGTGCGGCCGAGCACGCGCAGCTCTGTGTAGTCCTCCACCTGCACGATATGGGTGTGCCCGCCGGAGACGACGAGGCACAGAAAAGGCGGCTCCAGCTCCGGGAAGGTCAGGTAGTTCGCCGCGATGTGCGAGCGCAGGTGGTGGACCGGCACGAGCGGCAGGCCGGATGCGAGCGAAAGGCCCTTCGCAAAGTTGACGCCCACCAGGAGCGCGCCGATCAGCCCGGGGGCGTAGGTGACGGCCACGGCGCCGAGTCCGCCCAGGTCCGTGCCCGCGTCGCCGAGCGCTTTCCGAACGACGGCGGAGATCGCCTCGCAGTGCCGCCGCGAGGCGATCTCCGGCACGACGCCGCCGTACAGCCTGTGTTCCGCCACCTGCGACGCCACTACGTTGGAGAGCACGGTCCGCCCGTTCTCGACCACTGCGGCGGCCGTTTCGTCGCAGGAGCTTTCGATGCCAAGCAGTTTCATGCCTTTTTCTCTCTTCCCGCGCGGCAGCCGAACCCGGCCTCCAGCGCGCTTTTTTTCGTACCTCCGGCGCCGTTGCGGACGCTGACGCGCACGTGAACGCCGTTTTTCAGGGGGGACAGCAGCAGCCCGGCCACGATGCCGGCGAGAAAACAAGCCGGCCGCGTCGGGAAACGAAGTTTTCCTTCTTTCATTTCTCATCAGCTTCTTTCGTCTTATAATGATCCTTCGAGGCGATCTTTTGCACTAAAATACAGCGTGTATATAACGGCGTCCTCGTCCGGGCACCGGTAAAAGCCGCGCCGGCGGCCGGCTGCCTGAAAGCCGAGCTTCTCGTAAAGCGCGACCGCCGGAGCATTGGATTCCCGCACCTCCAGCGTGACGAACGCGGCGCCCCGCGCCCTTGCCGCCCGGATCAGACCGTTCATCAGCGCGAGCGCGATGCCTTGCCTGCGGTACTGCGGGAAAACGGCCACGTCGTCCACATAACATTCGTCCAGCACACAGTTCATCCCCGCGTAACCGGCGACCTTTCCGTCCAGTTCCGCCACGGCGAAGACGGCGCCCGGCTTGTTGAGTTCGGCGGCGAGGCAGGGCCGCGTCCACGGCTCAGCGAAACAAAGGCGTTCCAGCGCCGCCAGGTCGTCCAGGTGGTGCTCTTCCATGGGGACAATCTTCAGTTTTTCCGCCATGCCGCACCGCCTTTCCCGTGATTTTTAATAATATTACAAAATGTATTTATTATATAGAATAATAAGGAATGTATTGTATTCTCTTCACTTTCTTCGATAGACGAGGAAATCGAATGCCAGCTCCGTCCGCAGGGAATGGAGCGCTTTCAGCCGCTCGCGTCCTTCCCAGGGCGTTTTCCAGGCGTAGGGCGTCATCGCGAACAGGTCGCGGATCAGCCGCGGGTCGTCCGTTTCCAGCTTGCCGCGCACCGGCACGCGGTCCAGAAAGGTAAAGCCGGGGTATTCCGTGTCTTTCCGCTCGTTCTCATAGGGTTGGTCGTAAAGGATCTCCTTCAGACCGTAAAGGTGCCGTTCGCCCGGCACGGCAAGGATCAATATGCCGCCGGGCTTCGCCACCCTCGCCAGCTCCCCGGGGACGATAGGCGCGAACACGTCCGTGACGAGGTCCGCCGAAGCGGGCAGCACCGGGATGCCGAACATGCTGCCGACGGCGAACGGGATGGAGCGGTACCGCTTCGCGGCGGCCTTTACGGCGCATTTTGAGATGTCGAACCCGCAGATCTGCGGGCTGCGGCCGTTTTCGGCGAGGAACGCCGCCAGGCGGCCGGTGTAATACCCCTCTCCGCAGCCGGCGTCCAGCACGGCCGGCCCGCTCCGCGGCAGATACCGCAGAGCGAGCCCGTTCAGCGCGTCGCTGAAGCGCCGGTAAGCGCCGCTTTCCAGAAAACGGCGGCGGGAGGCGACCATCTCCCTGTCGTCGCCCGGGGAAGCGGAGTGCTTTTTGTTCGGCGGGAGCAGGTAAACGTAGCCTTCCGAGGCGACGTCGTAGCTGTGGCCGTTCGGGCAGAGCCAGACCTTCTCCCGCTTTTCCAGCCGCGCCCCGCAGACGGGGCAGGCGAAGATGCTCATGCTTTCGCCTCGAACCACGTTTCGCCGACCTTCGCGTCCGCCGTGAGCGGCACGGAGAGGGACGCCGCGTTCTGCATCTCCTCCGTCAGCAGGGAGGCGGCGCGGAGCGCCTCGTCCGCCGGCGACTCCACGATCAGCTCGTCGTGCACCTGCAGGATCAGCCGGGATTTCATGTTTTCCTTTGCCAGGCGGTTTTCCACGCGGATCATCGCGATCTTGATGATGTCGGCCGCCGTGCCCTGGATCGGCATATTGCGCGCCACGCGCTCGCCGAACGCGCGCAGGTTGTGGTTGGAGCTCGCGAGCTCCGGCAGATAGCGCCGCCTGCCGAACAGCGTTTCCACGTATCCTTTTTCCTTCGCTTCCTCGACCACGCGCTTCATGTAGGCGTCCACGCCGGAAAAGTTCGCGAGGTAGTCCGTGATATACTGTTTGGCCTCGCGCATGGAGACGTGGATGTTCTGGGAAAGCGAGTACGCTCCGATGCCGTATACGATGCCGAAATTCACGGCTTTCGCGCGGCTGCGCATCAGCGGCGTGACCATCTGCTCGGGGATGTGGAAGACCTGCGAGGCCGTGCGGCGGTGGATGTCGGCGCCGTCGCGGAACGCCCGGGCCATGTTCGCGTCGTTCGCCACATGGGCCAGCACGCGCAGCTCGATCTGCGAGTAGTCGGCGTCCACCAGCACCCAGCCGGGGCGCGCCACGAAAAAGCGGCGCATCTCCCGCCCAAGGTCCGTGCGCACGGGGATGTTCTGCAGGTTCGGCTCGGTGGAACTGATGCGTCCGGTGCGCGTCTCCGTCTGGTTGAAGCTCGAATGGATCCGGCCGTCCGGCGCCACGACCTTCAGCAGCCCGTCGCAGTAGGTGGATTTCAGTTTCGTCAGCATGCGGTAGCTGAGCACCAGTTCCACGGCGGGGCTTTCGTAGCGGAGCTTCTCCAGCGTGTCGGCGCTGGTGGACCAGCCGGTCTTCGTCTTTTTCCCGTGGTCGAGGCCGAGCTTGTCGAAGAGCGCCTCGCCGAGCTGCTTCGGGGAGTTGATGTTGAATTCGTACCCGACGGTCTCGTAGACCTGCTCCTGCGCCTCGGCGATCTTCTTGTCCAGCTTTTCGCCGAAGGCGCGGATGCCGTCCGCGTCTACCGCGAAGCCGACGTTTTCCATGCGCGCAAGCACCCGGGCCAGCGGGATCTCGATGTCGTTCAGCAGGGGTGTCTGGCCGTTTTCGGCGATCTTCCGCGCGAGCGCGTCCGTCAGGGCGGGCAGTGCGGCGGCGGCCTGCTTCTCCTCCGGCAGGCCGTCCGGCACGGCGGAGCCGTATTCCCGCGCGAGGCGCAGCGGTCCGTACCCGGAAGCCGAAGGGTTCAGCAGGTAGCCGGCCAGCATCGTGTCGAACGCCGGCCCGGCAAGGTTCCCGCCGGCCCTGTCCAGCGCGGCGAAAAGCGGCTTGATGTCGTGCGTGTCTTTCCGAATGGCGCCGTCCTCAAAAATCGCGCGGATGGTCCCCGTGTCGTCCAGCTCGTGGAGCGCGCCGCCCGCGTTGACCGTCAGGGAGGCGACCGCGCCGTCCCGGAGCGTGTAGGTGAAGTCCGCGCGGCGGGCCTTTTTCAGTCCGTCCAGCAGCGCGGCGGCGTCGGTGTGCTCCGCAATCGTCACGGCGGGCGCCGCGGGGGCGGCGTTTGCCGCCGGTTCCGGCCCGTCGTCGTCGAGGCCGAGTTTTTCGATCAGCTTGAAGAATTCGAGCTTCGCCATCAGCCGGGCAGCCGCGGCGGCGTCGCGCTTTTTTGGGACGTAATCCGCCAGGTTCGTGTCGATTGGCACGTCTGTCCGGATAGTGCCGAGCCTGCGGCTGAGAAACGCGCTTTCCCTGCCGGCGGCGAGCTTCCGCTTCATCGTGTCGCGGATGTCGAGCTCGTCCAGGCGCGCGTAGATGTCGTCGATGCTGTGGTACGCCTGCACGAGCTGGCCGGCCCCTTTCGGGCCGATCCCCGGCACGCCGGGGATGCAGTCGGACGAGTCGCCCTGGATGGCTTTGATCTCGATCATTTCCTTCGGCGAGACGCCGTAGTCCTCCCGGATCTTCGCTTCGTCGTAGAGCGTGACCTGCGGCTGGCCCAGTTTCGTGGAGGCGAGGCGCACGGTGACGTGCGGGCCCACGAGCTGCAGGCTGTCGCGGTCGCCCGTCGCGAGCACGCACTCGCAGCCCTCGGTCTCGCACGTTTTGGCAAGCGTGCCGAGGATGTCGTCGGCCTCGAAGCCCTCGCATTCCACCAGGCGGTAGCCGAGCAGCGCGAGCAGCTCCTTGAGCGTGGGCAGCTGCTGCGCCAGCTCGGGCGGCATGCCCTTTCGGTTGGCCTTGTAGCCCGCGTACTCCTTGTGGCGGAACGTGGGCGCGCGCATGTCGAACGCCACCGCCACGGCGTCCGGCTCCGTCTCCGTCAGCAGGCGGTGCAGGATCGTGAGGAAGCCGTAGACGCCGTTCGTGTAGAGCCCGTCTTTCGTGGTGAGCAGGCGGATGCCGTAGAACGCCCGGTTCAGAATGCTGTTGCCGTCCAGTACAAGTAGTTTCATCGTTTTTCTCCCAGCCCATGGTTGATGGGATTATTATAGCACTTTCGCCGGGAAAAAATAAGTGGTATACTGATTTGTGTGCCGTGCCGGGCGGTCGCATGAACGCGCCGGTAGATCGCTATATCTTTATCAGTCATGAGGAGGAGATCGTTTTTATGACCGTGGGGATTCGCCCGTTTGAAATCGGGGACGCCGAGTCTATTTGCCGGTTGAATGCGGAGGAGATGGGGTACGATTTTCCTCTGGAACAGACTGTCAAAAAGCTGACCGCGCTTGCGGGCAGCCCGAAAGACAGAATCTTTGTGGCGGTTGCCGATTCCGCCGTTGTAGGGTACGTTCACGCGAACAACTATGACCTCATCTATGCGCCGCACATGAAAAACATCATGGGCATCGCGGTCGCAAAACGTTACCGGCGAAGAGGAATCGGCAAGGCGCTTCTTGACGAGGTGGAAGCGTGGGCGAAAAGGACCGGCGCCTGCGGCGTGCGTTTGGTGTCCGGCATTTCGCGGACCGGCGCGCACGAATTTTACCGCCGGTGCGGCTACGGATGCGAAAAGGAACAGATCAATTTCAAAAAGTTCTTTTCGTGAGGAAGAAACGGCACCGGGTCGGAATCAATTCACAGGAGTTTTGAAAAGCATATGGTCTGGGAAATCGGAGATGTTGAAATCGACGGCCGCGCGGTGCTCGCGCCGATGGCGGGCGCGGGCGACCGCGCGTTCCGCGAGGTCTGCGCGCGCTTCGGCGCGGCGTGCACATGCAGCGAGATGGTCAGCGCGAAGGCGCTGCAGTTCCAGGATAAGAAGACGCGGGAACTGATGGAGCTGGGGGACGAAGCCCGCCCGGCGGGCATCCAGATTTTCGGTTCGGAGCCGGCGGTCATGGCGGCGGCCGCGAAAAAGGCGATGGAATTTTCGCCGGACTTCATCGACATCAACATGGGCTGCCCCGCGCCAAAGATCACCGGGCCGGGCGCCGGCAGCGCGCTGATGAAAAACCCGCCGCTCTGCGGGGAGATCGTAGCGGCGGTGGCGGCAGCCGTCCCCGTCCCCGTCACGGTGAAGATGCGCGCGGGGTGGGACGCGCAGAGCGTCAACGCGGTGGAAGTGGCGAAGATCTGCGAGAAGGCCGGGGCCGCCGCGGTGGCGGTGCACGCCCGCACGCGGGCGCAGCAGTACGCGCCGCCGGCGGACTGGGGCGTCATCCGGGCGGTGAAGGCCGCCGTGTCGGTCCCCGTGATCGGGAACGGCGACGTGACGGGCGCGCAGTCCGCCGCGCTCATGCTGGAGCGGACGGGCTGCGACGCCGTGATGGTCGGCCGGGGCGCGCTCGGAGACCCCTGGGTTTTCCGCCGGATCAACGATTACCTCACGGAATCCTGCCGCATCCTGCCGCCTCCCGGCGTCTGCGAGCGGATGCTCGTGATGGTGCGGCACATCGACCTCATGTGCCGCTACAAGGGCGAGCGCCGCGCGATGAACGAGGCGCGCAAGCACGTGGCGTGGTATCTCCGTGGGCTGCGCGGAGCGGCGGAATTCCGCCGCCGCGCCGGCCTGCTGGAGACGCGCGCCCAGCTTGACGGCCTGGTGCGCGACGTCGTCGCCGCACAGCGGGAGGAAAGCGCGGGGCGCGGCCCGGATCAGGCCCGGTAGAAGTCCGGGTTCGCCAGGTAATCCGCACGGGTGAGCAGGTAGCAGACCTCCGGGAGCATCTGGCCGCGGTAGTTGCAGTAAGAGGCCTGCGTCGTTTTTTCGTAGCGGAATCCGCATTTTTCAATCACGCGTGCCGAACGCGCGTTGAACGGGAAATGGGAAACGGCGAGGTAATCGAGGCCCAGCTCCTCAAACGCGAATACGACGACGCGCCTTACGGCCTCCGGCATCAGGCCGTGGCCCCAGTAGGCGTGCGAGAGCACGTATCCCATTTCCCGGCCGGCGCCCAGGCCTTCATGGCCGAGCTTGTCGGCGAACAGGCCCAGCGAGCCGATGACTTTGCCGTTTTCCCTGAGCACGACGGCGCATTCCCCTTCGTCTTTGAGAAAGCGGGCGAGGATCTCGCGGCTTTCCTCCAGACTTTCGTGCGGTTTCCAGCCGGCGTTCGGGCCGACCTCCGGGTCCGTGCAGTATTCGTGGAAATCGTTCAGGTCGCCCGCGCGCCAGGGGCGCAGGATCAGGCGCTTTGTCTCCAGCGTTTTCAAAAAAATGGCACTTCCTTTCGCCGGACCGGCTTCGGTGTTTGGCGTATGGGGCTGCCGGCCGTATCAAAACTGGAATCCGGATGCCATGGCATCCTTCCGTTTTCGGAACCAGTCTGTAAATTAACTGTATCTTTCACAGGTTTTATGGTATGATGATAGTACTGATCCGACGGCTGATAAAATGATTGAGAGGAATTTTCGTATGAGCACAACAGCGAAAAAATACATAGTCGCTCTCCTCGCGGCTGTTTTTTGTGTCTCCGTCTTTACCATGGCCGTTTTTGCCGTCGACGAGCCGTCCACTTCGGCAGGCGAGACGTCCGGGAGCTCCGGATCTTCTTCTACAGGTTCCTCCAAATCGGAGAGTACAAAGGAAAGCGATGCTTCCAGCCGGTCCTCCTCCAGTTCCGTCAGCGATGCCAGCATGCCGTCGGGTGCCGTAGGCCGCGAGCCGACGGAATCGACCGTCGTCGTCACGTTCAATCTGAACGGCGGCACGGGGATGGCCGCCAGCGCCAGCGTGGACAAGAACACGAAGGTTTCGGAGTTTAAGACGCCCGTGCGCGAGGGGTACCGCTTCGTGGCCTGGATGAAGAACGGAACCGAACTCCCCGGATCCTATGAGATCGGCGTCGATACCACTCTCACGGCGGAATGGGAAAAAATCGCGGATCCACAATCGGAGGAAGTCGTTTCCGCCGACACGCACCAGCAGGAAATCGACAGCGCGGCGAACGCCGCCGAACAGGCCACCAGCGATCCGGGAACGCTTTCTTCGGAGGACTGGGGCGCGATCCTGAATTCCTCCGGTGCGAGCGGTACTTCCTCGCCGTCTTCCGCCCTTTCCCTCGAAGCCGCCAAGGAAGTCTCGGTTTCTTCCCAGCCCTATTCCAACGGCGGGTTTTCGTGGCTGTTCTATCTCGGCGTCGGCCTGATCGCCCTCGGCGCGGCGGGGGTGTGCCTGTTCGTTTACCTGCAGTTTTTCCGGGACCGGCGCGGCGGCGGCGCACCGGGCGGCCCCGGGGCGGGAGCGGCGCCGGACGATACTGTGTCCTTCACGGACATCAGCTCGTACAGCGACGGGAAACGCCATGACGACGCAGCATCCCTGCATGACGCCGTCTTGCGGGAAACTGGAAACGATGACGGCGCGACCGTCGCTTTCCCCGCCCCGAAACCGGAGCCCGAAGCCCTTCCGGCGCAAAAAGCGGAAGCCGCCCCTTCGGAGCTCCCCAGTGCGGAAACGGC
>ENA-UOOK01004698-UOOK01004698.1-fermentation-metagenome-genome-assembly--contig:-NODE-4698-length-14396-cov-3.423750_pt1 | contig 14396 bp, 4 predicted proteins | sample MGYA00245777_ERZ724023 | MGnify/ENA primary metagenome ERZ724023 (study PRJEB28704, sample SAMN03018312) | fermentation metagenome | biome: anthropogenic terrestrial biome; feature: soil; material... | reverse complement strand
AATAATTTCACCATTATTTTTTAACATATAATTTACCCTCCTTTTTACATCATTATATCATATTCTCTAATATAAAATTCAAAATTTTCCAATATACTGCAATCGAGTAGAGAGAAATTTAAAATGAATTATTCGATAAATTATGAAGCAAACTAATCAACTTCATACTCAGTCATAATATAAAAATCAGGTTCATATTCAGTATTAATATAAAATTCTGGATTTTTATTGATATAATATACATAAGCATATCCTTTTTTAAATCCTTCAAGCACCAGGAAATGATTAAAATTCCAATGGATAATCATAGGTCCTTCCATTTGCTTCAATGACTGTGGCTCTTTACTGTATCCTTTAGCTATAAGTCCATAAGTTTGAGCAGCTTTAAGCACATTGCCGGCTTTGCTGCCATCCCTGGATACTCCGCAAGCTATCCGCAGTTCCTCTAAGGGTACATACCTCCCATAATAGGCTAAAATCATAGCAAGGGAAGCTGCTCCGCACTCTACTGCTTCCATCTGTAAAATGGTTGGAACTTTAATCATTACATCCACCACCTAATACTGTATTTTTTGAAAACACCTTATCTGATTGGAAGCACTTTTTTTATAGGAGGTTCATTTTTTATAGTTACTGATGCTGTACAAAGGGTTCCACTATTTATTTTTGATGGAGGACCTTTTGGAGAGGACCATTTGTAACCACTTTCAGTACCAGAACCTGGCACTAAATCAGCATGTACCTCAATGGGGGCATTGCTACCCATCAATTTATCAACCATTTCTTCACTGCCCAATACACTCAGCATCCCCTGGCGGGTTGAAGGATACTCTGACACTGAAATAACCCGCCCTAATAAAAAACCATATTCTTCTTTTTTGACAGTAGTAGGGGATATCTGTACTTCCATGCCGGGATACACCTTTTTCCCTTGTTCTGCAGATATGTATATAATGGCTTCAAGCTCTTTTATTGCATTACCAATCAGTTCTACACTGACAACAGGAACACCTGGCTCCAGCATATCCCCTTTGTTCATCTTGACCTCCAGAACACAACCTGAATATGGAGATACTATAAAAGAATTATACTCCAACTCTTCTCTTAGATTTGCAATATCATTCTCCATTCCAACAATTCTTTCTTTATTTTTGTTAAATTCTTCTTCATTGCTATCATTGCTATCATTGCTATCATGCCCTTTCTCCAGTTTTTCAAGTTGTTTTTCCATTTCGAGAATTTTAACCACTTGCTCATGTTGATCTATTCTGGCTATCACATCCCCAGGACTCACAATATCGCCGGGAACCACCCGTATATCCGTAATCATACCTTCTGAAATATGTACCACATTTCGAACTCCACCACTTTTCATTAATATCCCCTGTCCATAAACCCTGGTGGGAATTGTGCCAAAAACACTCCAAATCACCACTGTTAGTATTATAAGCCCTATAGCAACCAACCCCAACCATCCTTTTGGACTCGTTACTGTTATCATTAGATCCAGCTGTTCCGGTGACGATAACCGTTCCAGGGATACTTTCCTGAAAATGCCTTTATCCATACTGTTCCACCCCATTCCCTGCTTATTCTTAAGCGCTGCTAGTTCTCTAAATATTGGAATTTGCCATTTTCAACAACTTTCTTTGTAATAATCTTGCCCTCAATCTTCCCCGACTCATGAAAATGAAGGGTACCTGTGATCCCTTCCCAATTCTCCAATTTATGTAATGCAGATGCTATTTCAGATGGTACTGTTGATTGGGCTTTTTCTATGGCATATGCTAAAATTTTTATTGTTTCATAACCTTGGGCAGCCCAAACATCCGGTTGCTTTCTATACCTATCCTCAAAATTACTAACAAATAACTTGGTTTGGGGATTGGTAGAATGCGGATTAAATAGAGTAGGAACAACCGTTCCGTCAGCCCTGTCTCCCAGCATTTCAATAAAACTGGAGCGATCCAGGCCGGTAGCTCCCAGTATAGGTGTATGAATTCCATTAGATCTAAGTTTTTCAACAAAAGCTCCTCCATCAGGCATGACATCAGCAATAAAAAAGGCGTCATAACTAAAAGCATTCCATCTATCCAGCAAACTCTGAAAATATTGGCCATTTCCAAACTCTGTAACCCGATCTACTACTTTTATTCCATTAATTTTTGCATTATCTTCAAAAGAATTTGCCAACCCCCTGCCATACTCGTCATCTGCATAATAGATAATTATTCTTTCATACCCCTTCTGAGCTGCATATTCTGCCATTACTTTCCCAATTTTTTCATCACTTGGTATTTGACTGAATATGTATTTATAACCTTTTTGGGCTAATTCTGGACTAGTTGATGCAGGAGTCATCATTACAATACCTGCTTTTTCATAGATTCCTGCTACTGCAACAGATACTCTTGAATTCCAATGGCCAACGACTGCCATTATCTCCGGATTCTCTGTAAAAGATTGCGCAATAGCGGCACCTGTTGTAACAGATGCCGCATCATCTTCTACCAAAAGCTTTATTTTTCTGCCATTTATTCCATCATTGGAATTAATCTCATCTACTGCCAGTTTAATTCCTTTTATATATTGAGTTGTGCTATCAATTTCTTTAACAGGGTAGGCAACACCAATTGTAACATCACTTTGAGCCTTTTCAGCCCAGGCTGCACGATCACCAGAAACCCTTTCTATGTAAGAACAGCCACTTAATAGTATCAGAACAGCCGACAAAGCTATCAAAAAGTTACCATAATGTTTCATATTTTGCCCCCTCACAATTTTACATTTTTCCTTTATTACATTTTATTCTTTTAGGCAAAACCTGTCAATATAGTGGTGACTGTCCCCATTGTATTAGAGGGGACAGTCACCACTATATTCAGTCACCACTATAATTAGTTTATTTAGCAATCTAACTGTCGTGCCTGTCACCCACAATTAACTTAATCAGCACCGTTAAAACTTTTGCAGCTTCTTCACGTGTTGCATTATCTTTTGGCGCAAATATTCCATTTGGTTTACCCTCTATAATACCTGCTTTTTGAACTGTTTTTACAGAATCGCTTGCATACTTAGCTATGTCTGAATTATCTTTAAACAAATTTTCTTCTTTTAACCCAGGCAGATCATATCCAAGTTTTCCTGAAAACCTGTGAATTAATACAGCCATATCTTCTCTTGTAATGTTCTTATCAGGTTCATACAATCCATTTCCAACTCCGTTTACAAGGCCAACTGTATAAGCCCACTCAATATATGGTGCATACCATTTGTTTACATCAACATCTTTAAAGCTTGACTTAATAAATTTATCCATATCTGCATCTGCAACAATGGCCATTATCTTAACAAATTCTGCACGTGTTATATTATCTTTAGGAGCAAATTTGTTGTTGCCTTTCCCATTAATAATACTACGTGCTGACAGGAATGCTATAAAGTCTTCCGACCAGCCTGATACATCATCAAATTGTACCTTGTTATATGCTGCACTGTATAAAGAGTTGTGTGCCGTTCTGATGACCATCTTTCCATCTATTAATGCTGATAATGGAATTAACTTATATTTCCCATCTTCTGATATATATGCTCCAACAATCTGGTTTGGATTTATTGAGAGATCTTGTTCAGGTATATTGCCTAACTCAAGGGTTAACCCTATCGGATCATCTGTAATATCCCTTAGATTTTTGTCTCCCACCATAATTGAGAAATCATATACGGGCCTGTTTCCAATAAGCTTTTTTAGATCATCAGGATAATTCTCAATATCAGCTTCAGAAATTTGTGAAATTTGTATTGTAATATCTTGCTTTTCACCATTTTGAAGTGCATGTTTTTTTAATGAATCTATTGTTTCCTTTTTGAGAACCATTCTACCGAAAGATGTTTCGAAAACTATCTTAGAAGCTTCACTGTCTGCTATTGCATCTAAAATGTCACTTGTTATAATAAGCTTTACTACTTCTGGATCATCATCTTCATTATCATCTTTGCTCGAATAAGTAAACGTCAGTGTTGACTTGTTCTCTTCTTTTAACTTCTGTAATGCATCAGCTATTGCATTCTCTCCAGGTATAATCGTGCTTGTTTTTCCTTCTGTTTTGGGTTCAAGCTCTATTATAACTTCATCATTTGAGTGTTTAATTTCTCCTGGTTGCTCTTGATCCCCTGGCTGTTTAGTCTCTTCTTTTTCAACAATGATATTCTTGTTATTTGTATCATCCGTATCGTCATCTGTTTCATCATTTCCTAATATTGTTACAGCAACAGACTTTTTCTGAATCATATTTGCAGGAAGCCTGTAGCTTGTATCAACAGTAGTAATTGACCCATCGTTAAGTGTGGCTGTTGTATCGTCTCTTGGCAATAAAGTTGCAGTAATGGTAGCTGAACCATTTGACAATCCTATAACCGTTCCATCTGGTAAAACTGAAGCAACATCGGCATTGGAAGTTCTCCATTTTACCTGCATAGGATCAACAGTATCTTCAGGAATAGGTTCGTGTAAAGCTGTATTAGCATTTAGTTTATAGGTTGAACCTTCAAGCAAGGTGATATAGCTTCTATTTACAGAGAATGACTTGATATTATTTACGTTGTCAACTGTTGATTTCTCTGCTATACGCTTGATATCTGTATTTACTGAATATTCTCCATCTGTTATTGTCAACTCAAGTTTGTCAAAAACAGAACCATCTTCTGCTGTTTCAGCTGCCGTAAACATAGAATCATCAATTTCAAAGTCAATATCGAACATCTCGCTTTCACCTGGATCAAGAATAACATTCATTCCACTAAGGCTGTCATTACGTGATTCACTGAAAACGCCAATGGCTTTATCATATTTCACATTTCCATCATTGCTTATACACAATGCCAAGTTGGCCGTATTCTTATCCATAAGTATACCATTTAGCACTGTAATGTTTAGAATTGGTTCTGCTCTGAGAGCCTTTTCGATTTTCAGCAATAAATTCCCTTCCCTGTCAAGTATTCTGAATCCTACAGCAATATTTGTGAGGTCTTTCGGCATATCAAAAGCACCATATATTTTGACGCTGTCTCCACCGAGAATCAGTTTTCTTCCGTCATCGTTCAATATGTCATAGGCGTCTTTTACTAACACTTCTTCGCCGTTTTGCTTCATATATGTCACATACTTCATACCCGTTAAAGGCTTAACTCCAGTGTTATTGATTTCTGCAGTAAAATTAAGTGTCCTTCCGCTTTCCGGTAATTCCTGTGAAATTTCAATATCACCGGCATCTACGGTGCTTTCAATACCAAATGTGCTTGCTGCAAATATACAGTTGCTTGTATCTTTAGTAAAGGTATTTGTATCATCCTCAAGTATTTGTCCATACTTGATATATGCAGCCTGTATGTCATTATCATCATTTACTTTAAAAGATATATCACTATAATTGGCTCCCGCTTCGTGCGTTAACTGAACAGGTTTTGACCATTCATACTGTAAATCCTGATAAGCTGCAAAAATCTGTTTTTCTTTATTTATGTTTTTAGGGTCATCTGTTCCTGGGTCGCCGGGTTTAAGACCATCCTTGTAGGATATAACATAGTCTGTCCATAATAGGTATTCACTTTCACCATTTGATTGAATCTGGAAGTCTTCTATTGGATAATCCTCTCTGCTGTCTACTGCTATATTAATAAATCCATTTTTAGTTGCTTTTGATTTATCAATAATATATATGGATCTCGATTTACCGCCTACATCAACTATTACTTTTTTAAGCAAACCCTTTTTTACAAGATTTGTTATATCCATGTATACTATGTCTCCGCCGGATAACCAGTAGAGATAAGTTATATCATTGATGCGTACAAATTGGGGTTTTGTATCCTGTATATCGTTATTAGTAATTCTTATGGGATGGTGGAATTCATTTGAACTAAAATTGTATATCTGCATGAATAATTCCTGATCATTGGTAGTCGATTTGCTGCTGTCTTCATCAAGCACATATGAATACAATGCCAATCCATCATATTCGATCAGGCTGTAATTTGTAACCAAAGGATCCTTTCTTTTACCTGGTTCAATAGCAATAGCAGTTGGAACCTGTACTGTACCTACTGTAAATGTATCAGTATCAGGCGATATTTCATTTTCGGTTTCTTCTATATCTATCGATACTGCTAGATCAAGGAATCTCTGACCATAAAAGCCTTCTTCAGCGCCTTTTATATTCTTATAACTTTCATCATCTTCATAAGTGGTATTCCATTCAAATGAGCCATCTGCCTGCTTTTGGGCATATCTGTAAGCTAATACATTATAGCCATGTACTATATCACCATATACTGTTGAACTATCACCATCATCCGTTTGTTCCTTATATGCATCAGTGTCATTTTTAGGTGTATTGTCATATTTCCAGGGCTCTGATTTTTCATCATTATTGAGATTATAATCAATTTTTGTATAATACACCATAAGCCTTTCGGTTTTTGAATCATATGCTATCATAGGATTAGTATCACCAAAAATATCGAAAGGTTCTTTTTCTAAAGTAGTGGTGTCTATAATGGTGGTGTCTTTTGTTATTTCAATTTTATCTCCTTCGAAGGCAGCAGATTTTATATCAAACCATCTGCCACTAATATTCATGGCACTTAAGATTGTTGCTGCAGTATCATATTCACCAAATGTTTTCCCTGCATCTGCCCATGTAACCAATATTTTATTGTCAACAACAAATGCATCAGGAGCTTCATCCCATGTAGCTTCATCCCATTTATAGTCATCATCTACTGCTGCAGGTACAGACCATGTACTGCCATCATATATTGTGTAGAACAATTGTGCACGGTTAAGGCTGTCTCGCATTGAATTACCATCTTTGTCTTGGCTTTCACCCGGATCACCAACAAAAAGAACCAATAATTTGTCACCAGATTCGTTCTTAAATGGAACTATTTTGGTTTGCGGATAAGGATATGCACCATGAAGTAGTTCTTTTTCCATATTCTTAACTCCACCAAGCATTGAATCATCTCCAGGCAGTTCCAAAGGATCTTCATCCACATTATCCCCCAGCCAGCCTGAGGTATTTAATAAGTAATCACGTGGTATGATATCACCCTCTTCAGGAGGTTCGACACTTTGATATAAATAATTTGTATACGGATCGTTTAATGCATCCACAACGGCTTGTTGCGCTCTTCCATAACTGAACAATTCAAATGGCTTTGATTTATATATAGTCCATTTCTTTTGTATAAATAAAACTTTGATGCCTGCCTTAGCGCTTATTACCAATTTTCCACTGCCACTGGATTTTACATTATCAGCTGTTATTGGAGCAGTAAAAGTCATATTGATATTTGCATTTCCCTCTATAAATGCTTTGATATTGTCACTACCAGCCCCTGCTTCAATTGTTATACCGGGGTTAATGAAAAATTGAGTATATATGGAATAATTATCTTTGTTCAGAGGTATTTTACCATCTCCATCGAACCGGTATTTCTTTACATATCTATTGGAATCATCTGCTTCAATTGCTAAAACCATGGATGCATTCCCGTAAATACTGATGGATGCATACACAGGTATACCAATTGGCGTAACATAAGTATATTTTTTGTTATAATTAGCTTTTCCGGAAACCATGAGAACCATAGAACTGAAATAATGAAATCCATCTGCTGTGGTGATACTATTTGTAGTATATTCCCCTTCTTCTATGGTTAATGCCAGCGAAACATCAAAGCCATATTTCAAAGTGCCGCTTGAATTGATTTTCTTTGCACCTTTTCCTTTATTTTTATTTACCGTATCCTGAGTATTTTTTTTCTCTTCTCCCGAACCTCCTTGAGCAATTATATCTTCCAATGTAATAGTTATTTTTTCATCCTTTTTATCATCTTTCTCTTTTCCGTATATCTTCTCAAAGTCTTTATTATAACCAAAGGTAATGATCTTTGTATTATGGCTGACTCCATCTTCATCCACTCTTGTTCCCTGGGTTGAAATATCATCCAATGGTATATTCATAGCAAGATCAAATGAATTGGTTACCTTGCCTAGAAATTCAACGGCAGGTTCTATATGAGTTTTAAAGCTGCCCAATGTGGTAATTGCTTTTAAATCAAGGCTGAATGTAAGTCCTACTTCAACCTCAGGATATTCTACATATTTCGTATCTTTCGGATATTCATTTTCAACTACAATCTCATCACATTCCACATACAAAGGTGAAATAGTCATTATGCAGCCTGGTTTTATATTCTCGTTCTCAAGATTAAGTTGATGAGTAAATTCCCCATTTTTATCAGGGCTTCCAACCCATTTTTCATAAATAACCTTATCTCTGTATCTTATTATCTTATTATCACCAGTTTCATGTTCAATAACAGAATAAATTTTAATAATAGCGTTGTTGGCTTTTACACCTTGTCCACCGTGATCCACACTGAATTTAAACCTTGTTATGCCATCCCGTACAGGTACAAGACGATTATTCTCTCCAAGTGGTATTTTTTCGAATTCAGATTCGCAATCGCTGCTCTTTTCATTGTAACTTCCTTTAAAATTTTCAGGTCTCATTATATCTGTGGTATCGAAAACATGCTTAATAGTTGTTCCGGGTTGAACATATGTATAAAATTCATATCCTTTATGAATTATTCTTGCAAGATAATTTCTTCCTTTCTGGAAACTATCATCAATAATTGTGGCACTGCCGTATGCATCAGTTGTCTCGGATTCGTTGCCAACAATAACAACTGTATCTTTTATAGGCATCTCATTAGATTTTACATTCGGATTCAGGACTGTTCTGTATACTTCATTTACTATTATTCCTGCTGTCCATGTTGATGTACCTGTCGTTACTTTTTCAAAATCATATAAAACCTTGGAAGGATTAAATATGGGTATGTAATTAAAGAAATTCCCCCAAATGAATTCTTTATATGTGGGATTTTTGAAGATGTTGTCCAGACTTGAGCCTAATGCATTCATCCTGCTTTCCAATTTAGAATATTCATCTGTTGTTACTTCACCATCTCCGTTTATGTCTCCGGAGCAGTCTTTCCATACTGTAACAAATTTAGGAGATACGATAGAAGTCATTTTATAGCTTCTTATAGGATCTGCCTTGTTAATGGTAACAGGATTATATATATTTCCTGCTGTAATTGTTCCATCCGGTCTTTCAACAATCACTGCATTACTGCTATTTGTCAGGAAATCAATTACGGTTTCTCTTGTTGATGCCAATTGTGTTCCAATATACTTGTCGCCATATATGATCACAGTAGCATAATCGCCATATTCCCAGCCTAATTCTTTTAAATATCCGCTATATGTATATTTACCATTGTTCGCTGTAACAGTGTAGTTGCCGAGAGCGTTTCTGTCCTTTATTGAAGGATATGTTCCCCGTACCGTACCGTCACTTTTGTAAACTGTAAGAATTGCCTCTTGCGGTGTACCAAAGGCTTCTCTTCTTTGTTCGTTTATAGCAGGAGAATCAGGAAACTTTTCATTAAAAGCATATTTGAATGATAGGGCAATTTCCGGATTCACATCGTTGTCTGTATACAAATCTTTATTATCATCAACATCCGAGTTAATTTCATATATTTCATTCATTTTTAAATGCAATTCTTCCATGTCTGTATATGTAACACCATCAACTTGATATGTTGGTTTTGAAACATTATGCAAATATACATTTGGATTTGCCTGTACTACCAGAGTCGGCTTAACGAAATTTACCTTCAGATAGTTATCTCGTTGCGTAATCTGGTAATCTACATTGAGGTTTGAACCGTCGATATCCATTGGTACAATTGCAGAATCGTTATTTGACGACCAGGAGGGTGTAATAGACGGAGAATTATTTATTGCAGATACGCTTATAACATCTCCTATATTTACCAATGAACACTCTTCATATTTGTCCTCTTGAAGTACTATTTTCCTACCTCCTCCTATAGGTATAGATATTTCTTTCTGTATTGTCTTTATGAAAGGGAATATCGTTCCACCCACATTTTGACCCAAACCAACAATGTACCCATGTTTAATATCGGCTTGTATATTTATTATAGCCCTTCCACGTTTTTGACTAAATACCGGGCGAACTTGTATTACATCGGTTCTGCTGACTGCATCACGCAATTCTGCTTGATAAAAGAAATTCTCATCTAATGATAAGGTTGTTCCTTCAAATCTCTTCCATTTTTCATTTCCAATATAAATTTCAAAGCCCTCATATGTTGAAATTCTTCCCGCTACATTGTCGTAGTATTCTATATTGAATTCAATTAAATCTGAACGATATACACCAGCGGTTGTGCTATATTCAGAATTCTGATTATTATTTACATTGGAGTATACTGATTTTATTGTCATTTTTCCGGGTTGTGCTTTTTCGATTACCTTGGTGGATTCAAGTTCTCCTTTCTCTATTTTATACTTGTTCACCTGAAACTCGGGTACATTTTCTACATCGTTTTTAACTTCAATTGTATATTCTTTCAAGTTCAATTTAGTTGATTTAATCCAAGCTCTGGTGTACTCGTTTTTTGCTGACCATACACGCAAGCCAACCTCTGAACTGTTCCATATGTCCTCACTTATCTTCGCATGAGTAGTTTTGTCTTTATTACCAGAATCTGTAAACACCTGCCTGATGTTCGGACTATCGGGTGATACAACCTCAAATGCTAGATAATTATTTATTTGATTGTAATCGGTAGTACCTTTAAGATGATAACTGCAATCAAGCGATTCTACCCCAAATAGTTTAATCCAAAATGTTCTGGCATAAGCTTCCTTGTTTGGTGATTCTTCAGCCGCAAGAAGCAAGGAGCCTGGAAAGTATCCTGATTTAGGGGAAGAGGCATGATTAGACCAACCTGCTAAAAAGTCTTCAGCGGGCAAAGTCCATTGACCTATATCTTCAGAATATCCAAATGTTGATATTTTTTCAACACCTTCCAGTGTTTGCTGGCTTGCAGTATCTGCTTCAGCTTTCAATAATACTGCAGTATCTGGCTCAGCTGGAATTATTATAGTAGCTGCTGCTTTTTCAAGATTTATATTTTTGTTTTCACGGTCAAGTGCTATTACAAATTCTCTAGTATTTGTTCTGTTTGGGTTATCCCGAAGATTTACTGTGACTGTTTGTTCAGTCATACCTGGGGTGAAAAATAGTTCCTGAATACCGGGAACATAGTCTACCCCTGAAATTGCTGTACTTTCCTCAGTACCAACATATACAGAAGCATATTGCTCTATGCCTCCAGTACGTCTTACAACAACTGATGCCTTCCCATTTTCTGCAACAACAGAATCTTCTACGATTTCAAAGTTTGATGCTTCAAAAGGCTCATCATCCTTGATGTTAACATATGACATGTAGAATTCGCCTCTTACAGCTCCACTTGTTGGATTTGTAAGAGCAAGCAAAATTTGTTCTTCACTTTCTGATATATCATCATTTAAGGGAACAATATATAGATATTTTATATATTCCCCATCCTTGAACTCAATTGTTGTTTCTGCACCCGGAACATTGTAGAAAAATTCATCATATTCAGCTTTTAGCTGTTCTATAGTATTATGATCAACAGTTCTCCAGTCAGGCCGGTCACTCTTTTCATCAAATACTGCCTCTCTTAATTCTCTAAGTGATTTTGGCGTGTTTGAATTTGATATGTTTTTGTCACCAATCTCGACCATTTTAGGCTCTAAATCTATGTATTCTTGCTCAGGTTCTATCGTGTCCTCACCAGGCTCACTTGCTTCTGGCTCTGGTTCGGCTGTATCTAGTTCTGGTTTAATTGTTTCTGCTCCTGATTCACTTGTATCTGCCTCTTCTTCAGAATCTTCACTAATATCGCATGTATCCGCCTCTTTTTCAGAATCTTCACTAATATCGCGTGTATCCGCCTCTTCTTCAGAATCCTCACTAATATCGCGTGTATCCGCCTCATTTCCTGGCTCCCTTGCTGCTTCATCTGCCGACTCCTCTTCAGAACCTTCACCAGGCTCGCTTATATTTAACTCTGGATTATCCCCCAGAGTTTCAATAAGTGGGACAGCATTTTCATCCTTTTTCATTTCCAACTTTGCAGAATTTTCATAAACTCGTATTACATAATCTATTCCGTATTCAGCAGATACATCAATGGCTTTAAAATCCACAGACACATCTCCTGCTGTACCTCCTTGCCGGGCAATGGCTATCTCTAAAAAATCATTGGATTCATTAACCACATGCTGAGTTCCCACAAAATTGAATAACCCATTTGGATAGCTGTTTTCCCACAACTCATCACCTCTTACAGCTTCCCTTAATGCTGCTTCATCCTGTGCATTTGCCAGATCTGACATTTCCAATGCATGTACAGGAAGACTTGCAAATAACATGGTAATTACAATTACCAAAGACAAAATTTTACGCATCTTTATTAACCACCATTCTGCCGCTGTGCGCCAGCCTATATTTATTAACCTGCTTCGCTTGTCATGCACAGTTATATATTTTGCGATAAACATTAGAAAATTTATATAAAAGGATTTTGCTTCCTTGGTTTTTAAGCCAACTGACGGTTTGCTATTTCCGTAAAAATACCCTTTTTATCCATTAACTCTTCATAGGATCCTTGCTCTACAATTTTACCTTTATCCAAGACAATAATGCGGTCACAATTTATAATAGTACTCAAACGATGTGCAATTACAACCCTGGTCACATTGAGCTTCTCCAAGCTCTGGCTTACAACAGCCTGTACTTGGTTATCCAGAGCGCTGGTAGCTTCATCGAAATAAATAATTCTCGGCTTATTTGCAATAGCACGAGCAATGAAAAGCCGCTGCCTCTGTCCCCCTGACAATGTACTTCCTCCTTCGGAAAGAATGGTTTGCATTCCCATGGGCATTTTACGGATATCTTCTTCTATACCTGCCATTCCTGCGGCTTCCCAGGCATCATCTATAGTAAGGTGCGAGCTTGATCCAACAATGTTAGTATAAATATCTCCAGCTATTAAACTGCTGTTCTGCATGACTACACCTAATTGTTTGCGAACCCTCCTGATATCCAATTCAGCCAAATCCTGCCCATCGTAATAAACCTTTCCAACTTCTGGTTTTTCAAACCCTAATAATATCCTTAATAAAGTAGATTTACCGCCTCCTGATGTTCCTACAATAGCTACATACTCACCTGAATGAATGTGCAAAGATATATCTTCCAATATAAAGGGAGTTCCCGATTCATATCGGAAAGATACATGGCTGACTTCCACATCACCGCTTAATTCACCAGGATTCCTTTTGGATTGATCGTATTCAGGTAGTGTTTCTAAAATAGGAGCAGCACTTTCAAATATGGGAATTATATTGTTTATTCGCATCAATGCACCTGCCAAAGATAATATTGAGTACAATATGTTGTTAAAAGCAGCATTAAATGCGATAAAAATCCCTAAGGATATCTCATCTTGAGCTTTGCCAACCCAATAAAATATAATAAGGGATGCTGCAAGAGGAAAAACATCAGTAAATACCAAAAAAAGGTTGGATAATATCTCAGACTTGTAAGCTACCCGACGTAGCTTGCCAAATTCTCTTGCCCACAAGAAAAAACCTCTTTTCTCCGCACCTGAAACCTTAAATTTACTGATCCCTCTGATTATTTGAAAAATCAAACCACTCAATCTATTTTCCATCTCTGTTACCTTGCAGTTATAACCAATTTGAAGCCTGCTGAACAAAACTGTCATTCCCATAGCTAAAAATGCTAAAAGCAGGGTATTAAAGGCCAATTGCCTGTTATAGTAAAATAGGAGTAAAACACTGGGGATTGAAAAAACAGCTGAGAAAATACTGTTTATAGTTACTCCTGACAGCACTTGCCTTATAATTCCAATGTTTATAGCCTTCATAGCCAGTTCTCCGGCAGAAAACTTTTTAAAAAAGTTAATTGGCAAATCCAGAAGTCTGTCCCATATAGATGCTTGTATGTTACTATCAATTTTTCCTTCAATTCTTCCCATGGCAAGTAATTGGACAAATTGGAACAACAATTTGCTGATAACTCCTGCCGCTAAGAATAATGCAATATAAACAAGCTGAATCCTTTCTCCCTGGGGAATAATTTCATCAAATATAAACCCTGTTGCCAATGGCAGGATAATAGATAATATTCCTCCTGCTATGCCCATTGAAAAAACAATTAAAACATCTGCTTTCCATAAGGACTTGAATGAGTCAATTAAAGCACCCCACACGCTGGATTTTTTAATTGGAAACGGACGATAAAAGAAATTGGCAAAGGGTTTGAGACTTTTGGCCACTTCCTGTCCAACTACCACTTTAGTACCATGAGAAGGATCATGCAGTTGGT
>ENA-UOOK01004697-UOOK01004697.1-fermentation-metagenome-genome-assembly--contig:-NODE-4697-length-14399-cov-8.770706_pt1 | contig 14399 bp, 13 predicted proteins | sample MGYA00245777_ERZ724023 | MGnify/ENA primary metagenome ERZ724023 (study PRJEB28704, sample SAMN03018312) | fermentation metagenome | biome: anthropogenic terrestrial biome; feature: soil; material... | reverse complement strand
CATTGTTTTATTATCAATAACAGCTAAAAATGCTTCTAATAACTTTATATTCATGGTAAGACTCCCAAGCTTTATTTAATGAATGAATATTCTATCATAATTCAGTACAAAATTCAATATATATGAATTTCCACCAGAGATTTCGCATCTAATTACCAACGAGAATTTGCTTTATACTCTAAATAGTATATATTACATTTTTCACCTATATTTTATTAATATAGGTGAAAATTTGTTTTAAATAACTTTTTTCCTACAGTAATTTGACACTATCGATAATAATAGATAGTTGACATTTTTTATTATGAAGGCATATAATAATTATTGTATAGTGTGGTGATGGAGCTCACCAGGTTTAACCAAAACGCTTTTGCTAATAGCCCCTACCTTTAGTTAAAGGTAGGGGCTTTTTATTATATTATTTTTGAAAGTTGGGGATTATAAATGGCTTTTAGAAGTATCATGTTTCAGGAAACAGAAACAGGCACTGAAAAGCAAATAGAGGAAGCACCTGACTATTTCAGTGACCTGAATCTTGATCAGATCGTAGACGCTATCACAGCCGGAATGAAGGAATACAATTTAAAACCATTCTTTTTCACTCCATTACACAATGAAGATACAATCCGATATCGTCAGGAGATTATGTGCGACCTTGAAGATGAAAGCCTGCATAAGATAATTAAAACTTTTTCAAATTGCATTTATGATGTTGCAACCAGAACGCAAAAAATATGCGAACACCTTTCACAGCCTGAAAGCATAAACTTTAATTATTTGGAGAAAGGGAGATTTCTGGATTCGGCAAGCACTTACTGTGAAGCGATTGATAATTTGATACGTGATATAGCATCGTTTGACTTAAAGTCACGGGGGTTATCGGAATTTCGGGAATATATTTGTGAATACACAAGATCCGATGCATTTACAGCCTTACAATCTGAAACTAATAAGATGAAAGCTGATCTATCAACCGTTCGTTATTGCATGCTTATTAAGGGAAATTGTATAAAAGTACGGAAATATGAAAATGAAGTGGATCTTACACCTGAGATAGAGAGGATCTTTGAGAAATTCAGACAAGGTGCAGTAAAAGATTATCGGCAAAAAGTTATTGAAGAACCATACGCCGAACATGTAGAAGCGGGTGTGCTAAATTTGGTGGCTAAGTTATATCCAAACATATTTTCAAATTTGGATAGCTACTGCATAAAATACAAAGATTTTATTAATGGAACAATTTTTGTTTTTTCGCATGAAGTTCAGTTTTATATCGCTTATATAGAATATATGGAAAAATTCAAATGGGCGGGGCTTCATTTCTGCTATCCACAAATCAATGGACACAGTAAAGAAGAACGCAACTTGGAAGGCTTCGACCTGGCCCTTGCCGGTAAGCTGATTGTACAAAATCAGCCTGTAGTATGCAATGATTTTTATCTTAAGGGTGAGGAACGTATCATTGTTGTTTCAGGCCCAAATCAGGGGGGAAAGACTACCTTTGCCCGTGTTTTCGGCCAACTGCACCATCTTGCCAGCTTAGGCTGCCCTGTTGCTGGGAAAGAAGCAAAACTTTTTCTATTTGATCGGATTTTTACTCATTTTGAGAGAGAGGAAAATATTAAAAACCTCAGTGGTAAATTGCAGGATGATTTAATCAGAATGAATGAAATTCTAAATCATGCTACGACAGGCAGCATAATCATCATAAATGAAATTCTTTCTTCTACTACATTAAAAGATGCGATTGCTATCGGTAAAAAAATAATGGAGGAAATTGTACGTCTGGATTCATTGTGTGTATTTGTAACATTTTTGGATGAACTCTCTACGTATAGCAAAAAAAATGTAAGTATGGTCAGCACTGTGGTACCTGAAGACCCAGCACGCCGAACTTATAAGATTATTAGAAGTCCTGCAAATGGGCTTGCATACGCCATACACATCGCAGAAAAATACCGACTAACCTATGATTGCCTAAAGGAGCGGATAAAAACATGAAAGTGCATTTGATGTATAAGAATCGGGATTTTGACAGTGAATTTAAAATAACGCCATATGAACAGGTATTGACACAGGATTTGGAATTAAACACATTGTTTGACGCAATGGCAAATGATGATAAATTTATAATGGAGGTTGTTAGAAGAGCTGTATTCTCAAGCCTTGATAATACAGAAGAGATTTTGTACCGCCAGAGTGTTTTGAAAGACTGCATAAAAAATCCTGATGTAGTAAGAAAGGTTTACAGTATTGTAACCGAAACTATAGAAAGGGAAAAACAAAATTGGTGGGGGATTTCCAGCATGTTTCTATCTTCAGTATTGAGCAGTTCTGTTAGCTTATTGGAGATGTTTATGGAAATGCTGAAAAAGCTTCGCAATGTTGTGGATGATTATGTGGGACAGTTTGAATCTGAAGGTTTTAGAACACTCTTTACAATGCTGCAGCAGGAACTCGATGATACGTATTTCTCTACCCTTGAGACACATCTGAACGAAATGAAATTTCGGGAAGGCATTTTGATTAGTGCAGAATTAGGAAACTACAACCAAGGTATTCATTATGTACTCCGGAGACAACAGGATAAAAAACACCGTTGGCTGAAGTGGCATTTTGCTCCAAGCCTTAGCATCCATCCCCGTGACGATAATGGCTGTACTGATCTGTCAAAAAGGCAGGATCGGGCTATTAATCTTGTAGCCAACGCACTTGCCCAGTCTGCTGAACATGTTCTTAGTTTTTTCATTATGCTGCAAAATGAATTAGCTTTCTATATCGGATGCCTGAATCTGTATGAACGGCTTTGTGAGAAAGGAGAACCTGTATCTTTCCCTTTACCATTTGATTGCCATGAGCGTAAGCATTCTTTTAAAGGATTATATGATGTGAGCCTTGCTTTGATTATGAAAAATAGGGTTGTGGGCAACTATGTTAATGCGGATGATAAAGAACTTATAATTATAACAGGTGCAAATCAGGGAGGCAAATCAACCTTCTTGCGAAGCATAGGCCAAGCACAGCTCATGATGCAATGCGGAATGTTTGTAGCGGCGGAATCCTTCAGTGCTAATATCTGTGATGGCATTTTTACTCATTATAAAAAAGAAGAAGATGCTACAATGAAAAGCGGCAAGCTGGATGAGGAACTCGCAAGGATGAGCAACATTGCTGATCATATCAAGACAAACTCCATTATATTGTTTAACGAATCATTTTCTGCAACAAATGAAAGAGAGGGTTCCGAAATAGGCCGACAAATTGTCCTTGCACTCTTAGAAAAGCATATTAAAGTGTTTTTTGTTACACATTTCTATGATTTCTCTCATAGTTTTTACGAGCAAAAGATGAATAATACTATTTTTCTGCGTGCAGAAAGGCAAGCAGATGGGAGCCGTACTTTCAGGCTTGTGGAGGGAGAACCATTACAAACAAGCTTTGGTGAAGATATTTATCTTAAGATATTTAAATCCCACGCGTCTGATTTTTTAAGGCTTGGGGAAAAATGAAATACAAAAAAATTTGAAAGGGGGAGGGCTATGCATTGAAAGGTAATCTTATGATGATTGTTAAGAATGGGGAGCTTATTAACATTGATGAAGCCAATATGCTGTAAATATGGGAATACCTAATATCATATAAATCCAAAATATTAAGGAGATGGTTGATATGCCTAAAATTAATTTAGTAAAGGCAAGAGAAATACTTGATTCCAGAGGGAGTTAAATCCGTAACCCTCTATTTCCCGAGTTACTGTTACCCCTGCAATTTTCATTCTTTCAGCTTAAATACTGATACACTGTAAAGACTATTTCCTTTGTATTTTGAGCCCTCGCCCACATAGATTTTGAGTATTTGGCATTTGCCTCCTGGTTTTATGTTATTTCATCTCCCTATATTATATTTAACAATTTTCCAAATTTAAAACCGGCAGCATATCCAATGATTCCAAAAAAAAGAGAACCAAGGATATATATAAATGCATTCATTTTCTCGTTTTTCTGAAAAAGATTGAAGCCTTCATACATGAAAGTTGAAAACGTGGTGTATGCGCCTAAAAAGCCATCGCCTAAAAGTAGATATACACTGTTTTCGGTATTTATACTGGTTATAATCCCTAAAAGAATAGCGCCGGTAATATTGATAATAAATGTACCAATAGGAAAGGTTGTGTTTGATTTTTGAGATATTATTTTTCCTAACTGAAATCTGACTAACCCTCCAAAAGCTCCTCCAATACCAACTAAAATCAAATTCAATTATATCACTTCACTTTCAGTTTCTATTAATTTTTCAGCCTTAGACCTTTCTTTTTGTTCATAATTTTAGAACCAATCTTATGGGCAAGGACAATCCCAAAATATGTCAATCCAAGTCCTAACATGGTCGAAATGGTAATATATGAAATAGCTGAAAAATAGTATCCGCTGTGCATTAGTTCCACGGTTTCCTTACACATAGTAGAAAATGTAGTGAATGCCCCCATAAAACCTGTTGTTATGCCAAGCCTTATGTCTGGATCAAATTTCCATACTTCAAAAGCTATTGTCAAAATTAAAGCAAGTGCGAAAGCCCCGCTGATATTTATTAGCAATGTGTTTAGGGGGATGTTTTCGCGGTAATTCTGTATATGAATTTGTTTAATTAAATATCGCAGTATAGCTCCTGCGAATCCGCCACATCCTATATAAATATATTTACGCAAATTATAATTCTCCTTACCATATCTCTGCACATATGAACCCTCCAAAAATAAAAAAGCTGATAGCTTCCGCAATTATTTGCAGAAGTCATCAGCATTAGATGCATTTTGGCTTGCGCCAAGGGAGTACTTCATTCCCAGCTACAACAAACAATATATTATAATATCAATATTAAAAAGTCAAGTCTCATTTCTACCATTTATGTTTCCTTTTAAATCAGTGGTATCAGAAAAACCAGCAAATTTGCTCTAAATCAATTTCATGTAAAAGATGATTGAATAATACAATACGATGTGATAAAATTAAAATGCCGTATAGGGCGGGGGCAGTTTATACCAATTAGGTATCAAAGTCAGCCATAGATAACATGACTAAAACTGGATTAGTAAGCCTATACACACTACAAGTGTGCATAGGCTTTTTGTTTTTACAATATTAAAGGAGGTAAACTATGTTATCTATAGTATGTAATGTATAATATGTATATAGTATATACCCCTTAATATAGCCAGTAATTATAAGAAATAAGAGGATATATATTGTATAAGAAGTAATGTATGATATATGTTAGTGAATAGATTATTAATCAGTAGAATGACTATTGTAAAAAAAGTAAAGAGTATATAATTAAAGTAGTTAATACGTATTAGACATATTAATAAAGTTCGGAGGCGAAAAATGCGTGGAGCTACAGGTTATTAAAGAAATAGGGAAAGAGATAGTTGTTCTACTGGATGATGATATGAAAATTGTAAAGCCAGTCTATGACTACCTTAAATTTCAAAGGCAGAAAGATAAGGCATTAAATACATTAAAAGCAAATGGTAATGATTTAAGAACATACTGGCAGTTCTTGAAAGAAAACGGATATGAGTATAATAAGGTCACACCGAATATGATAGCAGATTTTATTGATTATCTTAGGAGACCTGATAATGGTATTACTTCTATCCATATAGAAAGTGCAAGGACAAATAGAACTATAAACCGTATATTAAGTACGGTACATATGTTTTATCAGTTTTGTGCTGATATGGAGGAAATAGATAATCCTATACTAATGCATGATATAAGCAGACCGCAGAACATGTTCAAGAGCATACTTCATCATACCAGGTCTGACAATCAAACAAAACAATCCATATTTAAGGTCAAGGAAAGTGATTATGCTGTAAGACTTGTGACGGATGATGAAATGGAGGTATTTTTAAACCATCTTACAAAGCGTAGAGATATACTGATGTATAAAACTCTTTATCTTACAGGAGCAAGAATACAGGAAGTATTAGATTTAGAAATAGAATCTGTCCCTATACCTGATATGTCAAAACCCATTGGTGTATTTCAACAAATTAAATCAAAAGGTAAGACAAGGGATTTGTATGTTCCTATGGCACTTATCGAGCAACTTGACAATTTTATATTTGAAGAACGTAATCTTATTGATACAGAAAACAGTTATATCTTCGTATCAGAGCAAAAAAGGCAGTTAGGTAAGCAACTTACTTATAGTGCTGTGTATGACCATCTGAAAAAGGTACAGGATGACATAGGCATATACTTCAATTTCCATGATTTAAGGCATACATTCTGCTCTAACCTTATTCAATCAGGAATGGACATAAGTGTGGCAAGAATCATTATGGGGCATGAACATATCTCCACAACACAGAAATATACACATTTATCCAATCCTTACATTGAAGATAGTCTAACAAGGTATTGGAGTAAGAGTTCATTATTAGGGGGTGCTTCTGATGAAGAATAACATCCCAGATGGTGATGTATGGAATATGAAGGATAATGATATTGAATCACAACATTATGGCAGAAACTTTAGATTTGATTTTTCTTACATCACAAGCGAGGAAATAAAGAAAGTTGTCAAAGATTATGTTTGGCAGAATTATATAATTAAAAGTAGAACCTTGAATAGCATATATACATATGTTAAACGACTCCAATGGTTTAACGAATTTGTAGAGAACAATAATATTAAAAGTTTAAAAGAATTAACCAATAATGATATTGATAATTTTATTACATATTTGCATGTTACTATTTCAGAAAGATACCATAAGCCTTTATCACAAAGCGGACAGAAATCATGTCTTGATTCGTTAAAATCAATTATTTATTGGTGTCAGTTGCATAAGCCTGACGTAGTTCCAGATAGAGAAATTTTTACTGGAAATGAGTATATAGGGATAAATCGAAAGTTAAAAATTGAGTTTATTCCAGATGATGTACTGAATAGTATTAATGAAGCATTAAAGACGGAAGAGAATCCGTATGTGAAATATGGAATCATTATTCTTGAATCAACTGGTATGCGTATAGGTGACTTGTTAAAACTGGGTACTGACTGTATTAAACCACATTTGATTAGTGGGTATACAATTACATGGTTCGACCATAAAAACCGCAAAGAGCGACCTCCTATGCCTGTTAGAAGTGAGTGTGCTATGGCAGTTGATAAAGTGATTGAAGCAACAAAGGAATTGCGTAAAGAAACGGACGATAAAGTTAAAAATGCGTTGTTTATTCATAAGCCAGTTGCAGGTAAAAAGTCAGGAATGATTTGTGTGCCTACAGAAAAATGTTTTATGAATTGGTTTGATAATTTTATTGAACGCAATAATATCCGAAGTTCGGATGGTGAGTTATATAATCTTACAAGTCACCAATTCAGACGTACTTTAGGTACTGATATGCTTTCCAAAGGAACGAATATTAACGTCATTCAACAGGTATTAGGTCATGCTGACCCATCAACAACAAAACTTTTTTATGCAGATATAAAAGATAAGGAAAGAGCCGAAACATTCAAGAGCATAGGAATTATTGGAAATATCAATCAATTGAATGAATCTGCTTTCGATAATGTGACTGAAATGGAATGGTTTAAGGCTAATAAAGAAAAATGCGTAGCAGGCTTATGTGATGGTTATTGTACAAAGCATTTGCAAGATGGAAAGATATGTGACAGGCTTTTAAAAAGACAAAAATGTTATACTTGCAGTCGTTACATAACTACACCCGAATATCTTGAAGCACATAAAAATCATTTGGCTTCATTGGAGAGACAAGTCACAGAGGGTGCAATATATGGAGAGCATTATGCAGAACATTTCAGACCAACTATAGAGGTTCTAAAAGTTATCATTGAAAGATTGGAGGAATTGCAGAATGACAAAAACTAACTTGAGGCTACAACTACAGGTAATAGATAAGGATACAAACTTTGATAATGTAATGATTGGTAATTCCCATTTCAATGATGATGTATGGGATTTAAGACCGTTTATTACTGTAAAAACAATAAAGGAATCACAAAAATATATTAGGTTTGAATATATTGAAAGCCATGATATGAAACAGACAGCCAAACAGTATGCGTACTATAAACTTGGGAAAATAAAGCCTATTACAGTTCATGGTAATATAAATAGTGGACTCCCAATATTTATTGAATACTGTTCCATTAATGGTATTAAGAGTTTTGCTGATGTAACGAAAGATGATTTTCTAAATTTCTCTTTATGGATGAAAGACGAAAAAAAAGTCGCAGTTGGTACAGGATTTATCTCTTCCCATGTGGTAGAGGAAATCATTAAGACAGGACAGATAAAAGGCTGGAATGTGCCACAGACAAATATCTTTAAAGGGATTACTTCTAATCAGTTATGGAATAGCAAAAAGGCTATGCAAGCTAATAAAACTAAGCCTATTCCAGAGGATGTATTTGATAAGATTCTCTATCATGCTGTGCATAATGAAAAAGACATACTTACAAAGGCAGGGATTATTATTCAGAGTCAGACAGGACTTCGTATAAATGAGGTGTTATCTATTTGTAAAGGTTGTGTAAAACCGGTATATGATGGCGATAAAGTCTATGATTATATGGAAGTGACACTTGGTAAGACAGAGAAGGGTGAACCAATAATCCATAAGGTATTCATTAATGATTTAGTAGAGAATGTGATTGAAGAACTTACACAAGCCACTAAACCATTAAGGCGGTTAAGTGGTTTGAAAGAATTATTTTTAACAAAATCTATGAAGTTAAATGGCAAAATAGTTGTATATAAATCTGGTAGATGGGGAGAAGTGAAACTTACTCCATTTATCAAGCGATGGAATATCCAAGATAATAAAGGTAACTTATATCCACTTAAATCACATCAGTTTAGGGCAACATTTGTAAGAGAATTAATTAAGCGGAAAGTTCCTATTGCTATTATTATGAAGCAATATTCACATGTATCAATAGAAATGACATCACATTATCTTACCTTACAGGAAGAAGAAGTTAAGGAAATTTATACAGATATGATTTTAAGTCCTGAATCAAAAATTGCAGGACTTAGAGCAAAGGAAATCAAAGGTAAACTGGATAATTTGTTTCATGGAAAGACAGAAGAAGAGATAGAAACTATAATATCAAATTTATCAAAGAGTATGAGCTTTAACCCGTTACCTACAGGGGTGTGTCTTTATGATTTCAGACGAGGTAACTGCACAGATGGTGATGGATGTTTCTTCTATAACTGCCCTAATTACATTACAGAAGTACGCTTCTACCCTATTTTAAAACAGGAATTAGATTTACTGGAAAAGGAAATGGCAAGATTAAAAGAACTTGGTCAAGAACCTGCATGGCAGGTGCAATATGTTAAATATCAGCATCTTAAGCCATTGATTGAAAGTTTGGAGGTACAGTTAGATGGCAAAGAAAATATCAGCTGAACAGGTTGCTGGAATAAAGGCACATGCTGAACAGAGAAACAAGGAAACCATTGATAAGGTTAATAAAGCGATAGACAAATTGAAACGTACAAAGAAACAGATTAATTTTGAAACCGTTGCAAAGGAAGCAGAAGTATCAAGAGCAACCCTGTATAATAATGCAGAGTTAAAGGAACGAATACTTAGTCTTAGAGCAGTATCAAAATCAAGTCCTCTGGATAATGTAGTGGCAGTTAAAAAGGATAAGGTACAATTGCAGGAAGAAAAGATAATTGCCCTACGTGAAAGGGTAAAGCAGTTAGAAGAGGATAAAAAAAACTAATTATTCAGTTAGTCCAAATGGAAGAATTGAAGAATGAAAATGATAGGCTGAAAAAACAGCTTCGGAAAGGATAAGAAATGACGAATAGAGATTTAATGAATTTATTGAAGCAATTAAATCCAGATGATGAAATCTGTGTTGAAATAAAAGAATGCATCACTGACCAGTTTGTCGATTCAACGTATGACATTGAATATAAACAAAATGAATATGGTCAGCTTGTTTTACAGGTTGATGTAGAAAAAGGGAAATTTGATAACATAAAATAAAAGAAGAATTTAGTTAGATATAAAACTAGGTTTTGTTTAAGAGCACTGTTGAAAATAATGTAATTATTATAAAACGAGTTATTTCGTTATCGTTAGAAAATGTGAACTAGCATTTGATAATAGTTGTGTAAGGGGGAAATGAATAATGAAAGGTTTAGATTTGTGCAGGGAGTATTACAATAGCATAATAAAGCCTATAATAGATGAACATATTGACTTTATTGGAGAAAAGTATGCTTCGGCTTTAATTGGTTGGGGATCAGATGTTTTGGGCAATGATGATGATATATCTAAAGACCATGAGTGGGGACCAAGGTGTATAATTTTTTTACCTGAAGAGTTAAAACAATATGAAGATAGAATGTATGATATTTTGAATGCACAAATTCCACCTATGTTTATGGGTAATCCTACACGTTTTATAGTTGATAAAGAATTTATGGGAGTTAGAAGGTTTTCAACTGATGGATCAGGAGATATACATATAGACATTACCACATGTAAAGATTATTTCCAGGCGAATCTTGGAGTTTTAGTTCCACAAAATGAAATTGAATGGCTGTCTATACCAGAAAATCGCTTGCTGGAGTTGACAGGTGGTGAAGTATTTTTTGATAATGTGGGTGAACTCACAAAATTAAGAAAGTTTTATGGGGAGTATTATCCAGATGATGTCTGGAAATATAGACTTGCATATGCGTGGCAGTCACTTGGATGGGACATTGATCTAATAAGCTTATGCTGTGATAGAGGAGATATTTTATCATCCAGGTATTGTTTGAATGAAACTATATTTAGAATAATAAGGTTAGCATTTCTATTAAATAGACGTTATGCACCATCTTATCCAAAATGGATACATCGTGAATTTTATAAACTTCCATTTATTGCAAAAGAGATTGGTACATATTTGGAAAATATATATATTGAAAAAGATATTAAAATTGCTATGAAGAAAATAACTGAAATATGCCATTTTTTAATTGAATGTCAGAACAGAATAAAAGAATTACCCTCATTAGAAATAAAGCAAAATGCATGCTATAGGGGGTATATAGATATTGATTTTCAGTATATTGCAGAACAAATCTATAGGACAATTTGTGGTGAACTTAAAAATATTCCGATAGATGGTGCGTTGGACCAATGGATTACAAATGAGGATTTTTTGTTAGACACTAATAAGATGAAGTCATTATCAGCTATTTACAAATATAATTAAAACATGTACATACTAACTGGTACGGAATATTCTAATTTTATGAATTATCAACAAGGTTATTAACATGTTATACACAGAAAACTGTATAGAAAGAAAAGAGGTGAGTTTTAGTGAGAGTTTGATACTTATTATACACTCTCTTACTAAAAATAAGATATGATAAGTGTAATCATAACAGCATTTGTTTCATTCGCAAGTACTAATATTGATGATATTTTTGTGCTGATGTTATTCTTTTCCAAGATAGGGAATCAATTGAAAAAACGTCATATTATCATCGGTCAATACCTCGGAATAATGACACTACTTCTTATAAGTACTATTGGTTCAATAGGATTGAATTTAATACCACAGCAATATACCGGATTATTGGGAATAATTCCAATCTTGCTAGGAATCAAAGAATGGTTAAAATATAGAAAAGATAAAATAGAAACTGAAGTCCAAAGCCTTACCGTGGAAGAAATATATATTCCTGAAGACAATGTGATAGATGACTTAAATACCGACATTGCACAAATACAAGGCACTAAAAATGAAAAGATAAAAATCATGTTAAGTAAGTTGACTCATCCCGCCATTATAAGTGTTTTTTTAGTTACAATTGCTAATGGTGCAGATAATATTGGTGTTTATATACCACTATTCACAACTCTGAATTCTTATGAACTTATTGTAACACTTTTTATTTTCTTATCACTGACTGCTGTATGGTGCTTTGCTGCGGAAAGACTCACGAATATTCCCAGCATAAAACATATGATACAAAAATATAAGAATATAATTGTACCAGTTGTATTCATTGTAATAGGTATATTTATTATAGTTAAAAGCGATTTATTCAGTTTGTTTTAGAGAAACTATTGAGAAGTTCAAAATGAGAATAACTAATAATTGAAAGTTGACAAGTTCCAACTGTGCGTCCAACAAAGGGTAGTTAACCTAGCAGGTGGAAATCCTGCCTGAATAAGGTCTAGCCAACCAACAGTAGCGAGTCTTGAGTTGTCATCAGTAATGGTGGGAGCTAAGCGTAGACAGCGAGAAAGTAGGGTTGAAAAGCTATTGAGCCTCGAAATTTTGTGCATCCAGATGGTTGACGTATTAATTACTGCGGAAAACAACATCGCATAGGTCATAATGGCAAGAACTATGTGGCACTGCGGGGTCAAAGGGCCAATCATGCTTTACACTGTGGTTAATTATCAACTGGGGAGAGCCTGTTGTTTCTTGAGAATAAGTATGGCAAACGACAATAAAACGGAGAATGTCAAATGAATGACAGGCAGTCGGATAGTCTCATAGTACTGCTGAGACTGGGTAATGCCAGTGGAGGGAAGGAGACTACATAATAACAATCTTTCTGAGGACACATCATCTGTACTCAGGGACAGGAGAAATGATGGGAACAAAATTAGAAAGAATAGCAGAAATATCAGCACATACAAGAAGACCAGAATTTACTTCACTGTATCATCATATTAATGCTGAAATGCTTAAACAATGTCACAGGGAACTGGACGGGAAGAAGGCAGTAGGCATTGATAAAGTTACAAAAGCAAAGTATGAAGTAAATCTAGAAGAAAATATATCAAACCTAGTAAAAAGGCTAAAGAATAAGTCATACAAGCCGTTACCATCATTAAGAGTATTTATACCAAAAGGTAATGGTAAAATGCGTCCGCTAGGAATTTCATCCTATGAAGATAAGATAGTACAACTTGCTGTGAAGAAGATACTGGAGGCAATTTATGAACCAAGATTTCTAAGAAATATGTATGGTTTCAGACCAAGATGTGGTTGTCATGATGCTATAAAGGAAGTATATAACAGAATGCATAGTGGAAAGATAAACTACATTGTTGATGCAGATATCAAAGGATTCTTCAACCATATGAATCATGAGTGGATAATGAAATTTTTAGGAGTGTACATAAAAGACCCTAATATATTATGGCTGATTAAGAAATACTTGAAAGCTGGCATAATGACGGATGGAATATTCCAAGAAAGCACAGATGGTTCTGCACAAGGAAATATAATGAGTCCAGTAATAGCGAACATTTATTATATGCACAATGTTTTAATGCTGTGGTATAAGATTGTTTTCTCTAAAGAAATTAAGGGAGATAGTTTTCTTGTAGTTTATGCTGATGATTTTATAGCAGGATTTCAGTATAAATGGGAAGCAAAGAAATATTATGGACAACTTAAGATAAGAATGGCAAAGTTTAACCTAGAACTTGAAGATAGTAAAAGTAGATTACTTGAATTCGGCAAATATGCAGAAAGTAATCGGAGAGCAAGGGGAGAGGGAAAACCAGAAACATTCGATTTCTTAGGATTTACATTTTTCTGTGGAAAAAGTCGCAGAGGGTATCCATGTGTCAAGCTACAAACAAGTAGGAAGAAATTTAAACAAACGCTGAAGAATACTAAAAAGTGGCTATATGATAATAGAACCATGCCGGTTAAAGAAATGATAAAGGCATTGAACCTTAAATTGGTTGGACATTATAGGTATTATGGTGTATCCTTCAACGGCAAGATGATAACAAACTTTTTGCATAGAGTACAGAAATTTCTATGTAAGACACTTAACAGGCGGAGTGATAAGAAAAGCTACTGCTGGGATGGATATACAGAAATGCTAAAGTATTATCCGCTAGCAAAACCAAAGATATATTTTAAACTGTTTTAACTGTGAATGTTATTATGAGGAGCCGTATGCGAGAAAGCCGCACGTACGGATTCTGTGAGGGGCTTACATTGTGAGGTGTAAGTCTACTCGACTAACAAAACTGAGGAGTATGTAAATGAAAATTAAAAAAAATAAATATGACATTATCACTAATTTTTTAAGTTTATTATGTTTAGTTGGAACAGTTATTTTTTTGATTATTTCATGGAGAACAATTTCCGCTGAAATTAAAATAATAGATAAAAATTCTTTGATTGTGCTTTTAGTTGTTGGATGGATTATGTTTATTGGATTATCCTCAGATAAATCATTAAATACAGTGGCTATTAAATTGCTGTGATTTAAGCAATTCAAGAAAAATTAAGTCGCAAATCTACAGCAGGGACAGTTAACAACTTTTGTAACATGCATACTTAAACAATAAATTATTGTT
>ENA-UOOK01004695-UOOK01004695.1-fermentation-metagenome-genome-assembly--contig:-NODE-4695-length-14401-cov-49.521051_pt1 | contig 14401 bp, 15 predicted proteins | sample MGYA00245777_ERZ724023 | MGnify/ENA primary metagenome ERZ724023 (study PRJEB28704, sample SAMN03018312) | fermentation metagenome | biome: anthropogenic terrestrial biome; feature: soil... | reverse complement strand
ATACACGGGCATCGTGCGGATGTACAGATATTACTTATGAGAAAAAACCGATATCTCCGGATAGCACTACCGAAATAAGTATAACGTACAATGCCGATGACATAGGGCATTTTAATAAAACGGTTTCTGTTCATGGGAATGTGAAGGATTCGCCATTAATTATCAGACTTAAAGGAAATGTAAAATAAAAAAACTCTGAGAAGAGATGTATTTAAATAAATTATTAACTTATTAAATTAAAAAAAAATGAAAAAGAAAATTTTTATGGGTTTATTTGCCCTTGCTCTCCTTGTAACCGCAGGTTTTGGAGTGAGCAAAAGTATGGAAAATAATGTCAAATTAAGTTATTTGGCGTTAGCTAATGTGGAAGCGTTGGCTGAAACGGAGTCTTCATCTTGCTATAGTGGTGGTCCGGGTTCAAATCAATGTTCTATAGAAGCAGGGATAGATATAGTAGGCTCCGGGGTTACGGCTGGATGTTCGGTAAGTTGCAATAGCGGATACTACTCATGCTGTTCATTAAGATGTACTTGTATACGTAACAATGGATAAGATGAGGGAATTTATGTACGTTAGTGTTATCTTCCTTTGTTTCCTTATGTCATCTTGTCATAAGGAAACAAAAGAAGATTCAATAGAAATTTTTATTGACTTTTCAAACATAGAAAATCTTGATTTATCAAATGCGGAAATTGTAAATTTACAATTCACCGATAACTCAATTCTTAGAAAGGTAGACGAACTTATTCTGTATAACGATAGCAACTTTTTAATACGCTCAGGGCAAAATCTATTTGTTTTCGAGCGGAATGGAAAGTTTAAAAATCAAATAGGAAGCAAAGGGAATGGACCAATGGAGTTTACTCATTTTAATTCATTTTATATTGAAGACAACACTGTCCATATTTATGATGCGATGGCAAAAAAAATGATTTCTTATGAATTGAATGGTAAATTTATAAATTCCGTATCTTTAAAAGATATTCATAAGAAAGTAATTCCAAATTTAATTTATCCGATAGCTAATGGCAAATTTATTTCCAAAAACACTTTTGGGGGAGAAGAGAGTAAATTACCATCATATAGTATCTTAGATGAAAACTATATATTTATATCAAATATAAAAAATCGATATTTGAAAAATGGCATTACCACACTAAACAATTTCTTTGCCGATAACGAATATACTCTTTTTTGGGAGTTACTAAATGACACTATCTTTACTGTTACCAACCTCGACACCTATTTACCTAAATATTATGTGAATTTCAATGAAAAAGCGGTGCCAAATGATATAAAAAAACTTGATTTATATGATGCTATTGAATTCGTCAATAAACCTGAAAACAAACAAAAATATGCAACATTAATAAGAAGTGTCTCGGAGGACAATTTGTATTTAAGATTTATCTTCTTTTTTAATGGAGATGTCTATTACACAAAATATGATAAAGAAAAAGATTATACTAAGACTTATAAAATAACTCATAAATCCGATGTTATAGAACCCCTCCTAACAATATATAACGGGAAAATCATAGTTCCTATAAACATAATGGAGGATAATAATTGCAATCCAATGCTTGCCATTATTGACGAAAGCATTTTATAAATATTCATATTTATGCAGTCTGCTATAATCGTCGTAGTTCCAAACTATTTTCCACTAAATAGTATAATTTTTTTCAACCTGTTAACGCTTTTTCAAATAACTCTTTAAAGGTCAATTCAAACAAAAAAAGAATCTAACTCATTATGCTTTATAATAAAATATTAAAGTTTGTAACATGTTGTTATAGCAAATTTTCATTTAAAATCTTTATATGCTTTCTTGTCTTAATTTGTTTCACAAATATTAGTTGTAATACGGGAAAAAGAGATTATACTTTAGAAGAAGTTCTACATTTAGCCAGAAGTAATAGAATAGAATTAGAAAGAGTACTCAATTATTATAAGAATCACACGTTAAAGCTTAAAGCGGCCAAGTTTTTGATAGCCAATATGCCCGGCTCATTTTCACAAAATGCCGAAATTAACGAAATATGTGCTCCGTTTTATTTTGAATATGATTCTTTAGCTAAAGATTACCAATACGCAATGAATGCCGAAAGAGGCAGGAAAATAGACAGCTTATGGAGTAACTTTGTAACCAGATACCCACAAGTTCGAAATTTAACTTATCAGAGCGATTTGGAAAACATATCGGCAGAACGGCTTATTACAGAAATTGATTTGGCATTTGATTTATGGAGAAAAAATATATACACCAAAGACAGTTCATTTGAAGAGTTTTGTGAATATATTCTTCCTTATAGGAGAATGAATGGTTTGGTAATTGACAATAGCAGGGAAATTTTTCAAAAGCGTCACAAAGGTTCTTATTTTACTCAATTGGGAAAGGATATGATTAATGAAGCGGATTCTTTGCTATACGAATACCGCCACCTCACTCACTCACAGTTTTGGGGAACACAAATACCTATTCTTTCTGCATCAACATTCGAACATTTGCGTCACGGATTATGCGAACACCGCTGTTGGTATAATTCAATGCTTTTCTCATCGTTAGGAATGGCAGCAGCAGTAGATTTTGTACCTGCCTGGGGAAATAGGAACAATAATCATACATGGAATGTCCTGATAAAAGACGGAAAATCCTACGCTTTTGAATCATTTTGGGATGAAGACCGCTGGAAATACAAACGAATTTATAATAATAAAACATTTGATTTTAATCATGGACGATTTCGATTAGCAAAAGTATATAGACATTCATTTAAAAATTATTTTGAAGGGCCAATAATGGATAAAAGAGTTGATAAAAGTGATATCCCTGAACTTTTTAGAAACTTCAAAAAAAAAGATGTATCACACGAATATTTCGATACAATAAATGTTGCTGTTTCATTACAAAATATTCCTATAGATACACATTATGCATATTTATGTGCATGGAATTTCCATAAATGGGAACCTGTTCAATGGGGAAAGATTGTGAAAAACAAGGTTATATTTGAGGGTATGGGAAAAGATATAATCTATTTACCATGTTACTTTAATAATAATTCATTAAGTTATGCAGGAGCACCCTTTCTTTTAAATAAGTCAGGAAAAATCGAGTATTTTAGTACGAACATAAAAGATAATGAAGATTTATATATTAAACACTACGCTGGAGCACCACTTCATTATGGTAATAAATGGAATAATATAAGTATTGGTGGAACCACAATTTTAGGCAGCAATAACTTGGAATTTAAGCAATCCGATACTCTTTGTGTTTTTCCTGATTCGGTAGAAATATATGGTGATAAAATTACAGTGTCATCAAATAAATTTGTCAGATATGTGCGACTTTCGTTGCCTTACAGAAAATTAGCTTTTAGCGATTTATCATTTTACCAATTTGAGAATGGAAAAGATAAAAAAATAACGGGAACGAAATTTTTATCACCTCCTAAAATAACTGATAATGATGAAAGCGTATTAAATATATTTGATGAATACAAAGCAACAGGATATAAGAGTGATGTTAATAATGATTTCATTGATATTGATTTAGGAAAAGAATTTATTATTTCCAGAATAAACTTTACTCCATATTTTGAAGCAGGATTAAAATCTGATTTGGAATTTGAGTTATTTTATTGGAATAATGGATGGAAGTCAATTGGAAAACAAAAAGGATCAAATAAGCATGTTATTTTTAAAGATGTACCAAAAAATGCTCTTTTAATCCTTAAACATCCTGATATAAAAAATCGACCAGGTTCAAGACCATTTATCTATAGAGAGAATGAAGTATTGTGGTATTAGTTGTGATGATATTTTGGTGGTGTTACCTGATGAATCCAACAAAAACAGAATTGAGACAGAATCTTAACGTTTTATTTCCTCTTTATTTAATTTTAATTTCTTTAGTTTGCAATAAATAAATTAAAACATGGAAAATTTATTATGAACAAAAAACATTTTTTAATCAGTATTCTCGTGATCGTTCTTATGGTATTAGCAGGAATAGGAACGAACAAAAGTGTGAATAAAAATGCAGATCTTACAGATTTGGCATTAAGTAATGTTGAGGCTTTAGCAACAGGCGAAAACTCAAACAAATTTGATTGTATTCAACCATACGACAGAGTATGTGGTACAGACTGGAACGCAGGTATTAGATATTTTGGATATGAACGATATCTTTATGCATAAATTGGATATGAAAAAGAAATTTTTAATTTTTTTATTTACCATAATTCTTATGGGAGTTGCAGGATATAGCATGAAAAAAAATGTAAAATTAATTTCAACTATGCCAGATGTGGTATTATCAAATATTGATGCTCTAGCTGATGGGGAAATAATTATTGGTCCACTTTGTATGCAAATAGCACCAATGCCAATATGTGTGGAATATCCCGAAGAAGGAATTATAATTTTTGGAGTAGAATATCAATAGGAGACAAAAGGAACAGTAAATTTATAGGGAGGTGTTTAGCTTACCTCCCTAAATTTTCAACTTAAAATAGAATTGCGATTATTATTCCTAATTTGTAAATTTTTTTATGAAACAGTATTTATTTATCTTTATTTTTATTGTCTTATATTCTTGTGGAAACAGAAATGTAAATATATATGAGTCATTTGATTCAAATGAAAAAATAACACATAAGATTGGTTATGATAACTCAAAATATTTAATGGGATTGCCTGGGAAAATGGCGGTTATAGATTCTTTGTTAACAATTATAGATTATAAAAGCGAGAATCTCTTCCATATATTCGATATTAACACGAATAATTATTTAGGAAATTATGGGAGTAAAGGATCGGGGCCAAATGAATTTCTCCATCCTTATTCGATTGATTATAATTCATCGAACTCCTTTTTGATGTATGATGCTTCAAATTTTACTCTCTACAAAGTTTATTTAGATTCTATTGCACAAGGAAAGTTATATTCTGAAGTAGATTTTCATTCTAGTACCTTTGGAGATGTATATGTCCTGCCTACTAAATTTTCCACTTATGTGAGTTTTGGATTATATAAAACTAATATGTTCAAAATTATGGATTCAAAAGATGAAAATATTGGATATTTTTGTGATTTTCCTCTTGAAGACGAAGTTGCCTCAAAAACAATAGACAACAGAAATTTAGCATTAGCTTATCAAGGAAAAATGATTTCGAATTCTAAAAACGATAAATTTGCGTATATTTCATTTTATGCAACAATAGTAGGATTTTATGATGTATACGTTGATAGAATAGAAAATAATAAATTATATGCATACGATTATCCGAATTTTTCAATAAATAATGACGGAGGATCTTTTTCAAGTCCAATTAATAAAGACGGTATATGTGCTTTTTTAGACGTATATGGTACAGAAAAGTATGTATATACTCTTTATTCAGGACAAATAATTTCTCAATCAAAGGAAGAGGCTTTTAGAGGAAAAGATGTTTTTGTATATGATTGGGAAGGTAATCCAGCTATGCATTATGTATTGGATATTCCTATAAGTTCAATAGCGATAACTAAGGATAATAAAAAAATGTTTGCAATAGCTTATAATCCTGAGCCGGAGTTGGTAATGTTTGATTTATCATTATAGGCGAAATAGCATTAAATATATTTGATGAATATAAGAGAAAGCTTTAAAAAAAACAGCTTCATATGGGCTGATTTATTAATAACACTATTTATTCTAGTAGTATTGGTGAAATATGATTATTATGCGAATCTTGCGCCAGATTCTATCTTAATAATTATTCAGTTGGGTTTATTCTGGTTCATCAGCAGGCTACTGTTTTTCTTATTTCCACCCATGTCTCATTATGCTTCGTTTTTGGTTTTAGCTGCAGGATTAGTTGAAGCAATATGGGGATTGGGGCAATTATACGGATATCTCCCTTCGAAACATGTGTTGTTCAAAACCACAGGTTCCTTTTTAAATTCAGGACCCTACGGTGGATTTATTGCCCTGATATTACCTCTGGTCTTACACTATTGGCTCTATTACAGGGAAAAAAACAAATTACTCGGATATATTTTTCTTACCATGGGCATTATTTGTTTGTTGGTTTTTCCGGCTACATTAAGTCGCACGGCATGGATAGCTGCTACAGTAGGTTGTATATTGGTTGTTGTTTTTGACACAAAAGTGGTTATCAAAATGAAAATTTCATGGAAACGCCACAGGAATACAATTATATTATGTTCAGTCATTTTTTCCCTCCTGATAATAGGTATTTCTTATGGAAGTTTCCACTTTAAAAAGGATTCCGCTAACGGACGTTTATTTATATGGAAGATAACAACTTTAGCAATACAAGAAACATCATTAAAAGGTGTTGGATTAGGAGGTTTTCCTGCTTCATACGCAAAAGCACAAATAGATTTTTTTAAAAGCGGGCAGGGAACAGAAACAGAGAAACTTGTTGCAGGAAGTCCTGAATATGCGTTTAATGAATATCTGAAAATATTACTTGAGCAAGGATTGGCAGGTGGAATTTTGTTTTTAGTGCTTACTATTTTAATTATATATATAGGAATCAAAAACAGACGAACAGGCTCAGCCGGAAGTTTTTTGACATTATCCGTTTTTGCATTCGCTTCTTATCCTTATTACCTATGGGAATTTCTTGTCGTGTGGGTATTACTCGGGACAATATGCGTTTCCACAAAATCAAATTCTTTATACGATAAATTGTCCGCAATACCAAAAAGAAAAATATTTCTTAATGGAGGATTATGCTTATGTGTTTTACTTACATTATCATTCATCAGTTTAAAACATCAACAACCATACCGCCAAGCAAACAGAGAGTGGCTAAAACTTCGCCCTCTTTACACAATAAAAGCTTATCAGAATGTAATAGAAGATTATAAACGACTTTATTCTATATTAAATTATGATCAGAAATTTGTGTTTGAATATGCAATCGCCTTAAATGCCACAAAGCAATACGAAAATGCTGATAGTGTTTTATCTCGAGGACTTCAAATAAGTTGTGACCCGATGTTTTATAATGTTAAAGGGCGTAATTACCATGAGATGGGTCAATTTGATAAAGCCGAAGATTGTTATATAAATTCAACATATTTGCTTCCGGAGAGAATTTATCCCTATTATCTTTTGACAAAGTTATACGCTGATTCAGCTAATTTTCAACCGGTAAAAATGCAGCTGGCAGCCAAAGCAGTACTAGCAAAGGAGCCCAAAGTGCACTCTATGGCAATAAATGAAATGCGTGAAGAAGTAAGAAAAATACTTAAAGAAAAGGAGGCAATGGATGATTAAAAAGAAAAAAACAATTCTTTCAATAGGGCGGGTATTTATCAATGTTTTTTACTACTCTTCTATTGCTTTAATTTGTTTCATATTATTTAGGGTATTTGTTTTTGGGTCATATAAGATACCAACAGATTCAATGGATCCGACTATCATCCCGGGTGATTATATATTAGTAAATAAAATGGCTTATGGTGCACGTTTGTTTGATTTATTTGATGCTGTTGAAGGTAAAAAAGTAAAAATAAATCGTGTTCCGGGATTTTCTCTAATTAAAAATAATGATGTGGTTGTATTTCATATCCCTCATCCTACTACTTGGAATAAAATAGAAATGAATATGTCCAAATATTTTATTAAACGATGTATCGGAATTCCCGGAGATACACTTCGCATAGAAAATGGAATATATACTATTAATTCAGATAAAACTAAAAATTACGGCAATGTTGCAGCAGGACAAATGTTGGGTTACATGACTAAAGAGTTTATTTCTGATGGAGTGTATTATACTTTTCCCGGAGACTCCACACTCAACTGGAACATTAAAGACTTTGGTCCCATGTATATTCCCGGAAAAGGGAATACTGTATCTTTAAATAGAACAAATATTCTCTTATATTGTAAAATAATAGAGTGGGAGAAAGGTTATCCCTTAATATTAAAACAGGATACTTTATGGGATAAGCAAAATGTCTTGTTGACTTATACATTTACACACGACTATTATTTTATGGGCGGAGATAAGGTGGAAAACTCGCAAGACTCCCGTTATTGGGGATTGTTACCTGATGATTTGATTGTAGGGAAAGCTTCTATAATCTGGAAATCAAAAGAGCCATTTACAAATAAAATCCGTTGGAATCGGATACTAAAAGTAATAAAATAATCTTGAAAACAGAATTGAGTCAGAATCTTAACACTTAATTCTTTGCATGTAATCTATTTTTTTTATTCATTTATATGAAAAATGTTAGAGAAGTAATAGACATTAAAAAATAAAAATAGAAAGAAAAAATCTTTATTCGAAGAAATCAGCATTCAATAATTTAAAAATTTTATTAAAATGAAGAAAAAAATTTTATCTGGTTTTTTTGCCCTCACACTTCTTGTAACTGCAGGTTACGGAGTGAACCGTAGTATGAATAATGGAGCAAATTATTCATATCTTGCCTTAAATAAAGTAGAGGCCTTAGCTCAAAGTGAGACAGGATGTATCAGCAGAACTCATGAAAACGATGGACATTGTACAAACAATGGTACAGTTTATTTTTGTGAAAATGCAGCATGGTTCGATGCAAAAGACTGTGTGAAATGAGTTTATGCAAGTTCTATAGGTTGCCTCAAAAAAGAGGCAACCTATCTGTGTAATAATGTAATAAAAAGAGAACCAAAAATCGTTCTTGGATAGATTTTCGTAGAGAAATAAATATTCTGCATATCTATTACAAAAACCTACCCGCACATTTAGCACAATAGAATTAAAAAGAGTAAACACTTCAGAATTAAATTTTAGTTAATTATTATTTATAAGAATTTCGAGTAAAATGAATAATAAAAAAAAATTGTTACTAATGAATCTATATACACTCTTATTAATATCATGCAATTACGATAATGTGAATATAAATCATCAGGCTAATTACACGAACACTTATTCTTTAATAGAATTTGGATCTATATCATATAAATTAGATTCTTTAACCTCTGATATTTCAATATCATCACAATATCTCGAAGACAAAGAATTATTTACATTTCTATCTAACAAAAATGAAATACTTTTTTATGATCATCACAATATTCTACAAAATGTGATTCCTTTATCAAGCAAAGGAATAAGTACTTACTTGATCTCAGGAGATACTATTTTTTTATTTGATTATTTAAACAATAACATAATAATGCAAAACACCTACCTGAATGAAAGGACCGAAATACCAATAAAAAAAGAAACTCCATATTATCCTGCACCACCACATGGTGCTTCAAAATTAATACATCAAAATAACAATCTAATTTTCTTTGGTAATATTTCAGGAGAATACGATAATGAGAATAAATTAAATAGAATGATCTGCGGTAAAATAAATCTAAAAAATAATGACGTTGATTATTACTTATCTTACCCTGACATATATTTTGAGTATAACTGGGGAGGTGGATTGTATAGGTGGATATATTCAACTTATAACAGTATGGATGATATGTTAATTTTTAGCTTTCCAGTTGATCATTATATCTATAAAACAAATTTAAAGTTTGAGCCATATGAAAGATTTTATGCTGGAAGTCAAAAAATAGATAAAATACCGCCGTTAAAAAAAAGAAAGAAATACATCAATCCAGAAGCAGCTACACAGTATTTCGTCGAAAATTACAGCTATTCAGATATTAAATATGACAAATATAACAATGTTTTTTATCGCATAGCCGAAATGAAAACTAAATATAAGGGAATACCTAAATGGAGTAAAGAAATTTCAGTTATAATATTAGATTGTGAACTAAAAAAAATAGGAGAAACTTATATCGGAAGATGTCATCCATGTAATAATTTCACAATGCACGTCAGTAAGAAAGGATTGCATATTCAAAAAGAAAGTACTGATGAAGACTTAATGTTATTTGCGATTTATAAATTAACGAAAAATGAAAAATAAATTCTTAATGCTATTGGCAATAGGGCTTATTGGGTTTTCCTGTAATAATAAAAATTATATAGGAAGTTTCGATATTCTATTAAGAACCGATTTCACACAAAATCAATTAAAAAAGATAGATTTTGTCATAATTATTCCTAATGAAGGCTGTAGTGGATGTATTACTTATGCTGAGGAATTTTATTCATTAAATAAAGATAAGAATAATATGATTTTTGTTTTCACTAATATTATTTCAATGAAAAATCTAAAATACAAAATAAATATAAACGCCAATACCACTCTTTTAGATACAAAAAATAGATACCTTTTTGCCTATCCAAAAGAGAAACAAATATATCCCTGTATTTTAAAAATTAAGAATGGAAAGATAGATCAAATAAAATTTCAAACTCCAACAGAAGAATCATTAAAATTAATTTTGTGAATTAAATGAAAAAATTACCAATTATTTTATATATATTAGTATTTCTTATTCTATCATGTACTAAAAGCAATGATAAGGGAAATCTACAAACATTAAAAGTATACGAAAATATAGACAAACAGAAAAGATCTTTTTTAATGGATCAAATGGCAGGATACAAAGAGATAATTAAGCTTGAGACTACTGACAGTTCCTTAATTTCTAATGTTAATATAAAATTCACCACTCTCCAGTATATATGCTTATTAGATAATAATATGATCTTTTTCTTCGACCAAACCGGAAAATTTAAATTTAAAATAAATTCTAAGGGAGAGGGTCCGAACGAATATAATTCCATATCAAATGTTGTTTACAATTCAATTGACTCTACATTCTATATCCACGATATGTTTAAGAAAAAGATGTTGGAGTATCAACTTAATGGAAGATACCTCGGAGAAATTACAATTGACAATATAGGAAGTATTATAGATTTAGATAATAACTTTTATGTAGTCAGTTATTCACCTTATGCTAATAAGAGTAAATTAGTAGGTATTTTGGATCATTCTTTCAATATCATGAATGAATTCATTGGCACAAATTTTAATAATGAAAATTATGCTGACAGGGGATATATTTTAATTAATGATTTTATACAAAGCAATCATACTAAATGTATTAAACCGATCTCTTCGGATACCATTTATAAAATATACCCAAATAAAGTGCAACCTTACTTCTTTATTGAAAAAGGAAGGCTAGCCATCCCAATTGAAATACTTTCTGATGTTTCCCAAAACAATAAATTCAAGAATTATATAACCAACGATTATGGTTTAATAATCAACAATTTATATTTTATGACTTTTTATTATAATAATAAATTATATCAAGACATTTGGGATATTGAAACGAGCAAGTTGTTATATAGAAATATTGCTTCTTCGGTTAATGACAAATATGGCGCTCCTATACATTTAAATGATGAAATAATAAATGTATGGCCTATATTTGTAGACAGTCAATCAGTTTATTGCAAAATTGATGAACGAGATCAACTATTGTTAAAAACGAACATAGAAGAGAATGACATACTGCTGAAAATTAAAGTTGAAAAATAAACATATTTACTTATCTTATTCAGCGTAAGCAGATTGAATCCGTAAATTTTCTTATAAACCTTTTAATTATAGATACATATTTCTAACAACAACGCTTATATTTCGAATGAGACATTTCTATTATATTTTACTGATTTTCTTAGTGGTTTCAAGTTTATTGATTTGTAGTTACTTTCTCTGTGACCTATAGAACAAACAGCGACAATATATGTTGCTCATTATCTGTCAATTTAATGAAATGAGTTATAAGCAACAAACATTACAAGCTACGGGCTTGAGCTATTGAAAGGATAGATATGGCAAACTAATAAACGAATCAGGAAAAGTAATAATTTTAAAACTGAAATTCATGAAAAAGAAAATACTTTTTATATGTACGGCAGCACTATTTGTCTTGGCTGCTTTGAATTTGAAACTTGCATTTAATAACGGATTAGATGTTAACTTCTCTTTGGCTAGCATAGAAGCTCTTGCTCGTGGGGAGACTCTATATTGTTCAGTCTGTGGTGAACAGGTTGATGCCTGTCGGTGCTCACCTGCTATCACATGCGACTATGGACATTGTCTTGGGAAAGAATGTCATGAATTTACTGGTAATTTGATTTGTTCATGCAGAGCAAATGGAGATCCATTTTCTATTTGTCCATTATAATAACAATACAAAAAGATGTTCGGTGCCAATAACGTCGGACATCTTTTTAGAATTTTAATTTGATAAGCAATAATGAAGAAAGTATTCATACTCTTGATTGTGGTATTCTTCACAATGTGTAAGCAAAAGCCACAGACAGATGGTGCTATTTTTGTCGATCTGGACCGTCCGGAGAAAGTCTCTCTTTTCGATTATTTTCGTTCCATTGAATTAATTCCACTAGAAACGTCAAATGATGTGCTTCTTGTAGGTGTGAAAAAGATGCTAATTCATCAAGATAATTATTACATATTAGATCCAAAACAAAGCATAATTTTTGTTTTTGATAAATTTGGCAGATTTAAATCCAAAATAGATAACAAAGGACAAGGCAAGGGTGAATATTCTATGATACAAGATTTTACAATCAACCCTTTTTCAAGTAATCTTGAAGTATTGGAAGCTTACGGCAAGGTGCATGTTTATGATTTATTGGGGAATTATATCGAAACAAAAACAATTACTTTTCCCGGTTTTCGCGTTGTTCATACCATTGCTGCTATAGATGCACAGACTCATGTTTTTCATACAATGTTCGAACCTGAAAAAATTATTTATTTTAACCTTGACGAGCAAAAGTTGTTACATCAAGAATTTAAAGAAAATAGTCGTTTGGGTAGTTTTTCTAATAATCCATATCAGTACCGAGGAGATTGGTTTTTTTTTCGACCTGTTCATCCTATAGTATACAAAATGGGTAGTAGAAAACTTGAAGCCGCTTTTCGATTCGATTTTGGCACGTATACCAGGGAAGGAAAAACTGCTGTTTTCTCAAAAGAATCAGAAAGATCCCTATCTAAATGTGTAGAAGAATTATTCGATCAATTTCCTTACCTGATACACTCAGTAAGACATAACAGTAAATATGTATTTGCCTCGCTTTCAAGAATTGATTTGGATGACAAAGTAAATGTGATATACGACAGGGCGAGCAGAAAGTCAAAATATATTTCTGAATTTACCGAAAAAGTTCAATTTAACTCATATCGAGGCGAGGAGATAATTGTTACGGACGAATATGTTTTGATGCCCTGTCAATGGGTTGATTTAGAAAAACGTATCACAAAAGAGATGTTGGATGATAACCAAAAAGAAATTTTTGAAGAATTGTTGAAATCTGAAATGGAAGAAAATCCTATATTAATTAAATACTGGTTCAAATGAAAAATAAATCAAAGTCAATAATTTTATTATGTATTACAATATGTTTTTTGTTATTTAATGTCGGCTTATTGTTTTTAATCCAATTATATAAGACTGAGTTAAATAATGTGAAACACAGATTGGAACACTTGGAGAGCATCGAATTCATGTTTGATGAATCCAAGGGAATAACGATCAATAGGTTTAAATATGAACAATACAGTATAGGCAATTCACCAATTTATGTGGGATCAAATGACGGCAATATCATTCCTATTCTTTCTATTACGGATCAACCCAAATTGGTAGTAGGGTTAAATCAGAATATGTGTCGCCCATGTGTTGAAGCAGTTTTTAATGATGTAAAGGAGTTTTTTTCCTGATTTCGAAACCAATCCAAACATTTTATGTATTGCTGATATAGAACAACGTTTTAAAGAGAATTATTACGGTAAGGTGGTATTAGTTTTTACAAAAAAGATGATTTTCCTCTGTATGAAATAGGAACAAAACCATATTTTTTTATTCTTGATAAAGATTTATGTGTGAAAATGCTGTTTATTACTGATATAACAAGCCCTGAATTAACGAAGACGGTTCAAAACCGCCTTTTATGTCTCTCACCGAAGACAGTAATCCGGTATTGGTAAAAATAAAGTTGAAATAAGAACAGTTTTTACGTTAAAAGATCACCATAATGAGTAAAAAACAACTCTTCTTTCTGATAATTTCTGTCGCTTTTATTGCATGTACAGGCAGTAAGCACCGAGATCCTTTACAAGTTGTTGAAAACCCCATTCCCGTCATCGATTTGGAAAAGGCCGTTCAATCGCCCACTGAGCCGATGAAAATGAGTGATTTTATAGAAAGTATCGAATACATACGTCCGGAATATCCCGCTTCGCTCGTCGGCACCATTTTTGGAGTGTCGATAAACGATAAGTACCTGCTTCTGGAAGTTCCCGACCGATTGCTTTGTTATACCCGGCAAGGGAAATTCCTGCGCGAAATCGGGAAAAAAGGACAAGGCCCTACAGAGCATCTGGGCATTCGTTCTTCCACCCTGCTCGACACCGTCG
>ENA-UOOK01004694-UOOK01004694.1-fermentation-metagenome-genome-assembly--contig:-NODE-4694-length-14403-cov-4.263730_pt1 | contig 14403 bp, 9 predicted proteins | sample MGYA00245777_ERZ724023 | MGnify/ENA primary metagenome ERZ724023 (study PRJEB28704, sample SAMN03018312) | fermentation metagenome | biome: anthropogenic terrestrial biome; feature: soil; material... | reverse complement strand
GCCTTCCAAATGTGGGAAAGTCTACTCTTTTCAACTGCCTGTCAAGTGCTAAAGCGCAGGCGGCAAATTTTCCTTTTTGCACCATCGAACCAAATCTGGGAGTGATTACTGTACCAGATAATCGCCTCAATAAACTGGCTGAAATTGTACACCCGGGACGCATCGTTCCTGCTACCTGTGAGATTGTAGACATTGCAGGATTGGTAAAAGGTGCCAGCAAGGGAGAAGGACTTGGGAATAAATTCCTCGGAAATATTCGTGAATGTGACGCAATCATTCATGTCATCCGTTGCTTTGATGATGACAATATCATTCGTGAAGGAGGTGCTCCTATTGATCCAGAAGAGGATAAAAGTATCATTGACACCGAACTCCAACTAAAGGATCTTGAAACGATCGAGTCACAACTCAAAAAGCAGGAGAAAATTGCCAGTAATGGCAATAAGGAAGCAAAAGAATCTATGGAAGTTCTTAATGCTTATAAAACTGCTTTGGAGCAAGGCAAAAATGCACGTATGGTAACTTTTGATGATAAGGAACTTCAAAAAATAGCCCATGATTTATTTCTCCTGACAACAAAACCTGTACTTTATGTCGCAAATGTTGACGAGTCAGCTGCTAAAAACGGGAATGCATACAGCAAGAAAGTAGAAGAAATGGCAGCTGCCGAAGGTGCTGAATCCATGATTATTGCTGCCAAGACGGAAGAGGACATTGCTGCATTGGATACTTATGAAGACAAGAAGATGTTCCTGGATGAACTGGGATTGAAAGAAAGTGGAGTTGACCGCTTGATCAAGAAAGCATACAATCTGCTCAATCTGCAAACCTTCATTACCGCAGGCGAAATGGAAGTAAAAGCCTGGACATTCCACAAGGGTTGGAAAGCCCCGCAATGTGCTGGTGTCATCCACACTGACTTTGAAAAAGGATTCATTCGTGCTGAGGTCATAAAATATGAGGATTATCTGAAATATGGTTCCGAGACAGCCATACGTGATGCAGGTAAAATGGGTATTGAAGGAAAAGACTATATCGTTCAGGATGGAGATATCATGCACTTTCGATTCAATGTATCAAAAAACTAATCGATTCTCAAAGTTCACCCTTATATAAATATTCCTCAGAAAGTTAAAATCATCGTAGGAGGATACAGTATTTTTCCATAGTATAAGAGTTATCCTGCTAACACATATCCAAGGTCTTTTATTTCAAATCAAACATTCTGATATATGAATTTATTGAACTATATCGTTTGGAATCCTAACCCTATTATAGGGCATATCGGGCCCGTAACACTTCGATGGTATTCTATGTGCTGGCTGGTAGGACTCATTTTAGGTTATCTTCTTATGAAGAAACTGTATCAGCAACAGCATATCCCGGAAGAGAAATTCGATCCCTTGATCATTTACATTTTTGTCGGAGTACTGGTCGGCGCACGCTTAGGCCACTGCCTGTTCTACCAACCTGATTATTTCCTGACCAGTTGGGATCATATTATTGAAATGATCCTGCCTATCCGCCACATGCCAGACGGAGGCTGGAAACTCACTGGATATGAAGGACTGGCCTCACACGGAGGAGTTATAGGAATGTTCATTGGAATCTATCTCTACTGCCGCAGGAATCATGTCGGCTGGTGGATAGTCCTTGACAATATGGGTATCTGCTCAGGAATCACAGCCATGTTCATTCGTCTGGGAAATTTGATGAACTCCGAAATTATCGGCCGTGTCACAGATGTGCCTTGGGCTTTCATCTTCGTTCAAGACGATAATTATCCACGACATCCAGGACAACTCTATGAAGCTATAGCTTATGGGATAATTTTCCTGATTATCTATACCTTCTATCGTAAAAAGGGTCCAAAGACTATTGGATCAGGATTCTATTTCGGACTATGTCTGGCACTCATATTTACTTTCCGTTTTCTGATTGAATATACCAAGGAAATACAAGAACCTTTCGAAGCCGGTCTGCCACTGGATATGGGCCAGGTTCTCTCCATCCCACTCGTTGCTATTGGGATATGGAGCATTTGCACCAGTAAGAAACGCAATGCAAAGCTCTCCATCAATGAGGAAAGGAAAATGTCTCAGGAAAAAGAAACATCTTCTATTGACAAGAAGAAATCAAATCGGAAATAAACAAAATGAGCTTTCAGATTTTTCCAATCAAGGAAATTTGAAAGCTCATTTTATATAGTTTATTACCTGAAAATCGGAGTTTTTCCTTCCTATTTTCCAGTTACTATCTTCTTTATATCACTGAGTTTATTAAGCGCTTCAACAGGCGTCAGATGATTGATATCAAGTCCTAATATTTCATCCCTGATCTGACACAATACAGGATCATCCAACTGAAAGAAACTCAGTTGCATTCCATCATCTTTTTTCTGTTGTGTCTCACTCATCTTCTTACCATTCAAGGAAACCGTCTCTGAGCCAACGGTAGAATTGTCTTCCTCCAACTGTTTCAACACCTCCTCTGCCCGATTGACGATACTTCTCGGCATACCGGCAATTTCTGCCACGTGAATACCAAAAGAATGTTCAGCACCTCCGGGAATAAGTTTTCGGAGAAAGATTACTTTTCCGTCCATTCTTGATGCGAGGAAAATATTTCTCCATCTCATTGAGTTCATGATAATGTGTCGCAAAGAGAGTACGTGCCCTGGCTTTCGGTTGCTCATGCAGATACTCTACGATAGCCCAGGCTATGGAAATACCATCATAAGTAGAAGTCCCACGCCCTAACTCATCAAAAAGGACCAAGGAACGAGGTGTAACATTATTAAGAATATTAGCCGCTTCCGTCATTTCTACCATAAAAGTTGATTCCCCAAGCGAAATATTATCAGAAGCTCCTACACGAGTAAATACCTTGTCTACCATACCGATTCTCGCGCCCTCTGCGGGCACGAAGCACCCCATCTGAGACAACAGCACTATCAAGGCAGTTTGACGCAACAGAGCAGATTTACCAGCCATATTCGGACCAGTAATCATCATGATCTGTTGCTTCTCTGTATCCAGATAGACATCATTCGGGACATACTTCTCTCCTAAAGGCAATTGGGTTTCTATGACTGCATGACGGCCACTTTTAATATCTATTACGTCCGTGTCATCGACAACAGGACGCACATAACGGTTCTCACTCGAAACTTTTGCAAAAGACAGCAGACAGTCGAGATATGCGATAAGATTAGCATCCAATTGAATCCCGGAAATATAATCCTGCATATAGACGATCAGTTGAGTATACAAGTCATTTTCCATGACCTGTATCCGTTCATCTGCTCCGAGGATCTTTTCCTCATATTCTTTTAACTCCTGTGTGATATAGCGCTCTGCACTGACCAGGGTCTGCTTCCGTATCCAGTCTTCCGGTACCTTGTCCTTAAACGTATTACGTACCTCAAGGTAATAACCGAAAACGTTATTATATCCCACTTTCAGGGAACTGATACCGGTTTTCTCTATTTCTCTCTCCTGTATCTTCAACAGATAATCCTTACCGTTATCGCGGATATTACGCAGATCATCCAACTCTTGGGAATATCCAGGTGCGATCACTCCTCCCCTGCTTAACAGTTGGGGCGGATCAGGCTGTATCTCCTTCTCAATCCGATCACGAAGCTCTTCACAACAATCTATTTTCTCCCCTATATGATTCAATGTGGGCTCATCTGCTTCAAGACAAACTTTTTTTACAGATACCAAAGCTTGTAAAGCAATCTTCAATTGTACGATCTCACGTGGAGAGACACGGCCGACAGCAACCTTAGAGATAATCCGCTCCACATCTCCCATGGTCTGCAACTGGTCATCGATAGTCTGCTCAAACTCCGGGTCTTTAAAGAAATGCTCTACAATATCCAGTCTTTCCTGAATCGGTTTCAATTCTTTCAGGGGAAAGATAATCCAACGACGAAGCATGCGCCCTCCCATAGGAGTAACCGTATGATCGATTACATCCAATAACGAGCTTCCCCCTTCTTGCATCGGTTGCAGAAGTTCAAGACTTCGGATCGTAAAATTATCAAGACGTACATAGCGGTCAGTTTCGATACGGGCTAATGAAGTGATATGCGAGATATGCGTATGCTGTGTAAGAACCAGATACTGCATGATAGCTCCACTGGCGATAATACCATTCTTCAAGTGCTCAACACCGAAACCTTTCAGGTTTTGGGTGCCAAAATGCTTGAGAAGCCGTTCACGGGCATTCTGTTCAGTAAAAACCCAGTCATCCAGTTCGTATGTACAGCACCTTGTGCCGAAGTACTTCTCAAAATCTGTTTTTCTGGCGCGATCAAAAAGAACCTCTTTTGGAGAAAAATTACCCAATAGTTTCTCTACATAATCATAAGAGCCCTCACCGGTCAGAAATTCACCGGTAGAAATATCCAGGAAACTCACCCCACAGGACTTTTTCCCGAAATGCACAGCAGCCAGAAAGTTGTTTTCTTTATAGTTAAGTACATTATCGCTCATGGCTACACCAGGGGTGACAAGTTCGGTAATCCCCCGTTTTACCATCTTATCTGCCGCAGTAAGCCCTTTCTTGCCTTTTATTTCTTCACGCTTCTTCTTAGGATCTTCCAACTGGTCACAGATAGCCACACGCTTACCTGCCCGAATCAATTTCGGCAGATAAGTGTCAAGAGCATGATGGGGAAATCCGGCCATCTCAGCCGAGCCATGATTCCCTCCATTATTGCGCCTGGTCAACGTAATTCCCAAAATTTTCGAAGCCTCAATGGCATCATCGCAATAAGTCTCATAAAAGTCTCCGCAGCGAAACAGCATCAGTGCATCTGGATGCTTAGCCTTCAGCGAAAAAAACTGCTTCATCATTGGGGTTAAAGCCTTATTATTTGTCATGATTTCCTCCGCGTTTAAATATCATGCAAAGATAATAAAAAACATTGAGCCAGACAAACTATAAAAAAGGACAACCATTCCGGCTGTCCCTTTCCTATAAACAAATCTGACGAAATAAACATCTTTTCTAAAGACTCTCAAAACTAGTTATCCATATTTTTAGTTAATGTACTGGACGGAACTGATTTGACATAGTCGGGAAGATAGAATCCCAGATGTGGCGGTTGATTGTATCCTACATTCTGCCAGGCTACCCCCATACGGTAAACATGATCATGCATCAAAGTAGGAACACGATAGTTTGTCGGTATATTTGTAGAGAACACATTGATTGAAGCAGGATTAGATGCATCCCTGAATATCACTTCTTCCCGCCAGTCTCCAAAGAGATCAGCCATCAGACATGGAGTAGATTTCGAACCGTTGCAAGCAGAAGAATTACCATACTCATAGAAAGTCATCAACCGTGAAGTACCATCTCCATTCCACTGATCAAGTTTTGTACCATCCAGGAGCTGATCCTGAAGACCACCATTCCAATACATCCTGAAATTAATGCTGGCCCTTTTTGTAGAAACGACCTGATTGGAACTATTCCGAATCTGCCCATCATTGGCAGACCAAAACTGGTACCCACGCTCAGAACTGATCAGATCAGCTGCCATCCCACGACCATTATCATCATTTCCAAGACCTCTATAGAGAATCTTTCCTGTTGCTGCATCGTGAACATCCCATCCATAACCTGCTGGTTGAGTCTCATGAACTTCAAAAACTTCAAGTCCCTTTCGATCCGGGTCAATATCTGCCAGATGGATTGCATCGCCATGGCCGAAACCTGTAGCATAAAGTAAAGAACCGTCATGGTTCACGGCTGAAGAACCATAGATAATCTCATCACAGCCATCTCCGTTCACATCTGCAACGGAAAGATTATGATTTCCTTCACTATAGACGGTATTGCTTGAATTAATTCCACTCGTATTATGTATGTAATTGGTGGTTGTCACCTTACCTTGTGCATCCGTTACCTGTACCTGGGATCTAGAGACAGAGGCATGCAACCATTTGGTCTTCAAATGCCGGCCGTCAAAATCTACAGCCCAAAGATACGCATAGGTATAATAACCACGGCACATGACCGCCGATGGTTTTTTATCGGGTCCGTCAAGATAAGCGACACATGCCAGATAGCGCTGACCCCGATTTGCATAGTCCGCATCAACCTTCCCTGAACGATCATCCCAATTTGCCCACCCCGGAGCCCCACCATAGGTACGAGCACGATTCGGATTATAAAAAATTGTGTTAATGGCTGCACCTGTTTCACCGTTAAAGACCGTAAGATACTCTTGCCCGCCTATCACTTTCCCATTGGAATTACGCCAGTCCGTTGTATTATCCACCTTCAGAATAGAAGGATCATCAGCTGCTTCCGAGACATATTTCCCGGTCCCGTCTATCGTTCCGGGAGCTGTCTTGCAGATCACCTCCGCTTTCCCATCACCATCAAAATCATAGACGAGAAACTGGGTATAGTGAGCACCGGCCCGGATATTCTTTCCCAAGTCGATTCTCCAAAGTTTTGTTGCTGTTCCCTGGTTATTATCCAGTTTGTAAGCATCCAGATAGACATTCCCGGTATATCCGCTTTGGGAATTATCATGAGAATTGGACGGATCCCATTTCACTATCAATTCATATTTGCCATCTCCATCAACATCTCCTACAGAACAGTCATTAGGAGTGTAACTATAGTGCTCTCCTGTTGGTGTTACACCATCGGCAGGACGATCAAGTAAAAAGGACTGATAGATATTCCTCCAAGGTCGTACCTGATCACTTCGGTCTAGCTCCTTTCCATTCAACTTTGCAACGACTTGATATTGATTAGACGTCGTACCTTGAGGATCTACTAAATTAGTAAGAACTTGATCTTTTTTAAATAAAGTTCCATTGCGATAAATATCAAAAGTTACCTGCGCATCATCTGTACCCAATAATCGCCAACTTAGAAAAATCCCCTTTCCGTTCTGAGCCGGTAATGCTACCAGGCCACGATCTAATTTCTCCATTTCTGAGACAGGAGTCTTCCAGAACTTCGATGGACTGGTATTCGTTGGTGGAGTAACTGGTTTCGGATTGGGATTAGGAACATCACTACTGCTACTACAGGATAAGAATAAAAATTCTGCGATTGTTACTAACAATATTACATAGATTCTGTTTAGTTTGTTCATTTGATTATTAATTTTTAAGACGTAGATTCCTTACTATAACTACTTTTATTGATAGATTTGAGCGCAAAGATAAAAACTTAACCCTTTCCGAAAAATATCATTTTGTCCGAAAAATATACCTTTCATTCAATCTAGCTATTTAAGTCCTTACTGCTCGTACTGAAAAGGACATATAAGGTCATTATAATTGCTTATTGACAAAGACCCGATTTATCATTCTATCCCAGGATTTTTTTGTAAGTTTGCAAACACTTAATTACAAGATATAATGAACACATTCACCCAACAAATAGCTCAAGAACTGAGTTTGCCAGTCCAAGGCGTAGAGAATACATTACAACTCCTGAATACTGGATGTACCATACCTTTTATCAGTCGTTACAGGAAAGAGCGTACAGGCAATCTTGATGAAGTGGCTATCGGCCACATTCAGGAAAGATGTCAATGGCTTGAAGGTTTTCAAAAACGTAAGGAAAGCATCCTAAAATCTATCGACAGTCAGGGGAAACTGACTACACAACTGAAATCGCGCATTGGACAATGCGTAGAAATTGCAGAACTTGAAGACCTCTATCTGCCTTTTAAACCCAAACGCCGTACCAAGGCTCAGATTGCCCGCGAACAAGGTCTTGAGCCTCTGGCCTCTTTGATCCTCCTGCAACAGGAGTCGCATCCTAAAGAGAAAGCCCGTGCTTTTGTCAAGGGTATTATAACAGATACTGACACAGCGATAAAGGGTGCGCAGGATATTATCGCCGAAAAGATAAGTGAGGACGAACAAACCAGAAAAGAAATCAGAAACATTTACAAACACGGAGCAATTATCACTTCTAAAGTTGTAACCAAGATAAAGAAGGAAGAGAAGGCACAGAAATATGCCGATTATTTCGATTTCTCTGAACCCCTGAAACACTGTAGCAGTTTTCGGCTTTTAGCTATGCGGAGAGGGGAATCAGAAGGAATATTGAGAGTTTCTGTTTCCGCAGATGATGAAGAATGTGTACACCGTTTAAACCGTCGATTCATTCAAGGTCAGGGAGCATGCCAGAAACTTGTCCGAGAAGCTGTAGAAGATGGATTCAAACGACTCATCAAACCTTCAATGGAAACAGAATTCAGTACTCTGAGCAAAGATCAGGCTTGTGAAGAAGCCATTGATGTTTTTGCAGAAAACCTTCGCCAGTTGCTCCTTGCTCCTCCACTGGGTCCCAAACGCGTACTGGGAGTTGACCCAGGATTCCGCACCGGTTGCAAGGTCGTATGCCTCGACGCACAGGGTAATCTTCTGCACCATGATGTGATCAAACCTCATCCCCCCGTTAACGACTGGTCTGGAGCCGCCAAACAGGTTGAAAGAATGGTCAGAGATTATCAAATTGAAGCTATTGCCATCGGAAACGGAACAGCCAGCAGGGAAACATCAGACTTTATCCATAAATTAAAATTCGACCATCCTGTACAGACATTCGTGGTCAGTGAGGATGGGGCCTCTGTCTATTCTGCATCAGAAACAGCCAGGGAGGAGTTTCCTCATGAGGATGTTACCGTGCGTGGAGCTGTCAGCATCGGAAGGCGATTGATGGATCCTTTGGCAGAACTCGTAAAAATTGATCCAAAGAGTATAGGAGTAGGACAATATCAGCATGATGTCGACCAGAGCCAACTGAAAAACAGACTTGACCAGACTGTCATTTCTTGTGTCAATGCGGTAGGTGTCAACCTGAATACAGCCAGTAAACACCTGCTCTCTTACGTCAGTGGACTAGGACCTGTCCTTTCCCAGAATATCGTGGATTACCGTAAGAAAAACGGTGCCTTCGCTTCTCGCTCCCAACTGCTCAAGGTTCCTCGTCTCGGTCCTGCTGCCTATAGGCAATGTGCCGCTTTTCTCCGCATACCTGATGCCAAAAATCCCCTTGATAATAGTGCTGTACATCCCGAAAGTTACCCTGTTGTCGGGAAAATGGCCGAAGATTGTAACTGTACAGTCAATGACTTGATTCACCAACCAGAAAAACGCAAAATGATCCAAATCAAAAATTATATTACAGATACGATTGGACTTCCTACACTCTCTGACATCATGAAGGAACTGGAAAAACCCGGACTTGATCCGAGAAGTCAGATAGAAGTCTTCGAATTTGACCCGAATGTAAAAACTCCGGAAGATTTACAACCGGGAATGGTTCTTCCTGGAATTGTTACAAATATTACACAGTTCGGAGCTTTTGTAGATATCGGCGTACATCAGGATGGACTGGTCCATATCTCACAACTTGCTGACCATTTCGTGAAAAATCCAAATGAGGTGGTAAAACTCCATCAGCATGTGACTGTACGAGTCATAGATTTAGATACCATACGTCATAGAATATCACTCTCGATGCGAGGAATAGTGAAAGGATAATTTATAAATATTCATTATTACGGCTTTTTTGCAATTTTTATCCACAAAATGGCCCGATTTATGAAATTTTATGTAACTTTGTGCCCTGAAACGAATATATCAGAGCATGGCTTACAATAGAATAACAGCTGCCGAAGGTGCAGCAATGATTAAAGATGGCGACTATATCGCATTAAGTGGATTTACCCCGAATGGAGTTCCGAAAGCAGTCTTTCGTGAACTGTCCAAACGCGCTGTTAAAGATCATGCAGAAGGAAGGCCATTTCAGGTAGGTATCCTGACCGGTGCTTCATCTTTACAGAGTGTTGAAGGGGACATGGCCAATGCACATGCTATTAAGTTCAGAGCACCCTTCTCTACAAACAAAGATTTCCGTACCCATGTAAACCTTGGTGAGATTGATTACGAAGATACTCACCTAGGGAATATGGCGGAACGACTTCGTCATGGTTTTTATGGAACTGTCAACTGGGCCATTATAGAAGTCAGTGATCTGGAAGAAGGAGAAAACGAATGCAAAGCCTATCTTTCTTCAGCTGGAGGAATATCGACTACGATTGCCCGATTAGCCAAGAAAGTGATTATAGAATATAATCACTTCCATAATCCGAATTCAAAATGTCTGCAGGATACTTATGAACCAGGGGAATGTGGATTTGAGCGTCAGCCGATCCCTATTATCCATGTTATAGATAAGGTAGGAAAGAATTATGTTTCCATTGATCCGAAGAAAATCGCTGGTGTTGTAGAATGCAACATTCCAGAGGAAGCCAGGGTATTTAAACCATTGACCCCTGAAACCAGACAGATGGGATATAATGTAGCAGAATTTCTGGTAAATGACATGAAGAAGGGACATATCCCTCCCCAGTTCCTGCCTCTGCAAAGTGGTGTAGGAGCTACAGGAAATGCAGTATTACAGGCCTTAGGGCAGAATTCGCATATCCCTCACTTTAAAGTTTATTCAGAAGTTGTACAGGAATCTGCCATTGATCTTATCCAGAAGGGTATTATCACAGAAGCATCAGCTACTGCCATGACAGTCACCAATGAATGCTTGCAGAAGATCTATGACAATATGGATTTCTTCAAGAAGCATCTGGTAATCCGTCAAAGTGAGATCGCCAATTCTCCGGAAATAATCCGCCGGCTGGGTGTAATTGCCATCAATACGGCCATCGAGTGTGACCTTTACGGAAACGAAAATTCCAGTCATATCTGTGGATCCAAATTGATGAACGGTATAGGAGGCTCATGCGATTATGAAAGAAATGGCTATATCAGTATTTTCACTACTGCCAGTACAGCTAAAGACGGACGCATCTCTTCTATTGTTCCTATGTGTACTCACATAGATTCTACAGAACACGATGTAGATGTCATCATTACTGAGCAAGGAGTAGCAGACTTACGGGGTAAAGGGCCCTTACATCGTGCACATGAGATCATAGAACATTGTGTACATCCTGACTATAAACCCATTCTCCGTGAATATCTTAAAATTTCTGACCATGGTCATGAGCCCCAGAGTTTGCGTGCTGCTTTTGCCATGCACGATACCTTGATCAAAAAGGGCGATATGAGACTGGTCGATTTTGGAGAATATTTGAAATAACAGCAGAAAACTTAGCGCATCAGCGCCAAGTTTTTCGCAAATTCCCACACGACTATTCCTGCAGTTACTGATACATTCAGAGAATGCTTGGTTCCAAACTGCGGTATTTCCAGACATCCGTCAGAGGCATCAACGACATTCTGCTTGACACCCTTAACTTCATTTCCGAAGATAACCGCATATTTCCTGTCTTTGGCTAGTTGCAGGTTCTGGAGCTTTGTAGATCCTTCTACTTGCTCAATACTATAAACGAAATAGTTTTTATCATGCAGCTCCTTCACTGCATCCTCCGTATCCTTAAAGTACTTCCAGTTGACACTATCCTCACCTCCCAATGCCGTTTTATGAATCTGTGGATCCGGAGGACAGGCTGTAATACCACATAGATAAATAGCTTCTACACGGAAAGCATCTGAAGAACGAAACACACTTCCTACATTATAAAGAGACCGTATATCATCAAGAACAACTATCAAGGGCAGTTTATCGGCTTCTTTAAACTCCCCCACTGATAACCGGTGCATTTCTATCGTTTTTAACTTTCGCATAATCAAAGAGAAAAACTTTTATCATCCATCTTTAAGCCTCTTTTTCCTTAGCAGCATAAGCTAAAGCATACATCCGTATCTGCTTGATCATAGCCAGAAGTCCGTTACTACGCGTCGGAGAAAGATGTTCTTTCAACCCGAGTTTATCAATAAAATAGAGTTTGGCATCTATGATTTCCTTAGGGGTATGACCACTGAGAACACGAATCAGCAACGCTATAATACCTTTTACAATGAGTGCATCACTATCAGCAGTAAAGACGAGTTGCCCGTTTTTATAGTCACATTGCAGCCACACCCGGCTTTGACATCCGTCTATCAGATTAGAGTCATTCTTGTACTGGTCATTTAACGACTCCAAATCATTACCCATGTCAATAAGCATTTGATATTTGTCCATCCAGTCTGTAAAGTCAGCAAATTCATCTACAACCTCATCCTGGGCTTCATTAATCGTCATGATTTTATCTCCTTTATTTCTTGTACTTTGACCAATTTAAATATTTTATCATGCGGACGTACCTTATCTTTGACGGGAATAGATATTTTCCAACCTTTTTCTGCTTTCCGTACGGGTTTGAGATCATAACGGATCTCTTCACAGTCTACATACATCACACCGGTTGTAGGCCCGGTGATAAGTAACCGATCGCCCAACTCTATTTCAGAAGCTTCAACGGCTACTTCTGCAACCTTGAGTTTTGAAAAGAATTTTGTAATCTTGCCTACAAGCACTTTTTTCTCGGTAGCTACGGATCCATAATGCTTGTTCCATTCCCCTAACTTCTGACCCAGATAATATCCGTCCCAGAATCCACGGTTGAAAACTGTTCCAAGCCGTTTATCCAGATCATCCTTCTTCTCTTCTGTAAAAGTACCATCAAGTACACTCTGGATCGCTTCTTTGTAACATTTCACTACCGTATAGACATATTCAGGACCACGTGCACGTCCCTCAATCTTAAAGACTTTTACCCCCGCATCCATCATTTGATCAATGAAACGGATCGTCTTCAAGTCTTTCGGACTCATGACATACTTATTGTCAATATTCAGTTGGTTACCGGTCTGGTCATCTGTTACCGTATAAGAATGCCGGCAAATCTGTACACATTCCCCACGGTTGGCACTACGGTTGGCAAGCCCCAGACTCATATAGCATTTCCCGCTCACAGCCATACACAAAGCCCCATGACAGAACATCTCGATACGGACCAGCTTTCCATTTGGACCACAGATATTGCGCTTGATGATTTCATCATGAATGTGTTTTACCTGACTGAGTTTCAACTCCCGGGCTAATACGGCAACATCAGCAAACTGACTGTAAAACCGTAATGCTTCAGTGTTTGAAATATTCAGTTGGGTTGACAGATGAACTTCCTCACCCACTTTATTGCAATAGTTCATTACAGCCACATCACTGGCTATAACCGCACTGACGCCGGCTGTCTTCGCCGCATCAATGATTGACTTCATCGTCTCTACATCTTCATCATAGATAACTGTATTGACAGTAAGATAAGTCTTCATCCCATGCATCCGGCAAGTAGCAGCAATATCTCTCAGATCACTGATATCAAAATGATTGGCTGAATGTGACCGCATATTCAATTTACCAATGCCAAAGTATACAGAATCTGCTCCTGCCTGAATAGCTGCAGCCAGGCTTTCCCGTGATCCCACGGGTGCCATAATTTCAAAATCTTCTACTTTTGCGTTCATGCTTACAAAGATACGAAATATCCTTGGAACTCATTGCGAGAAGGTTAAAATTTAGAAACTAAAAGAAAAGGGGAAACTGTTTTCTCGTCTCTCTATATATATAAAAGAAAGCTCTAATTTACGATTCTACTAACCTTTGGAAATAGCCAAAGTTACAGTTTTTTATTCTGCTAGAAAGATTTCTTTATTTTTATGGTCAGACTTATATTGTATTATGTCTGAATTTTAGTATTTTTGCCAGTATATATGAAGAAAATCACTTTTATCATTATACTTGTCACAAGTCTTATCCTGACAGACTGCCATAACCAGCGGTCAACATCTTCTGCTGAATACCTTCAGACAGAAATACTTCTCCCGACCACCCAAGCAAAAACGACTTGTGAAGGAAGCCCTTCCTGGGCATACGCTATGCTGGCAACTATCGAATCAGAACATCTTATTGAAGGAGATTCTGTCAATCTATCCATATCCTTTCCTTTGCGAATGTTACTCACTGAAGAAGCCCAAAAATGCTATTTCAATGAGGGCAGGCTCGTTCCTTCCGTACAAGGTATGGCTCCGACTGTTATTCACCTGATAGAAAAATATGGAACCGTACCATACGATTCCTATCCAGATTCACCTAACCTTAACTATAACGTTATCTGCCGGTCTTTAGAAAAAAATGCCAAGGAATGTGCAGGACGCCATACGGGTCTGGATTATTTTCACCAGTCTTCCGGTGAATGCCTTGATCGATATATGGGATTCCTTCCAGGAAAAGACGTATTTCTTCTTGGAGCCGAATATACAAAAGGAGAATTTGCGCGAAGTGTCTGTGCACCGGGTGAGTTTCTCTGCCTAACCAGTTTTACACATCATCCTTACGGTAAATACTTCGTCCTTGAAATCCCAAATAATATAATGAATGACAGATTCTATAATCTTCCGATTGATCATTTGCTCTCTTGCATAGAAAGGGCTCTCCGACATG
>ENA-UOOK01004692-UOOK01004692.1-fermentation-metagenome-genome-assembly--contig:-NODE-4692-length-14406-cov-6.548812_pt1 | contig 14406 bp, 9 predicted proteins | sample MGYA00245777_ERZ724023 | MGnify/ENA primary metagenome ERZ724023 (study PRJEB28704, sample SAMN03018312) | fermentation metagenome | biome: anthropogenic terrestrial biome; feature: soil; material... | reverse complement strand
CATGCACCAATTTTAGCAAAAATAATGACACGTGTCAAGTGTGTATAAAGACTAGGCTAATAGGGGGTGCTCCTCTTTTTTAATACTTAGGCAGATTCTATCTCAGTGTCCGATTCATTTGGTAGTAGGCCTGTTAGTATTGATGTGCGTACTATTATCCCCAATAACCTATCCTCATCATTTACCACAATTATAGGATACTTTGATTTGGTAGCATCTTCTAGAATATTTTCGATATACTCATCTTCTGCGGTCTTGTAGTAATCATGTCGTAATAATTCTTTAAGTGATGTTTGTTTGTGTTTTACGGCTTCCACGCAATCATCTATTGTTACAATGCCTTCTATTTTCATTTTCCCGTCAACCACAAAAACACTGGAGATATTGTTGGCTTGCATTTCTTTAATGGCAACCCTTACACCGTCTTTTATTGATACTAAAGCATGGGGTTTTATCATAATGTTTTTGGCTTGGATCACCTTTGTGCGGTCAATACTCTTAACAAAATCCTCGATATATTCATCTGAAGGATTATTTAATATGTCTTCTGGTGTTCCCTGTTGAACAATTTTGCCATCCTTCATTACGGCCACTCTATCGCCTAGTTTAAATGCCTCATTAATGTCATGAGTGATAAAGATAATAGTCTTTTTAAGTTTGGATTGAATTTCTAAAAGCTCTATCTGCATATCTCTTCGAATTAGCGGATCTAAAGCACCGAAAGGCTCATCCATAAGAAGTATATCCGGATCATTGGCCAGGGCTCGGGCCAGACCCACCCTCTGCTGCATACCACCGCTGAGTTCCGTGGGCTTTTTATCCTCCCAGCCTTTAAGCCCCACACTTTCCAGAGCATCAAGTGCGATTTGCTGCCTTTCGGCTTTATCAATATTCCTAATTTCCAAGCCATATTCCACATTGCCAAGTACAGTTCTATGTGTAAACAGGCCGAAATTTTGAAATACCATGGCAACCTTTTTTTGTCTAAATTCTCTCAGCTGTTTTTTATCGAATTCAACGATATTTTTACCATCTACTATTATCTCACCGGAAGTTGGTACATTTAATAGATTGAGACATCTTATAAGGGTGGATTTTCCGCTACCGGACAATCCCATTATCACAAAGAACTCACCTTCATCTACGGATAATGAAGCATTGTTAACACCTACTGTTTGACCGGTAGCTTTTAAAATCTTGTCCTTTGACCAGCCCTCTTCTAATCTCCTCAGGGCCAACCTGGGTTTTGAACCAAATATTTTAACTAAATTTTTAACTTCTACTTTTTTTGACATTATGCTTTTCGCTCCCAAGGATTTATACATTTTCATATTTTCGAGAAATCATTTGAGTAATCCTGTCGATAATTATAGCCAAAAAGACTATACTTATGCCTGAGTTAAATCCCATTGCGATATCCGTTCTGTTTATTGCTATCAATACATTCTCACCAAGACCCTTAGCTCCGATCATAGAAGAGATAACTACCATAGACATTGCCATCATTGTGGTTTGATTGATGCCTGCCATAATAGTCGGCATTGCCTGGGGCAGCTCTACTTTGATCAACGCCTGCCACCTGGAGGAACCAAAAGCATAAGCTGCTTCTCTCATTTCTCCAGGCACGCTTTTAATAGCTAAGCTGGTTAGCCTTATGCAAGGCGGTGTAGAGTACACTATAGTTGCAAAGATTGCAGGCACAGTTCCTAAGCCGAAGAAAATCATAGCCGGTATAAGATACACGAAACTGGGCATTGTTTGCATGCCATCTAGCAATGGCTTCAAAAAAGCTTCCAGCTTTTGATTATATGCTGAATATATTCCAACAGGTACCCCAATGAGTATACTAATTATTACTGAAGTGATTACTATAGACAAAGTGAAAATCATTTCACTCCATAATCCTATTAGACCTATGGTTGTAAACATGATGGCATAACCCAAGCCTGACTTGAAGTTTTTAAGTCTCCAACCAAGGAGGAAAATCAAGAAAATGAATAAGAACCAAGGTATAAATGTCAGCAAATCATGTATATTGAAGACAATCCATTTTACGCCAACTGTCAGAGCATCAAAAAATCCTTGGAAGTTTACCGTGAGCCAATCAACTAATACTTTTACATATATTCCTGGATCAAAATCAAATAAGACAGGAAAACTATACATTTTTCTTTAACCCTCAGCTTTCTTACGATTGAAGTGCTTCTTTAACCTTACTTGCTATATCCTCTGGTAGCCACTGTGTCCACAGTTCTTCATACTTTTGTAAAAACCAAATAGCAGTTTCATCGGCTCTAGCGTCATTTTCCTGCATATAGGCTAACATCTCGTTGGTAAGCTCTGAACTTGTTTTATAGTTTTTCAAGAACTCAACGACTTCCGGTGCTTTTTCAACCATCCCTTTATTTACGGCGACAGTGACTTTAACACCTGGGAATTCACAAGCAAATCCATTTTCCCATTTTTCAGGTGTATATGGCTCGTCTTCAAGTAAGGTCATGTCATATTTACCCATGATCCATGTAGGTTCCCAATAATATCCAACCCATGGCTCACCTTTTTCTACAGCAGCAACTATTGAAGTATTCAGTGCCGTATCAGAGCCGGGATTGAAATAATCAAACTTTTCATCTAAACCATAGGTTTTAAACTTTCCACGAAGCACCTCATCAGCAAACCAGTTCGGGGGAGAACCATAGATTCTGCCTCTTTGGTGATTATCAGGGTCCCGAAATAGCTTCCAATACTTTAGCAAATCCTTGACTGACTTTAAATCCGGAGCAATTGGCTCAATTCCTTTTTCGGCGTCTCCTTTAATTATATAAGTTGGAACATAAAGTCCTTGGGCGTTATCATCAAAATTTATGGATAGCTCTTCAATATCGCCACTGTCAATACCGGAGTTGTAAATCTCTTTAAAGTTGTCGGTCCAAGCCTCCATATAAATGTCAATGTCCCCCTGAGTTAGGCCTTGTAAGGTTATAGAGGATGATCCGGTAATGACATCGGTCTTATATCCATATCCATTTTCAATAATAAAGCTAGCTATGGAATTGTGAACTCGTATACTGTCCCAACCTGCATCAGCTAAAACAAGCTCATTTTTTGATACATCCTTTTTCGGTGAGCAAGATGCAAACAGAACAACTAAACAAACAATAATTGCTAACAAAACCGATTTGATTTTTTTTGAACTAAAAATAACCAATCTCTCCTTTTATAAAAATAAAGTTCCACTCACTTCCCTATTATAACTCAAAATGAAAATAATCACAAATTCACCGGCTGGTTGGTTAATCGGCCCCGGCCCAAAGTCAAGTTTTTCCTCGCCCTTTAATATAGAAGGCCAGCTTCCGAAAAAGCTGGCCTTCTATATTAAAGATCCGCCCCTGCTGCTTTCAGCTCTGTTTGCAATAACTCCACAGGGACCCTATCCACAGGTAAACCATCTGCCTGAGCAAGGGAGGCAGCTAAACCTGCAGCTTGCCCAATTACCATACAAGTAGGCATAATTCGTAGCGACGCTTGCGCTTCATGGGTTGAGGAAATACAGCGGCCTGCTGCTAATAAATTCTTAAAACCCGGATTGTAAAGGGTGGTGTAGGGGATCTCATACCAATCACCTGGCGCTAAGGCTGCAATTGTGGTCCCTTCCCCTTTGGGACTGTGAATATCTATTGGATATGAACATTTGCCAATGCTTTGAGGGAACTTCCGGCCACCTAGCACATCTTCTTCTGTCAGCTGATAAGCACCCTGTATGGTTCTGCTCTCCCGGACTCCGATTTGGGTTGCGATCCGAAGGATGTATGCGTCTTTGAAAGCCGGAACCTCTTCTTTCAGCCACCTAAACATTTGCGCAATTTGCCCTCTAGCCTCAAGCTCGGCCTCTGTTAGCTCTTTGATGGAGACCGGGTTTTTACCCACAACGCGTGTGGTATTGAAGTGAATTTCGTTTGGGCGAATGGTGTAAAACCAAAGCACGTTTTCTCTTGGGTTTTTGAGCCTGCCCTCAGCTTTAGCTTTATTGTAAAGCCCGCTTAGCTCCTCCCGAGACAACATCAGCTCATCATCTACGCCCCCCAGTTGAAAACAAGTTGTCATGGGCTGGCAGAGATGATCTTCGCCTCTTCCCATATTCATGGGCACACCAGCTAAAGCAGCAAGATCACCATCGCCTGTACAATCGATAAAATAAGAAGCTTTTAGTTCTAACTCTTCACCTTTACCTGCAACGGTAATGCTAGTAATTTTGCCATTTTCAACTTTTACGCCAGTGAGCAAAGCATGAAAGAGAAGATCCACGCCCTCCTCAGTAAGCCATTCATCTAAAACCAACTTGGTAAGCTCTCCGTCGAAGTTACGTTTCTCTAGAGCTTCCCATTTTTCCAGCCTTTCGAGAAGCTCTGGATAAAGGCCACCTGCACCAAGGGTGGACATAAATGGTGTAACGAGCCCTGCTGTGGCCATACCACCTAAAAAGCCATATCTCTCAACTAAAAGAGTAGAAAGACCCCGGCGCCTTGCCTCGATAGCAGCAGCAATACCGGCAGGACCTCCTCCAACAACAATCACAGAATACACGCCAAACCCCTCCCCATTTAAAATTTATAAAGAAGCAATTTTCTCTTTACCCTAATGGTAGCGGAAAACTCAAGGTTCAGCCTTAAATATTTTTAGTTGCTGTTGGATTATTTTTAGTTCTTCCTTTCTCGATAGTCCGTGGGACTGGCACCCTGGGTCTTTTTAAATACTTTTGAAAAATAACTTGGATCATTAAACCCGACTTCCTGAGAAATTTGGGTGATGGAAAAATCTGTCAGATCCAAAAGCCTTTTGGCATATTCAACTTTGCTTTTATTAATATAGTCGGTGATGGTCATTCCCATCTCTTTATTGAATAGATAGCTAAGGTATGCCGGATTGCAATAGCAGTTTTTGGAAATGAGATCCAGCGAAATATTTTGGGAGTAATTCTTGTTGATGAAATCTACTGCAGAGGAAATAATTGCTTTATCCTGATAATAATCTGCAGCCGAACGCATGGAGCCGGATAGTTTCGATTCTATAAACCGCTGGAGGATCGCATTTCTATAAAGCAGCGACATGTAGTTGCAGATAACCCAAGCATCCCCGTTTAAATCATCCACCGAAAAGTTAATTTCTTTCGTAATGCTGGCATATTCTTTGGCACAGGCTGCCGGATCCAACCCATATTTTTCTGCCTTACGCTTTACAAATTCAAGAGACTTCTCCAAACCATTTGAGAACTGTCCTATGCAGATCAGTGCAATAAGTTGCTCCTTATACCATACTGGATAATAAAGCTCATAGATGCCCAGATAGCATTTTCCATAAAAGGGTCTCTTGATCCTTTTGCAAAGTACGTTCTTAGATTTTATACATAAGCCATGAAGGGTTTCGTCTTTTTTAATATGATTACAAAAAGAATTGTTATGATAGCTATATTGCCTAAAAACATCCTCTATTTGGTTGTTGATTTTCCTGATCCCTGCAATATCGGACAGATTGATCCGAACATTGAATTTCGCGATTATCTTCTCTAGCAGGTAACGGAGGGTCTCCGCCTCTTCATATGCGTTGTTGACGATTTTTTCAACCATTATTTCCACCTAGCTTTTGCACCTAATACCAAAGCCTTATTTTCTCATCCCTTTGGAATTACCCTCTCCCGGGTGAAATTATCCCTGCTTCAACTAACAAAGGCACAAGGAATTTTACAATTTGCCCCGCTGGTATTCGCATTTTTTCACTTAACAACCTTTCCCCAGCCACTTGCGCACAAGCTCTTGTGCCCAGCTTTCAGATGTACCGATTTGCCGGTAGTGGATTCGCTCCATCATGGTAATCATCAGCTCCCGATGGGCTGGGGTAATAAAAAAGTTTTTGGATCTAGCTGCAGCTTGCGGCGTAGAGAAGTCTAAAACGAGTTCCGGTTTCAGGCGCGTATCATAGTGATGATCTGCAAATGCATTCCATAACTCTTCGGTTTTTTCTGGATCATAAAGGAGCTGGGAGAGCATCTTAAGTTCTGCAAAAAACTGCTTTTTCTCAGGTCCCTCTAAAAGGGAAACACCTTCAGGATAAATTCCATAAGGAACCACTTTAATTTCCGCAAGGCGAGAGCCTGCAAGTTCAAGCTCTACAAAGAAACCTTTATGTTGATATGGGTTTGCCTGCTCTTGCCAGAAGACGAAGTTTCCCATGCTGTAGACAATAGGCACTCCGCGGTAAATCTCTATTCCCTGAGGTACATGAGGATGATGGGCAACTACCAGATCTGCTCCGGCCCTGACCATCTGCCGATAGGCAGTTTGAATATAAGGTGGTGGGGATGGTGCGTGTTCCCGGCCGGCATGGACGATCACCAATGAAAGATCAACTTTTTGTTTCAACTCGGCTAGTTGTTTTTCGATCCTTACCAGATCCAAGCCCGCTACCCCCGGCTCGCCCTCTTGGGGCGGCAGGCATGCTTCTCCCTCTGCCACATTTAAAATTCCAAGTTTTATTTCTCCAAGCTCCCAAATCAGGGGGGCTGTGATCTCTTCAGGTGTAGCACCTGCGCCGCAGGTAGCAAGACCTGCTGCCTTTAAGATCTCAAGGGTCTCAACCAGGCCCGCTCCATCAAAATCACGGATATGGTTATTGGCAAGGCAGGCAACCTGAAAAGGGACAGCCTGAAGGCCTGCTACGCATTCTTCGGGGCAACTGATATTGGGGCCTGCCTTTAAGATCGGTGCTCCCTTTTCACTGAGAGTAGTTTCCACATTCACAATCGCAAGATCTGCTGCCTGTAGCCTAGGCAATAAATCTCCATAGAAAGCTATAGGATCTTTTTGCATGGCCTCAAGATGAGGTCCACGGCAAGCCCAATCTGCCGTCACAATTATCCGTTTGCTTTTACCTTCCTCTAAAGCCTGTTCTCCTGCACTGGTTTTAATCAGCCCTTCCATTCTTCACCCTCCTGCTCATTCTTTTGAAAATTCTGGGGTAAATGGATATAAAAATAGCCCCGCCTTATGGATTCTTTGCCGGGGCTATTTTTCCTGCTATTATTTTAAATAACTATTTTTCAGAATTGATGTAGACGACCATGCTTTTATCCCAAGTGCGAGGAATTTCATGTTACTTGGCTCCATTCCTTTGCTCATGTTATTCGCCAAAAGTATATTCTTCATTTATACTCGGGATGTGAAATTTTATCGAAGGAAACTTTTCCCGGTAAGCTTGAGAGACAGCATCGCAATCGTAAGAATTTAAATGTACAATCAAGGCTTCCTCTACATCCCCGGCTTTTTCGATAAGTTCCGAGATCTGCTGGAAATTTGCATGGCTGCTAAAGCAATCAAACTTAACAACTAAGGCTTTGGCTTTTTGGGTGACACCCTCTATTGTTAGCTCACCTGTGGTAGTAAGTTGGGCGCCAGGTGTATTGGGGGCTTGATAACCAACAAAAGCAAAAACAGTATTGGGATCTTGATGCCACTCTTTGACAAATTCATGTGCCCAAGAGGCATCAGCCATCCCTGTGGAAACAATGGCAATTTCACCATGGCGGATCTGCTCTTTCCCAAGGCTGCCTCTTTCAGTAAAAACCGAGCCGAAAGGACCTTTTTCTTGATATTGGTCTGAGAAATACTGGACGTACTCTTCTCGGGTGAAGTGTTCTTTATAGATCCGGTTGAGTTTTGCGACGCTATAGCCAATAACCCAAATCGGGGTTTCAGGGATTAAGCCTTTTTGGATCCCTTTGGTTAATTCAAAAAGCACCTGCTGGGTTCTGTCTAAAACGAAGGCAGGGATAATTACCCGCTTCCCCTCTCTGATATATGACCCGATTAATGCTTGAAAAATAATTCTTGCACAAGGATCGATTGGCTTTACCCCAGCGCCATATGTTGCTTCGAAAATAAGATAATCTATTCCCCGGGGGTACTGCTGTGGCGGGAGAAATGGAGAAAGGCCACTTCCCAGATCCCCGGAATAGAGAAGAGTTTTTTGTGTTGCAAGTTCTGTCAGCTTTATCATGGCAGATCCCGGAATATGGGGAGTGAGGAGAAACTCAGCGATAATACCTTCTGTCGGTGCAAAAGGTTCGTTTGCAGGGACTGCCACTACCTTCTGCATAGTCTTGTCTACTTCCATCTGTATGCATTCACTACAAAGATAAAAATTCTCCCGGGCTAATTTATCTCGGGTCAGTTTGATTCTTCTAAAATTGCGGGGGCTGATTCTAGAGCCGTATTGGCAATCGCTGTAGATATGGACAGCGATGTTTTGATATCTGCCCTCGTTTGCCTGGGAATAATAGAATGATTCTAGTCCATAATAGCCATATTTTGATGCCATCTCAAGCATAACAGGCATAAGGGCGGCTGTGGGTTCTGTGCAATAGATTTTACCTTCATAGCCCATGTTTACTATTTTGCTGAGGTTGCCTAAATGATCGGTATGGGCATGGCTGATAATGATGGCAGAGAGGCTTGCAACAAATTCTCCATCATACCTTCCCTCTTCTTCCCCTTCGCGATCGTAGAAGCTGCCGGCATCGAGGAGTATATTTTTATTACCGATCTCCAACAGATGCATGGAGCCGCTTACTGTTCTGTTTGCTCCATAGCCTGTGTATTTAAATGCATCTGTTGGCGCTGTGCAAAGCAGGAGGAATAAGCTTAGGGAGAGTAAGATTGTGCAGCGGATTCTTTTCTTAGACATCTAGCACCTCTCCTTTCAAACTTTACCTTCTCAGGGTAAAACGCCACAAGACAAGTCTAGGATCCTCTTTTGAAAATTTGTATGTTTCGATTAAATATGGTATCTCCTTTCAAATATTGAGTGAGGCTGCGCATTTGAAATTCCACGACTAATGGGACATCCTCCTTATCCTGCCAGCTCCGTGCCGCAGACAGGACATCGCGCTTCCATCTGCTCCATCGTAGTACCACACCCCAAACAAACCCATTGCCCTTCCCCCTCTTGAAGTATGAGCTTATCTGAATGGGGAAGCCGAACCCTTGTCCCATCGTCTCGTTTTGCCTGGTAGTAAACCTTAGTGTCTTCCAGCTCATCATGGATGATTTCAAATGTACGCTTGGCCGTAGATACTAATACTTTAGACCCTGGTTTATAGACATAAACAGAGTTCTTTTCTGCTATTTCAACTATCTCCTCCAGCTCATCATCCTCTAGAGCTAAAGGTGCGGCTATCAGCCCTCCACTCTGTCTGCGCTTCCAGGCGTTAAATGTGATATCCCGCTGGGGTTTTCTCCTGAAGATTTCAATTAACTCATCACATAGCATCAAACCCTCTTTTTTGCTCAGATGCTCATTGTCCTCGTAGAGGCGATTTGTGGCGATACATGAGGGACAACCCCGATCGAAGGCTTCAGGATCCTGATCGCAGTGCTTGCATCCCTCTGGAAGCAACTTTTGACGAGCTTTTTCCAATAGCTCTAGAAAAGTAGCGTAGATCCCCTGAGATACGCCAAGACCACCGCTGACAGTATCGTAGAAATAAATCCTTGTGGAGCCATCTTTTGTGGTAGTTACAACTGTATGGGTGGCGAGATCTGATGGCTCAAAAAGCTCAGTTAAAAGATAGGTATTTGCAATCGCGTGGGCTAGGGCATTGAGACCTGAGCGGCCAGCTGATGAATCAGCAAGGCGCAGCCAAACGCCCTCTGTGACCATCCTGCGTTTGAGGGAGCTGGGATAGGAGTAATTGCCCAGCCATTTATCCCCTTGCCTGACTCTGTAGCCATCTGTAAATGTTGACACTGTGAGCATAGTGTGGTGAAGCTGAACATTGCCCCCTTCCCATTCCTTGAGGCGCAATGGATCAGGTCTATCATTGACACTTGCATGACAAATAGGAAAAGTAACTGTTCTGCCTAGGTCTGGCTCTAGTTTTACTTGCCTTGTGGAATGCATGATCCGCTTCACCTTATAGCGTTTTCCCTGATGCAAATAGATTGCATCTTGATATGTCTCCCGAAGCAGCTGACTGTAAGTTACCTGCCCTAGCTCTCGCTCTGGAAGCTCCAGGGTATAGGTGGGATCATCAATTCCCCTGAGGGAAACACTGCTGTGGGGTTCCGGCAGATTGATGATCTCCTCATCCAGCTCATCCACCCTCTTTGCCCATTGGCAAAAATCCTCACCGAAGATATCCGAATCAAGCTCAGGGTCCTTCCAGTTGCCACCTTCAGAGAGGGCGCATGCTATGTGGGAAACTAACAGTTTCCAGTTATCAATATGTATTTTACAGCTCTCCAAAGGACGCTGGAAATACTTTTTGGGATGTGCCAGATAGTATTGATCTGAAAACTTTTCCGAGGGAAACATCAGCACAACACCCTGGCTTTGATCTCTGCCAACCCTTCCTGCACGCTGGAGGAAACTCATTTTAGAGCCAGGCAATCCTGCAAGAATGCAAACATCCAGATCCGGCAGATCAACGCCAAGCTCGAGGGCAGATGTGGAAAAGACTCCCTTGAGGCTACCATTTCGCATGGCTTCCTCTATTTTTTGTCTATCGACAGCTTCATAGCCTGAGCGGTATGGCATTACCTGCGCTATCAGCTCAGGGTAGCGTTCCCGAAAAAGATCATATTGAAGCTCAGTTTGTTTGCGGGTCTGGCAGAACATGATAAACCGCCTACCCTCCTTTAAGGTCCAAGCAGCAGCATCTATGGCAGCCTCCAGATAATCCTGCTCTTGCGGATCGATGAGAAAAAAATACTTTTGACCTGTAGGAGCGCCGTTATCTTCCTGTCCTATCACCTGAAAAGACTTGCCCACAAGACTTTTCATCTGCTCCTCTGGCAGCGCTGTGGTAGCACTGGCAGCGAGGAACAGTGGCTCAACAGTATGGCGCCTGCAAACCTGCCGCAAGCGTCGCATGGTGAGAGCCACATTGCTGCCAAATGCGCCAGTATAGACATGACACTCGTCTAAGACCACATATTTCAAATTTATGAAGATCTCCTCGTATTTTGCCTCGCCATTTTTCCTCAAGAGTGTAGCGTGGAGGATATCCGGATTGATGAGAAAGATCCTCCCATCTTTGAGGGCTCGTTTGCGCTCAGAGCCCCGTACATCACCGTCGAATTTCTGCACAACTCCCTCCAGGCCTAAACTGCTACAAATCCTCTCCAAGGTTTTCAGTTGATCACCTGCCAAAGCTTTTGTGGGGTAGAGGAAAAACGCTCTTTGATCCGGATTTGCCAGCAAGCCATCGATCACAGGCAAGGCAAAAGAGAGGGTTTTGCCAGAGGCGGTTCCTGTGGCGATCACTGTATCCTGTCCAGCCAGGGCACTTGTTACTGCTCTTGCCTGGTGCCGCCAGAGCTTGATTCCCCTTTGGTGTAGATATTGTTTCAACTCTTGTGATAAACCCTGGGCCTCTTCGAAAACTGGAGGCTGTTTTGCTCCCACTTCTGTCTGGATTATTTGTAAGTTATTGGCCAGTAGATAGTCGCGAATCTTTTGGTTTAACATTACCTCAACTCCTGTCAGTTTGTTCCTTTTTCAAAAGGTGGTCTTTATCACAGGCCAGGGCCATGCCACAGACAGGGCAAACTTGTGCAGCAAAAGACAGATTATCTGTATTGCAGCTCAGACACCACAGCCCCACGTCTCCCTCAATGAGCTCCAGTTTTGATGCATAAAAGTTTCTTTTCTCATTATCTACCTCAATGGTATAGAGGCGCTCAGCTTTACTTTCTATGCGGCTTGAGATTACCTTCCCAACCTTATAAATGCCCGTGATAAAAACAGTGGAGCCCGGGCTCAAGACAAAACCGGTATTTCGTCTGGCCTCTTTTCTAGCCTCACTCTTTTCATCCTGGGCTTTTGTTTTTACAGTTCCCTTATCTAGCAAGTCTGAAAGCCACCTGGCAAGTTCTATGCCCCCTCGCCGATCAATTGACAAATCACTACTGTCAGCTGGCATATAGGAGCAGAGGACACAGCCGCTGGCGTCCCTGTCTACACAATTGCTGCAGGAGCTGAGGAGAATCTCTGCCTCCCTAACTATTTCCACCAGCTGCCCAGCCAGTTTCCAGGCAAGACCCAGTCCCCCTTCTGCATCATCGAGGATTCTAATCTGGCATTCTCCCTTTGGAAAAATCACATCATGGGTCAAGTCCCCCATGTTGATCCCTGCAACTAGAGGGGTTGCTTTGAAAATTGCATTGGCCAGAGCCCTGGCTCCGGGCTGTGTGAATCCCTCTTGTCGTTTGAGATTCAATTCAAATCCCTGGGTGACCATAAAGTTAGATACAGGGGAATGGTTATAGAGGTGTTGGGTTGTTTCCTCTTCAGTTGTTTTGGTATAGCCCAAAACAATGTGCCTCACATTAAACCATGTGGAGCTGATCTTAACCTGTGAAGCTCCTTTTGTGATTGTTGTGGAAGCATCTGGTGCATTGAATCTTCGTTTTGTGCTGATACAACCGAGAGGTTTTACTGACACGCCTTTTTCAAAAAAAGGCTTCACAAATACTTTACCCGGGGTTATTTGCGTGACCTCATAACGTTTCCCATTATGTTTATAAATGGCACCCTGGTATGCCTCCCGAAGGATCTGAGAGAGGTTAATGGTGCCCAACTCAACATCTCGACCTGTGATGATCTTATATGTAGGATCGCTTATCATACGCAGATTAAGGTCAAAATGGGGATTTGAGATTGTGCTATGGCAATAGGCAAAAGATCTTGTTTGGTGCTTTTGCCCGCATGCGCCAAACAGCGGCCCTAAAATGCTTTTTTTAAGTTCTCGCCCCTCTACCAATTCCGCTTCAAAGCTCGCACAGGCTCCGTGGTCACTCAGCAGCCGTTCATTGTTGAAGTTGAGATAGCTGGGATTGAAGCGGCCCTCCCAAATAAGGTGGGGATAGCGAAAATAATACTCGTCAACTGTGGTATTGCCAAAGATAATATCTACTTTTCCTCTGTGCCCTCCAAGGCCTCTCCCTACCCTTCCTATCCGCTGGAAAAAACTTGTTCGGTCAGCGGGAATCCCACAGAGGATACAACGCTGAAGACCTGAGACATCAATTCCCAATTCCATAGCAGAGGTGCTGATCACACAGCGAATCTCGCCACTGTTAAGTTTTGATTCAATAATTCCGCGCTCAATTGCGGTAAAGCCTGCTCTATAGGGTGCACACAGGCTCCCTCTCTCCCCAAGGCGCTGGCGAAGGTAGCCGTTGAGGTTCTCTACTCCCTGGCGGCTGTCGAGGAAAATCAATGTTTTCTCTCCTCTGCCTAAGGCCTCCTGTACACATCTGTAGACAACATCGAACATGGTCTCGTCTGCTATTGGCTTCAAAAAGCGATAGTGTCTACCATTATTACCAGAGCCATCTGCCTCTTGTCCGAAATTATAAAAAGGGAGACCTGTGAGTTTTTCAAGATGGGTTTGTGGATCTTCGATGGTAGCGGAGGCTGCGATAAATTGGGGCTTTGCTCCTTCCCAATCCATTACCTGACGGAGTCTTCTTAGAAGGAATGCCATGTTGGTGCCAAAGACGCCATCGTAAAGATGGCATTCATCTAAGATCACATAACTGAGTCTTTGAAAAAAGTGCCTATACTCTTCTTCCCCGGAACATCTCAAAATTGTTGTGTGAAGGACATCCGGGGTGGCAACTAGCATTCGTGAGTCGGTTATGATTTGTTTTCTAAGTTCTGTGCCGGTGACTGTGCCATCGTAGCGTCCTACAAAATTTTGTGGCCACCTGAAAGGTGCGACGAATTCTCTGAGTTTCTTTTCCTGGTCTGCAGCCAAAGCCTTTTGAGGAAAAAGAAAGAGACTGGTAGCTGTTTGATCCTCAAGCAACTTCTGAATCACAGGTATATAGAAGGCCAAGGATTTCCCTGACGCTGTGGATGTAGAGAGTACTACGTTTTCTCCCTTGAGAATCTTCTCTAATGCCAAGGCTTGATGTTTGTAGAGTTTGCTTGTTTTCAAACGCAAGATTAGATATTGCATGAGTCTAGGATCTAAATTAGGAGGAATGGGAAGATAGCTTTGTTCTTTGGCTTTTTCATAATATTGCGCAATAATTTGGTAGGGCATGTTTGCCTCGGCAGTTGAAACAATATTCATCTATCTCACCTCCAAATTTGCTCTTATCTTTAATTATACCTCTTGTGCAAATTATCTACTGACATCGATTCAGGGTCATATGGATAGCATAAAAAAAAGACAGATAAGATCTGTCTATGGGCTCGGCAAGTGTTTTGCTGCCGGAAAATCATCGCTAAGCAAAGAGTTTGGACTTAAGTTCGGATATGCAAGCATTTGTTGTTCTCCCAAAAATCATTAACACTACAACGTGATTTAAATAATATTGGACAAAACGAATCTTTTGTAGTACA
>ENA-UOOK01004691-UOOK01004691.1-fermentation-metagenome-genome-assembly--contig:-NODE-4691-length-14406-cov-10.944394_pt1 | contig 14406 bp, 13 predicted proteins | sample MGYA00245777_ERZ724023 | MGnify/ENA primary metagenome ERZ724023 (study PRJEB28704, sample SAMN03018312) | fermentation metagenome | biome: anthropogenic terrestrial biome; feature: soil... | reverse complement strand
CTACACTGATCTGGTAATTCAGCTGACCATGGAAGATATTTGTCTAGGACTTCCGGATGCTGAAGATAATCATTATTTGGCATCTCTTCAAGGAGATATTTCAGATATTCATATACATCCAGTTCATTCGCTCTGGCTGTTTCAACAATCGTATAAAGAACTGCGTTAGCATGGGCTCCTTTCGGAGTATCAGCAAATAACCATGCCCGTCTTGCTGTAGCGAAAGGTTTGATGTTTGCTTCACACAAATTGTTTGAGATAGGAATTCTCCCATTTTCCAGAAATGTTTCCAGATACTTTTTCTGGTTGCTTGAATAAACTAGTGCCTCTGTCAGCTTTTCATTTGTTGTATGCATGGCAGATGTTTTTTCGACCCACGACCAAAACGCATCAAGAATCGGCTGTGATGCCTCCTGACGCTTCTGTTTCTTTTCTTCAAAAGATAAATTTTCTATTTCTTTTTCTACCTTGAACAGCAGATTGATGTATTCACGGCCTTCAGCCCCTTTTGAACCCTGAATTTCTTTGCCGTTGTTGTCCAAAGGAATGCTTTCTATATAATATCTGCGGCAATGAGCCCAGCACAGGCAGCGTGTGTAATCACCAGCCTTGTTATATCCGGAGTATGCATCCGTGATTAGGTATCCTCTATAGTCTCCCAGCAGACTTCTGGCAACTTCGGTGCTTCTGGATGTAGAATAGTGGAAGTATGCAGCTTGAACCGGCTCGCTTGCTGCACTTCTCATCACCCACATATAAGAATTACTGCTGGCTTTTCTGTTCTCTTCTTTGTTGCATTGGATTCTTGTCTCATCCATATGCAGCAATTCACAGGTCATGAGTTGTTCATGAATCTTATGATAAATCGGAGACAGCCATTCTTCACTACAGCGTATGATCCAGTATGCCATATCTGCTCTTGTAAGAACCAGTCCCATACGGAACCATTCTTTTTCTTGCCGGTTAAACGGGAGTCCCATCACAAACTTCAAATACATGACCTGCGCTACTATGGATGGTGTTGAAATGGAGTGTGGCAGAACTGGTACAGGTATTGCTGCCTTTACAAAAACAGGCGACTGATTCGCACTGTCCCTGGTTCCACAGCTTTCACATTTTGCTACCTGACGCACGATTTGTTTTACTTTCAGCTTTGCAGGAACGAATTCTACTTCTGTTCGAATTAATTGTTTCCCAATGACTTTTAGCTGGCTTCCACACTTTGGACAGGTATCCTCCGGATTGATGATATATTCCTCAATCTCTTTGGGTAATCCGGAAAGCATTTCTTCTCTGATACCAGATTTGCGTGGAGTCTTTTCATAACTTTTGACAGTAATCTTTTTCTGCTCTTTAAACAGCTCCTGTGCTAATTCCTGCACCGAATCAAACAGACTTAATTGCCCATCTATTTGTGCCTTTTCAGAAGAAGCACCAAAAATCTTCTTCTTTGCATGGAGTAGTGCCTGGATCATGTTATCTATCTGGATACGCTGTTTTTCAATCAGCTGGTCCTTCTTATCAAGTTCAATTGTTTGCTTCTCAATAATCCGTTCTTTTTCTGCTAAAAGAGAACGCAGTTTTAAGATTTCTTCCTGTTCAGTCATCGGTATTTTTCCTTTGTTTTTATTAAGAAAAGTATACCATATATGACAGCTTTTTTCTAGGTTTTTAGAGGTGCAAAAGGCTTGAAAAGTGCCGATTTTTCAATGGTTTCAGGGCATTTTTTTGGTACATTTCAGTTACCTAAAAGCATACGTTTTCGGCCTTTATTTTCACTTCATGATGCGCTTTTTTCTGCTCGATTTCTAATCCTTGCAAAAGCCATTCTACTTGTTTACAGGTGATTTCTTTTACCATTTCTGAATCTTTTGGCCATTGGAATTTCATTTTTTCAAGAAGTTTTTTATGTGCGAGGACAAAGCCGTTTTTATCATATCTTAAAACTTTTATAGAATCTCTTTTTTTATTACAGAAGATGAATACATTGGTTTCCATAAATGGGTCTTTCCCGAACTGGAGCTGGACCAGTGATACGAGACTACTGATCTGCTTCCGAAAATCGGTTGACCCCAAGGCAAGATAGATATGTTCAGCATCCCTGGTCAGACGGTTTAGCATTGTTTCTCCAGTCTGCTTAAAAGTTCAGCTGCCATAGGTATCGCATGCTGATCAGTAATAGAAATGGAAAAGTCTTTCCATGTAATTAAAATTTCTGGTTTTGCAGTCTTTTCTATAGGAATCATTGATGCTGGCTCCAACATTACTTCCGCAAATACATCACCCTGTTCTTTCTTGATATCTTTCAATTTGCGGTACCAGTAATAATAAGCATGTCTGGAGATACTGTTTTGCTCGCACCAATCATTCACTTTTAGACCGCTGAGTTTTCTGCTTTGAATTCTGCTTCTCCATAATGTGATGGAATCTGTTTTACTCATAAAAAATTTTCCTCCCTGTTGTACTATAGGAAAGAATATCATTTTATATTAGCTTATGGAATAACGCCCTCTTTTGAAGCACTTACTAAAATTCAGAAGTCAAACCGGCCTTCATATAAATCGACAATAGTTCTGTTGTTTATAAAATTTTTAATTTTAAATTCGCTCAAAACCAAGTCTATAGCACTTAAGTATTATAGAAATCTTTACAAAAAGTAATGTTGTCTCAAATAAAATTATAAAATATACTTTATTACGACTGAACTAATTACTTTTTAAATCAAATAGGTAGATGGGCAATACTGTTCTTTCAAAAAGTAGTCCACCTCCCCATTTCGGAAATTGGAATGTTTATGTGACGGTCTCCAGAAGGCTGATCTCTAGAATGAGCGCATGGATAACCCTTTCAACAATTTAAATGAGATTTGCTTTCTACACCATTGAACAAGTTCAGCATTCGTATATCTGCTCTACTTTCCTTTTCATTTTGTAGCACTTTTTAATTTAAAACGAAAGTCAATAATAATTCATCGTTTACCGATCGATTACTATTGACCTAAAGAATACGCAGTCAATCTGGCGTGTTTCCTTGTAAAAACAGCAGAATATCTGTTCGTCCTTAATGGAACAGCATCATATCCCTTCCACATAATACCATAACCTAGAAATTATGCCACTATTTATCTACAAAAACGAAAGAAATATACGGTCTTCCCTCCTACTATATCGATAAAAATGCCCCTTCGTTATAGGACAATAAAAAATAGACCCCAGAAAGAAGAGTCTATTTTTTATTTACTTGCCATTATTTATTCGTCGTTATTTACTATTATTTATCATATTGTATCGAATAACAAATTTGTATCCGAATAACCATTCCACTTTTTCAGCCATGATGGAGTAGCCCAACCCGGTTGCATTCTCTCTTATTATTTCAATGTGGCCAGAGCTTCCTTTGCTTCCGCTTCCGTATCACCATAGATAAATTTAAATAATTCAACACGGTTGACATCCCAATCTAATAAAATCGGATACCCGATGCCATTATATTTTTTAGGTGATTCAAAAGCCCCATCGACCGGAATACGTAAGGTATCTATCGTTTTCATCCGATTCTCAACAACCGCTTCCATTGCATCGGCAATTTGTTTTTCTGTAACATTCGTATTAATATCATTCAGACATTCTTTCGTAATTCCCGGAAGCTTGAATACGTTGGTCGTTATATAGCTTTCGAAAATTGCTTTTAGAGCTCTTTGCTGACGAAGAACACGTCCATAATCGTCATTAACTCCGCCCAATGTTTTAACTTTTCTAACACGGCAGTAACCCATTAGCTGATTTCCGTTTAATTTATTGACACCAGGTTTTACATTACGATATTTCTTTTTGGAAATATAATTGGTTTTATTCAGATATTCTGCCTCTTCTTTTCCAAGTTCTATCGTTACGCCGCCTACGCGATCCACTATTTTCTCAAAGGATTTGAAATTAACCGAAGCATAGCCGTCAATTTTAATTTTATAATTCAGCTCAATCGTATCAATGAGTAACTTTGCTCCGCCCCTCGCATATGCGGAATTTAGTTTATTATTCTTATAGCCTGGAATTTCAACATAACTGTCTCGAAGCAATGAGGTAAGCTTGATCGTATTATCCTTTGTATTCAGGGATGCGATCATCATCGAATCGGTATTTCTCGCTCCGCCGAATTCTTCTATTCCAAAAATCAAATAATTGGTTACATAATCTTCCTGCCTCATTGCGGCCGTATTAGGATTCTTCTTGTCCTTCTCCTCATATTCTTTAATAACATCCTCATTATTGACGCTATTGTATATAAAATTGCCGGCACCCTGGTATATCATCCTCCTGCCACGCTTTGTTCCAACAACCAGAACAAGGATAACCAGCAGTATAGAAGCCATTAGACCGATTACCTTAAGCAATGTATGCTTTTTCTTTTTAACCGGTTTTCTGTTCTGCCTGCTCGTATGTACCTTCGGCTCAGTTGCCGGCTGTTCATCCATCATTTCATTCACTTGTTGCTTTAATAACTCTTCCACACTATTATTTTGCATAATTTTCTCCATTCCTGCACATGTGTTTTGTGCATCCTAATTTGTGCCGAGGATTTCACAGGCACAAATTTGTGGTTGAAATGTATTTCTTTCAACCCTTCTCCTTCCTCGCAGGTACCAAATGCTATATATTTTTCTAAGAACGAATCCTTAATTAGACGCTAATCTACAAATATCTATGAGATATTACTTAATACCGCATGCATATACTATGGGCAGTTTTTTTCATTATGTCAAGTATTTTTTCGCATTTCTAAATATTTCTAAATACATTGAAATATATCAATAATATCAATATCGATAACTGTATTATATAAAAAAATTGCATTAAATTTGTGTCGATTTTCTTAATATTTTCAGAAGCTTTCCTTATGAAGTTATGTCTCGTGAATGTCCCGGAAGAAATTGCTATAGAAACCTTATCATACAGATCAATTTGTTGAAACCGGAAGGATTTTATACAGAAGGTTTTACTATGGAAGTTTTCTTCGAAATAGATTTACTGAGGTCAGACGATTTGTATATAGATGAGATTCTTATGGAAGTTTCCTTCAGAAATTAATTTTACTAAAATCAGAAGAGTTTTATAAGGAGGAGATTCCTATGGAAATATCATTGCAGTTATGATACGATGAAGAGGTGCAGACAACTTTTATCGCGAAAATTTGTTTGACTAAACTTGTGCAGGAGAATACATATGAAATTCGGTTTAAAAGATAAGAAAAGAATTATAGCCGTTTTGCTGGCGGTTATTTTTATGGGCTTCTCGTTATCCTTTCTAATTCGGGTCGATTTTGGAACCGATCCATGTTCCAGCCTGAATCTCGGTATCGCCAATCAACTGGGTATTCCCTTCGGTACCTGGCTGATCATTTTTAATGCTATTCTTTTCCTATTTGTCGTCGTATACGACCGGTCACAAATTGGTTGGGGGACCCTCGCTAATATGCTGCTTGTCGGATATAGCACAGACTTTTTCACCTGGTTGTTCGATGGTATAATTCCTGCGGACTTTTTTACGAACTTGGGAGCAAGGATTATTGTTTTAATACCTGCATTGATTATTTTCATTCTATCCGCCGCTGTCTATATGGCTGTTGAGCTTGGTTCCGCTCCTTACGATGCTGCTGTTTTCATTATTGCGTCAAAGCTCAAAAAGATACCTTTCCGATTTCTGCGGATGGCTTGGGATATTACCGCATGTATTATCGGATATTTACTCGGCAGCACCATAGGAATTGTAACCATTGTGATCGCTTTTGCATTGGGACCGGTTATTACCATGGTAAAGGAAAAGATCAATAAGGTGCTATAGTTTCAAGTCGATTCTAATAATATTTACGAATAATATTCTGGGCAATCTCTTTAGCGTATTTTCCTGATACATTGCTCTTGTCATCATCCTTTAAATATACCGCAAAATAATTTGCGGATTCATCTATCGTAAAGAAACCTGTAAACCACACATTTCCGGTAGTCCCTGTACCAGTCTTACCATATAATGAAAACTTATCACCATGGCCATGATCAATTTTCATTATATTTGTTAATATCCCGATGTCATCCGAACTATATTCTGATTCACCACTAAAGATCGAATATAAAATATCAACCTGTTCCTTCGGAGATATTTTTAACGATGATTCTAACCAAAATCCATTTAATTCCGCCAATGGATTGCAGCTGCTTCCTTCCCATTCAGAAATATCACAATTTCCATATACCAATGTATCCAGTTCTTTCTGAACTTCGTCTTTTCCTACCTTATCAATTACTTTTCGGAAATACCATATACATGAAGTTTGGAAAGCTTCTTGCAGTCTTAAATCAGAATTCCATTCATCGATAGGATACTGAGTTCCGTTATACTCCATTTTCGAATCTTCCGAGCTAATTACACCGTTTTTTAATCCCATCAGTGTAGAGACAATCTTGAATGTCGAACAAGGAGATACCTGCTTATCACACATGTCCTTATTATAAAATGTATACTTGTTTTCATCCGGTGAATAAAAGACTGCACATCCGTTAATCCCATCAAAACAGTCTTTATAATCAAAGATTTCTTTTATGGGATTTTTATTTCTTTTCGATATATTCAACTTCTTCGATGCACTGTTTGATCCTTCTGTCTGCTGAATTTTCTCTACTATTCCTAAATTGTTCAATTCTTCTGATTGCTCAACGCCTTCTTTATGATTCTTGCATCCGCATAAGATAATTGCGCAGAAACTCGCTAAAATATAGTTAATAAATTTTTTCATAGTTTTTCCTCAAATTCATCTGACATCATTGTTTCCTATTCCTATTTTTCATGCAAATAATTTTCTTTTCCTCAGCGTCAATATCCCTCGCAATTACCTCACATTTGGTCATTAACAGGAAATAGATATTTTTATTTTCTTCACTTAAGCATTCATAATTTGCCTGCCCTTTCGCAATAACTACATCCGCCTTTTCATAAATTTCTTTGAATGCAGGACTTGTTCGATTAAGCACCGTCCCAAGAGAACCATCCCCATTCTCAAGAACCTCCGCATATTTATCAATCCCTACAAAATATGCGTCTTCCGCTATCGAATCATTCACAACCGATTTACCGCGCACTCCAAATATCAATTTAATATTCAGGTTCAATTCCTTTATTTTCTTTAAAAAGAGCTTGTCCATACAGATTTCACCGCAATTATCGCCTAAGTATAATAACATTTTTGAATTTGCAATATCCTCCATCAGTGCCTTGGTATCATCGATTGCTAGATCTAACTCTTCCATTTTTTCGAAGTAATCATAAATATCCTCTAATAATGTATTATGTATCGGATTAAAATCTATGATATTACCCACAATTGCATATCTAATTGCTAATTGAAACGAATTTTCTGCTTGCTCAATCTTCCGCGCAAATTCAGACAGCAATTTTAAAAATAGAGCATTATAATATTTTCTGGTTTTTTTATATGGGTCCGAATTATTCGTATGTATTTTAATTATGTCAAAAATTTCACCTATAATTTCCGGCGTAGTTGCATCAAAATTCATGTTACTAAGATAGGTGAAAACTTCTCTTAATAACTCTTCTTTTTATCTACTCCCATCATATCTGCCACTTTGATAACTTGGTTAACCACACATGGCAAACATTTATCCTGCATCCTCATAATTAGCCTTTCTTCTGTTAAAATAATATGGATATTGCCAGATCACAGTCTTTAATTTGATATCGTTGTTTTTTTATTCATCCGTGACTCACCATTTTTACAAGAACATTTACGCTAAGCTTTTATACTTTTATTAATGATTGAGGTGTAAAAACTATAAAATTTCAAATCACTAAAAATATTGCATAAAAAATTTTCTTACCCACCAATGTTTTAGTAAGAAAAAAACTTGAATTATTTGATTCTGAACTGAAAATCAAATAATATTAGGTTCTTAACTAAGCCTTATTGTGCAAAATGCCAAGTCATTTTTTATTCATGTAGTTTTTACACCTCAATCATTAATGATATAAACTATATTCCCTTAATCATAAAAGTTTGAATTCTCCTACTTCTCTTTCTAAAAACTTAGTCTCTGAATCTGCTTTTTAACAAGTTCAATAATAGATTCTGCATCTTCTACCCTAGGCGCTCTTACCGTAACCGATTTCCCGTTTTTTAATAAATACTTCAATCAAAACAGCCTCCATCATCTTGAATAATTTTCTATGTAATTTACCCATTCGAAATATATCCCTATGTGTTTCTCCACATACCTTCTGATAATTATTTGCCTTAATTATTTCAAAACCGTATCTAGGTAACATCGATATCTTCAATATTTTTCCGCTTCTGTATCGGCAAGCCTAAAACATCCCTTGCGTCATGAAATTTCCCTCTTTAGAAGAGTTATTTTATGTCTTCTTAATATCTAAATCATTTATGTGCCATACCGATCTATTCTATTTCCCAATGCAATTTTTCTTACAGCTCAGGTGATGTTTCTATAAATTCATCATTTCATCTTTTAATGTTATTCCCTCGTAGATCTCACCAGTGCTAATCCGTTTTTTGCTATATCTTTTATTCTTCATAGCTTTATGGAAAACACTTCGGCCAAAAGCTTTTCTGTCAGTAAATTCGCAGTATTTCTTATATTCATCGTAAAGCTCCGGAGCCTTAATCGATTTTCCATTATCACGTTTCGTCTTTTCGGACAAGAATGCTGTCACAGTATCTGCTTCCATATAAACCTCTTTGACATTATCCTTACTGTTTTTACTTTCTACGAATTCGCTAGCTATATAAAGCCTATGTAATGCTTTGCAAGCCTCCATGAGACTATAATCAATTTCTGCATCTAACTGCTCCCCAAGATTCAAATTTATTTTCTCTGGTTTGCGCTCAACTTTAATGATCAGCATCCGGCGATACAGTGCTTCAGATTTTTCTTCGATATTGATCGGGATTTCGTTAGCAGAAAAGATAAGCTTGGCATAACTCCGGAACGAAAAACCGTCTTTGCCTTTCTTTTCTGCAAACATAAAATCTTCACCGGTGGCTTTTTTGATACCATCGACCGCATCCATTGCCTTAGTAGGAATGTCAGCACATGAATTCAATAACTTTCCAAGTAACATTGATGGGTGAAACCTTTCGTTAAGTTGTTGTAGTGATATGCTTGAAGTGTTCTCTTTGCCAACCATCATTTCAATAATATGCAATAATTTTGATTTACCGGTTCCTCCTTGTCCCTTTAAAATCATAAATTTTTGAAATCGTGTATCTGGAGTAAGACAATATCCTGCGTATTGCCAGAACATTTTTCGATCTGCCGGATCCGGAATAGCAAATTCCATAAAATTCTTTGTGATTTTTCCTTTTGGTATTGCGTTCGGATTGAAATTCCACGGGATTTGATTTATAGAAAAATAGTCCGGTGTATGTTCTTTCATTTTCCAATTCAACGGGTCGAACAATCCGTTCTTGAAATTTATAATTCTTGCATCCATGTTATTTATTTCTTCAAAATCACGCTGAATGCTGTCCAAGCTAAGAAACAGGTTGTAAATCTTATTAATTGTACTTATATTAATCAATTCTTCAATTAGATGCTGCGTAATTATGGCTTTCAATCTAGTCTGTCTCGAATCTATTCGATAATATCCGTTCTCATAAATGTAAGGGATTCCAGCTATGATATAAATTTTTGTTTCTCTAAGGATATGTTTAACAAGTCTGCTATCTATTACAGATTTGGCGGTTCGCCCATCTTTTGAAAAAATATGCCATTGGGCTTTTTCTACGAAAGATACATAGTGATCTGAGAAGTCAACTACTAGATAATTGCATTTATCATCAGGAAGTAAACACATTTCAACATTAGCAGTTGGTTTAATCCCGTTATTTGCCCCTGAGACAGATTTATTGGCCTTTTTCATTGTAATCCTCCCGAAATTGTAAATAAAGAAAGTTTCAAAAGTTAACTGGTCTTCCCTTTACATAAATAATCAGTATCTCAAGCTGCCCATGAAATTGGCACTGGCTATAAATCCTGGTTTATGCGCGCATAATAGTGCCTATTTTCAAAAATATAGTAACAACCAGCCCCTGTGAATAAAAAACATAGGTATGGAACAATTGATAATATTTCATATACATTAGCTAACAATGGTGTAAATGCCGTATCTGGCCATTTCAGAAGCACAAATATAAAATAACCACAAAATTAAACCTATCCGTATTGTTATTATAATTTTATTGCTCTTTTCAGTCATCCTATTTTATCCTCCCCAAGTTTATATTAGCATATAAATATTGAAAAGCAAACCAAAATTCCCAGAACATGGTGTTCACTCGTATATAAATAAGGTGTTGTTTAATTGAAAAAAAGAGTTTCATGCTAGAATATAAGAATAAATAATTAAAACGTATAAGGAGTAATCAAAAATGTAAAACTGCGAAAGCGATAGAAAAAGAGAGTTTTCGTAAGATTATAGAGGGAGGAAAGCTAATGATTATCCATAATGTGAAAGTTTTAATAAAAATCCGTAAAATTTCTTTGCTATGTTTGTTTATATCAATTCTAATTAATTTACTAGGCGTTTTGTTACGGTTCGGATATTTGACAATTATAGGAACGCCCTTATTGATAATTTATATTTTGCTTTCACTTTTATTTTGGAAATGTCCATACTGTAAAAAAAGGTTACCTATGAGATTTAATATTAAGGATAGTGATTATATTAATGATATAGATGAGTCATATTGTTGTCCATGGTGTAATACAAGAATTTCATAAATTGTATTGCCTAAGAGTTAAATGTTACAGAGAATAGAAACCGCTGATGTGAATTGTGACATCACTCATGTTCCTAATCATAAACTTGTAGTTTCCAGCATTGGGTACTTCAAATTCACCAGAGACACTTCCATCGCTACCGGAAATATAATAGAATGTCGTCCCATCGTAGACACCTATTCTGATATTACTATCTGTTTCGGCCCAAGATGCAGATACCTCAACAGTATCTCCTTCTCTCAAATAATACTCATTTGTTCCCTTTGAGTAGCTATTTACCGCAACTGTCAAGGAGTATTTGTATTCGTCGGTACTTTGGCTCCGTATTTTGGAGCCTTATGTACCGCTACGTAATACAACTAAGCGAAAGCGTCTCCGATTCGGATACATTTGTCGAAATTATAACACAGTATACATGATGGAGTGTGAGCAGTAATATATAGAAGTACGTGAACAGTTGGCGCATGAAATAAACCTTGCACCCGTTGCCAGCTTTTAATATTTATTATATATCCCTCTGGAATGAATTGGGGGCGCATAAGCATTCTCCCAATAAATATTAAATTCATTCTCTGTTCTACTGTTATTCTCTTTTTCTTTCAGGTGAATATTGGTATGCTCCTCTTGTATATCAAGCATAAGATTCAATACCCTTGTTCTGACTGCTTCTACTGTAAACATAGAAATCCACAAGGATGCCATAATTATAAGAAGAATCACTGCCACTTTATTGCCTACCCTGCGGCAATCATAAAAAATTTTTCTTCCTTTCTGTCTATAATAATGCCTATTTAGTCTTCTAATAAATTTAACTTTAGCTTTACTTTTCAATGAGTATTGTTCATCCCTCATTAGTTTTTTGTTCTCCTCCAGTAGAGCTTTCCCATCCATCTCCGCATAGTTGATCATTGCAAGCTTTATTTTCAAGTCCATTAATTCCTCTGTCAATTCGTCCTTATCCATGAATTTCCTATATGACATTTTTCTTCCCCTTTCCTAATTCATTATTATTATCTTTTTCATCATTCATTATCTTATATGCTCTGTGTCTAGCGCGAACGGTCGCTATGGTATTAATGATAGTTAGAGCTATTGAATAATCTTCCTTTCGCCCCCATATAGCCGCTGGGAACATCTTCAGACAATGGATTTGCTTGCACTCAAATTTTATAAATATTAATTTCCTCTTCATATATAAAGACAACCCTACTCTTATATTTGCAACATATTATTATCAATTTTTAACTTTTTTATGTTAATTTATTATTTCAACTTATCCATCCCTTTTAAATCTGTTCAATGATCAAGTAAAATATCCAACCAAAACCACATCCCTAATAACTTATTACCGATGAATAAGCCGTTGCAATTTCCAGAACAGTACCAACCGGATAAATGCATCATTAATAATATCGTCAACAACACTATAGTAATAGGTAATTGAATACGCTTTCTTCAACTCTTTTTTAAAATTGTACGATCAGAGGATGCTGCACACATTCTGAACGCATCATTTTTAGGCATCAAAAAATCGCTAATCCTTAATTTATTAAGATTAGCGACTAATTTTTATTAAGCACGAGACGGGGGATTTCTCTGGGATATTTCCTTTTTCCGGTCCAGCCTACACAGGATTTGCGGCAACCAGGCCGTTTTTCTCCTTCTAGGCAGCCGGGCAGGAAAAAGTGGAAATGAGGTTCTTTGTCACAGAGGGTTATCATTATACACATAATTAGAAAAATATGCAGGTAGATTACTCTCCATCGCTCTACTTTAATTCAAATAACTGAAACACCGCCTCCGTGTTCTCTGCAAACATTCCAAAGAAAGTACCTGTAAATGTCATTCTTCTTGTGATCTCGGTAGACAGAGCTGCTGTGGTTCCCCGATCCAACAAATGATAAGGCTGTTCACCAATTTGATAAGAAAGCCTGTAATACTCTTTATCTGCTTCAATCTTAAGGTTAATTGCTTTCCCCTCTTCAATCTCCTGATACTTGGTTATCGCACCGAAATCATAGATTTGCTTTCGGACCGCAATACATTTTTTCCCGCTCTTTCTGCAAACCATGATTTCATAATGATGTTCATTATTATAAAAAGCAGTCAGTCCCGCTGCCATATCTGCCTCTGTTCCATTTGCAATCATAGTAACTTTCACCGATTGCTCAAAGGCTGTCTGCCTTGCTCCTAAGAAGGTAGGATGCCCATTTTCCGTAGACAATTGAATATCGGTACCCTTTAGATGCAAGCTTCTATGATGTGAATCTAAGCTATAGTTCTCCATATAGGGATTACGAATATGGGCGAATTCCAGATTCCAGCGTTTGCCGTTAAAATACTCGGTAAACCCGGTGGCGACTTCTTCTATTCTACCAGGTAAATCACCTTCCATTGCAAGAGCAAAGCAACCGTTATTGCCCACCACCGGCCATCCGTCTTCTCTCCAGTTCATAGGCGCCAGAAAGGTTTCCCTGCCTAGGTTATGCAGCATAATGCTGCTATTATCGTAGCTTAATGTTCTTACGCCTAAGGCCGTTAGCCACCAATTTCCATTCGGATCCTCCACGATATCCGCATGCCCTGTGCAGACGATATCCATACTTTCTTCATCCTTGTGGCTCAGAATAGGATTATACGGACAGGATTCGTACGGACCATAGATGCTGCTGCTTCGCTGCAAGGTCACCATATGTCCGTATTCCGTTCCCCCCTCGGCTAGCAACAGATAGTATATATCTTTTATTTTGTATAGATGCGGTGCCTCCGGGAACCTTCCGCCGCAGCCCTCGGAGATCCATACACTTTCCGTCAGCATTTCACCGGTAAAGGGATTTACTTCACACACATAAATACCTCGATTTCCTTCGCAATCTCCTGTCGATACAAAATACACTTTACCATCTTCAAATAAAAGGGATGGATCGATTCCTCTTTGCTTTACCCATGCCGGTTCTGACCATTCTCCGGCCGGGTCTTTTGCATGTACGATAAAATTTCCTTTGCTTGTAACATTCGTTGTAACCATAAAAAACACGCCATCATGATAGCGGATGGTTGGAGCATAGATTTCTCCGGAGACGCGGCAATTCTGCAGGGGAAGCTGACTATCCCTTGTCAGGCAGTGTCCAATCAATTTCCAATTGATCAAATTCCGGCTCTTATATATAGGAACTCCGGGAAAATATTCAAAAGTAGAAGTTACCAAATAGAAGGTGTCACCCACTCGGCATATACTAGGGTCCGGATGGTATCCGGGAAGAATAGGATTCTTATATACAGGCATAATTTCCTCCAATAGGCTTTATAATTTGATAGGAGCGTCATTTATATAATTCAACAATTTGCTCCATATACTACCATGTAGTATATTTCATTGCCATTTCTTTGTAAAGGTCAAAAAAATCCCCATTTCAAACTATATACGTTACTGTTCACACCTTGGCAAAATCTATCCTATGATTTCGACAAATGATATCCGATAAGGAGTATTTACATTCGTCGGTACTTTGGCTCCGTATTTTGGAGCCTTATGTACCGCTACGTGATGCAACTAAGCGAAAGCGTCTCCGATTCGGATACATTTGACGAAATCATAACAT
>ENA-UOOK01004690-UOOK01004690.1-fermentation-metagenome-genome-assembly--contig:-NODE-4690-length-14407-cov-4.293200_pt1 | contig 14407 bp, 9 predicted proteins | sample MGYA00245777_ERZ724023 | MGnify/ENA primary metagenome ERZ724023 (study PRJEB28704, sample SAMN03018312) | fermentation metagenome | biome: anthropogenic terrestrial biome; feature: soil; material... | reverse complement strand
CTTCGAGCATAGTTAAATACTCTTCGAGCATTTTCTTTTTTGGGAAAGAAATGCCATAAATTCTGGTCATCATATTACGAGAGGCATCACCTTTCCAATATGCACCAGCAATATTTGTCAGCTTCATAAACTTTAAATATGAAGTATTTGGAACGTGAGTCCCACGACATAGATCTAAGAAAGTGCCTTGTTTATAGTAAGTAATTTCTTGATCCTTTAAGCCTTCTAATAATTCGACCTTATATTCATCGCCTACCTCTTTGAAGTGCTTCATTGCTTCTTCCCAAGTAACTTCTTGTCTTTCGTAATTAGAAGCAGCGTTAATTAGTTCTTGAATTTTCTTTTCAATATTAGGAAGATCTTCAGTTGATAATTTCACACCTTCCGGTAAATCAATATCATAATAGAAACCAGCTTCAAGAGCAGGTCCTACTCCGAACTTAGAACCGGGATATAATTGAGAGACTGCTTCAGCCATTAAATGCGCCGAAGAGTGCCAGAAAATATCTTTGCCTTCAGGTGAATCAAAAGTAAGGATTTTCACTACGCCATCTTCATGCAATGGACGAGATAAATCATATTTTGAGTCATTAAGCAAGATACCAAGAGCTTCTCTTGCAAGTCCTTGAGAGATAGATGATGCAATTTCCATTCCAGTAGTACCATCAGGATATTCTCTTATATCTCCGTTTGGAAATGTAATTTTCATATATGTTTTCCGTTATTATATTATAATCAAAATTAATTTTTTATTTAGAATACAAAATTACGATTTTTTTCTATTTTATTATAATTTTAATAGAATCAAGAATTTTAATAATTTAATTTATTTATCTTTTTTCTTAAAAAAATGTTATTTTTATATTTTCAGTCATATTTGATAATTGTTGAATACATAATATGAAATTTATAAAAATTCTAATTACAACTATTTTATTACTGCAATCACCTATCATCTATTCTCAGATAATAAGTGAGATTTTGCCAGCACCAGTCAATAATGCACCAGAGTGGATAGAAATTTATAATAATACGTCATCTTTTATCAATGATATTATAATTTTAAAAGATGCTACTGCGGCTATTAATCAAATTCCAATTGAACTTAATAGCAATAAATATTGTGTGATTACTAAAGATACTTCAGCGTTTAAATTATATTATAAAATACCGGATTCTGCAATTTTAATTCAATCAAAAATTCCAATTCTAAATAATACTGATGATTATTTGTATTTATTTAATTCAAAAAATGAATTAATCGATTCGCTTTATTATTTCCAAAAAAAATCTGATTATGGATTTTCCATTGAGCGAATATCGCAAGATGTTAAATTTCAAAATAGTAATTTCGCAGTTTGTGTTTCAAAAGATAGCAATACAGCAGGTTTTATAAATTCAGTAGATATTAATAACGGATATAATACACTGAAAATAAATTATGATGAAAGCTACGATCATTTGACTTTCGACATTATAAATAACAGCAATTTACTTTATAATAATATAGATTTTAAAATAATTTTCAATGAAAATGAAATCACTAAAGAAATAATAAAAATAGATGTAAAGGATACTATTTTTTTAAATATTCAAAAATCAGAAATTAGCGATTCATTAAATTATTATGGGTTAATTTCTATAGAATTATTGCTAGTAAGCGAAATAGATACTATTTTTCAAACCTTATATAATATAAATTTAAATATCCCCCAAAATAGCCTTTTCTTAAATGAAATTCTATTTGATTCTGATAATTTGCACTCAGAATTTATTGAATTATACAATAATACAGAAAATCATATCAATCTACAAAATTTGAATATTGTAATTACAAATGATGATAAAATTTCAACATATCAATTAAATATGAGAAATATTGTAAATCCAAAAGATTATTTTCTAATAACTGGAGATTCTGTTATTTTTAATAATATTTCTCGAAATGATTCTCATAAAGTGCATATTCTTAATAAAAGCTACTTCCTTAATAATAATGGCGATTCTGTTTTGATAACTGATAATTATTACAATATCTTAGATTCTTTATATTATTCTGCGGATTTTCATAATAATAAATTACTTTCTACTAAAAATAGAAGTTTAGAGAGAAAATCATATACACTTCCTGCCAACTTTGAAAACAATCTCATCAGCTGTCTTGATGAAAATTATTCTACTCCATTAAGAATTAATTACTGTTCAAATATGACAAATGATAAAACAATAATTAAAATTTCTAATTACTCATTTAACAAAGAAAAAGATTCAGATTGTACTCTGTCAATTCAAACCGAAAATTTCATTTCTTACTGTCAAATAAAAATTCTAGATATAAATGGTAATTTCATTAAATCAATTGGAAATATAGATAACATTGGAAATAATTATCAAATTGATATTGCACCACATCTTTTTTCTTTGCTCGACAATGCCTATATAATTCAAGTATCGATAACTGACGCAATTTCTAATCAGTTTAGCAATTATAATTTAATGATTGCAGTAGGAAAATAAACCACTTTTAATGGCACTAATATTGATTCATATTTATTTAATATTTATAAATAATTATTACTCTGATATAAAAATAAAATATGTCTAAAAGAAATTTTATATACTTTATTATTATCTTTTGCATAGCTTTAATTATGAGCTCATGTGTGCCTTCCATTCGATTTACTTCGGATAACAAGTCTAAAGAGTCAAACTCATATAGCGAAAATGCTTCGCAAAACAAAAGTAATTCCAACAAGAAAAAAACAAGCAATAAAAATTATTCTGAAGATAAAACAAAATATAGCAAAATCCCCAAAAATGAAAAATCAAGAAAATCTTATGATAAATCAAATATTAGTACAGAATTTTTAAATGGAACTCGAAAGCAAATAATATCAGAAGCTCAATCTTGGATAGGCACACCATATAGTTGGGGTGGCGAAAGCAGAAGTGGAGCAGATTGCTCAGGGTTTGTAATGGAAGTATTTAAAACTGCTGGTATTTCACTCCCTCGCACAGCGGCAGAGCAATATACACGAGGGAAAGCAATAAATATTACTGAAGCAAAAAGTGGAGATTTAGTGTTTTTTAGCAATAATTCGAGCATTTCGCATGTAGGTATTTATATTGGAAATAATAATATTCTTCATTCTTCTTCAAGCAGAGGAGTTGTTGTACAAAACCTATCTACAATGGGGATAAATCCATCATTCGCAGGTGTAAAATCTGTCATCACTAAATAATAAATAATTCTACAAATAATTTTACACACATTCTTGAGTTTAATTAAGAAATTTTGAAAATTTAATCTTATATTTGAATTTTTCAAATTAGATAAAATTCTCAAATAAATGCAAGATTTCGTTCACTTACATAACCACACTCATTATTCACTACTTGATGCTGCCTGCACATCAGAGGAATTAATTAAATCTGCTGTTGAGGATAATCATAAAGCCCTTGCAATTACTGATCATGGAGTAATGTATGGTTGCTTTGAATTTCATAAACTTTGCACAAAAGCAGGGATCAAGCCAATTTTAGGTTTTGAATCGTATATAGCTCTAAATAGTCGTTTTGATAAAAAAATTGATCGTTCTGCTCAAAACAAAAAAAGTAATTATTACCACTTAATTCTATTAGCTAAAGATGCCCAAGGTTATAAGAATTTAATGAAACTATCCACATATGGGCATACAGATGGATTCTATTATCGACCTCGTATTGATAAAGAGTTATTAGAAAAATATCATGAAGGAATTATAGCCACTTCTGCTTGCTTAGCGGGAGTAGTTAGTCGCCCATTGATGCAAGGAGATTATGAATTAGCAAAGTCTCAAGCTCAATATTATAAGGATTTATTTGGAGATGATTTCTATATAGAAATTCAAAATCACCATCTCGACGGAGATAAAATTATTCTTGAGCAAGCACCAAAAATAGCTAATGAATTAGGAATAAAATTAATTGCAACAAATGATATACATTATACAAAAAAAGAACACGCAATAGCCCATAATATCTTGCTTTTGATTAATAAAGAAAATATTTCTAATGATAATATCGATATAAACAAGCTACGCTATGGTACTGCTGAGTATTATTTCCGTACACGCGAGGAAATGAATGACCTATTTAAAGATTTCCCCGATGCACTCTCTAATTCACTAGAAATTGCTGATAAATGCAATGTAAAATTTGAAAATAAAATCTTTATGCCCGTTTTCCCTATTCCCGAAACGAGCAAAGCAAAAGATCTTAATGAATATTTACGCGAAGTTGTTTATAAAGGATTTAAAGAAAAATATGTTAATCCTACTCAAGAACAAATTGACAGAATCGAATACGAGCTAAAAGTCATAATTGAAATGGGATTTCCAGGATACTTTTTAATTGTGTATGATTTTGTCGATGCAGCAAAAAATAAATTAGGGATAAGAGTTGGCCCCGGAAGAGGATCTGCTGTCGGCTCAATGGTGGCTTATTGCCTTGGAATTACAAATTTAGACCCACTACCATATTTCTTACTATTCGAGAGATTTCTTAATCCCGAAAGAATATCAATGCCAGATATTGATATTGATTTTGCTGATAATAGAAGAGAAGATATTATTAATTACGTTAAAGAAAAGTATGGAAACGAAGCTGTTTCGCAAATCATTACTTTCGGTACATTGTCAAGCAAAGCTGTTCTAAAAGATGTAGGAAGAGTTCTTGGGATACCACATACGGCTATTAATGAAATAAATAAAAAGATTCCTACAAATTTAGGAAAAGTAACACCATTAGCTAAAGCAATTGAACTTCCTGATTTAAAGGATTTTAAAGAAAATAATGACCCTGATATTGTCAAATTAAAAGAATATTCTTTATTATTAGAGGGACTTTATAGACATTCTTCTGTACATGCAGCTGGTGTCGTGATAGCACCGGATGATTGTACAGAATTTATTCCATTAGTGAAAAAGGATAATGAGCTCGTATCGCAATATACTATGAAAGTATTAGAAGAAGCAGGATTACTGAAAATGGACTTTCTTGGATTGCGAACTTTATCTATTATTGATGATTCCATTGAACTAATAGAAAAGAATTATAATCTTAAAATTGACCCTGATAATATTGACTTCGAAGATAAAAGTGTATATGATGTGTTTTGCAAAGGTAAAACTGTTGGAATATTCCAGTTTGAAAGTAAAGGAATGCAGGAGTATTTATCACAACTAAAACCTCGTAACCTCGAAGAGCTTACAGCAATGAATGCACTATATCGACCCGGCCCTATGGATAATATTCCTGATTATATTGCCCGCAAAAATGGAAAGAAAGAAATCACTTATCTTCATCCAATTATGGAAAAATCTTTAAAATATACTTATGGTATCATTGTTTATCAAGAGCAAGTAATGATGCTTGTACAAGATATTGCTGATTTTTCATTGGGACAAGCCGATATTCTCAGAAAAGCAATGGGAAAAAAGAATATGGTTATTATGGACCAGCAAAGACCATTATTTATTGAGGGTGCATTAAACAAAGGTATTGACGAAAAAACTGCAATTGCAATTTTTGATTTGATTTTTAAATTTGCAAATTATGGATTTAATAAATCTCATTCTTTAGCTTATTCGTATTTAGCATATCAAACTGCATATTTAAAAAAATATTATCCAGCCGAATTCCTTGCTGCCAATATGACTGCTGAAAAAAGCAATTTAACTAGAATTGTTCAACTAGTCGATGAAGCAAAAGCACTTGGAATTGATATTTTACCACCAGATGTAAATAGCTCTAATGAGAAATTTGTTGTAAAAGATGGTAAAATATATTTTGCAATGTCTGCCATTAAAAATATCGGTACAGCAGTAGTACAATCAATCGTAAAAACTCGACAAGACAAGCAATTCTCATCATTTTTTGACTTTGCTTCGCGTATTGATCCACATCATTTAAATAAAAGAATGTTAGAAGCATTAATATGCAGTGGTGCTTTTGATTCAATAGAACCGCGAAGAGCATCATTATATGAATCAATGGATTTAGCAATAAATTATAGCAAAGCTATGAATATTGCTCCGAATGATACTAAAAATTTATTTGGTGATTTAGCTGATATTGCTGTCCCTGTCCCGAAATTAATTGAAACAAGAGATTGGGATTCTACTATTAGACTTGAGAAGGAAATGGAATTTTTGAATTTCTATATTAGTGGACATCCATTAGATAAATATGCACCATTTATGAAAAAACTCTCACAAATTAATTTATCAGAGACTGAGTCACCATATATTGGCAAGAAAGTAAGAATATGTGGCTTAATTTCTGGAATTAGAAGACAACTTGATAAAAAGGGAAAAACTATTGCTTTCGTCGAAATAGAAGATTTTTATAACAAAGGTGAAGTAATTTGCTGGAGCAATACTTATGAAAAATATAATGATTGTATTTTAGAGAAAAAAACTATTTGCGTTACTGGTAAAATAGAATCTGAAAATGAAAAAATTAAAATATATGCTGATTCAATTACTCCATTAGATACAGCAATTCAAACTAATTTAAGAGGATACAATATTAGTATTTATCAAAATACTAATGAATTTAAATCCATTGATAATCTTTATAACAATTGCAATGATATATATGGTAAATGCGAATTAATGTTTAATCTGATAGATGAAAACAATGAAGTTACAAAATATATGGCAGACGATGTAAAATATCAAATATCAATAGATAATTATAATAATTTATGTAATATATTTGGGAAAAACAATGTATCGATTTATTAACACTTTTATTTTTACTTTATTTTTATTTATATCAGCAAGTCAAATTAATTTGAATGCTGAAGAGTGCGAGCATTTCAAAATTGACGCTTCAGCGGATTTGGTAAGTTTATATAATTTTAGAGGAATTGACTATGGAGATTCCCCTGCTATCCAACCGTATTTTTCCGTTGAGTATTATGGTTTTAAATTTTTCATTTGGGGATCCCAAGCATTAATTGCAAGAGAACAATTTAATAATGAATTAGTTCCTTTTAATGAAATTGATTGGGGAGTAAAATATAAAATTTCCACACCAATTGGCGATTTCACTCCAGGAATTACTCTTTATTACTGCCCATTTGAAAATAAAAAATTTTTTAATTTAAAAGGTTTAGATGAAAATGGACTACCTCAAGGGTCTCAAACTATGAATTTTCTATTTGATTATTATTTATCTGATGATATTCCCTTTAAATTCTTATTAGATTATAATTTCTTTAATAATCCTCAGAATCCACTATATATGGGCATTTCATATTTAGTAATCAATAATGAAAATCATATTTTAGAACCATTTATTGGAGTAGCTAAAGGTACAGGACCTGGTGGAATTACTAATATGTATAGCGTTGATGAAAATAAACTAATATTCGTAAATGCAGGATTTAACTTTACAAAAATATTAAAAATTACAGATTCATTTAATATACCTATTACTTCTACATTAGCAATACAGCCTCATACAGAGAAAGTATGGTTTGTCTTGAAATTATCTATTTAAAGAATTAATCTTTAGATATTTTTTCTATTAGTGGAATAAGACTATCTGGAAATACGCACTGCTTAGCATCAGATAAAGCACATTCTGGTGAGCAGTGCGATTCTATTGTTAGACCATCAGCACCCAATTCTAATGCAGCTTCCGCTAATTGAATTACATATTTGCTATCACCAGCAGAATGAGAAGGATCAAAAATTATTGGTAAATCTGTCTTTGCTTTTAATTCTAATATTGATGCTAAATCCGGTGTAAAGCGGAACTCTGAATTTATTTGCTCGAAAGTCCTAATCCCTCTCAGACATAGAATAACTGATTTATTACCTTCATTAATAATATAATTTGCAGCCGAGAGAAATTCTGAGATTGTCATCCAAAATCCACGTTTTAAAATTACTGGTTTTTGAGTGCTTGCAGTTATTTTCCCAATAGATTTTAATAATTCAAAATTCATAGCATTTCTGCTTCCAATTTGAATAATATCAATATTCTCAAATCCCATTTCCCATTGATAAAATGAGGTAATTTCAGATACTGAATACAATGAATATTTTTTGGCAGTTTTCGATAAATATTCTAATCCCACTGTGCCAAGACCTTGAAATGAATCTGGAGAAGTACGAGGTTTAAAACATCCTCCTCGCAATAAATTAATACCAATATTTTTTAATTTATTAGCAATGCTGTCAATTTGCTCAAGAGATTCTACAGCACAAGGTCCAGAAATAATAAATTTGTTTGATTTTAAATATTCAAATAATTCGCTTTTTTGAATATTTTGATTTAGGAAATTAATCTTGTTATACCTGAAGATCGAAGAATAAATATCTTTTACTAATTCTGGAGATAAAGTATTTTTAGCAAATAATTGCAAATTTGATACGATATTATTTTCGCGCTGAAGATCTTCTACTGGTAAATTTTGTTCTTTCTTACTTGAAATCAGCTCATCAGTAATTCTTTTTCTCTCGCCCAAAAGTTCTATTATTGCTTTATCGATTTTATCAATTTTATCTCTATCTAAGTTTATTTCTTTATTCATGTATTATTATTTTATAATCAAATTATTATCATTAATGTTACTTAGACGAATTAAAAACGTTTTTAATAATATATTTGAAATTTCTTTGGATAAATTAATAATCGAACATTTCAAAAATGTAATTATAACAAATAAATTAATATATTTTGTTATTTTTGTAATTGTGTTATTATTTTCGTTCTTAATAATAATTATTGTTAATTATTAAGAAAACATACTTTTGAATTAATGAAAAAATTTATATATATTTTCGGATTACTTCTTGTAAATTCATTTTTTGCTTATGCTCAGTTGGATAATATCATCGTCGATATGCATAAATGTGGATTAGAATTCACTGTCGGATCAACTAAAGTAACTACTAGAGATTCCAATTCTCAGCAAAAGCAATATTACATTAAAGGAAGTGGACTCCCAACTATAGTTAATATTTCAGGTATTCCAAATAATTGTATAAATATCGAAAAAGCATATTTGTGGTTTTCATATTCTTTACCAATGAAGCAAAGCCCAAAACCATTTAATGTGCAGGTAATTAACCCAAGTTTTAATGAAATTTACAAACCTTCTGTTATTTGTGGTAGAGGAGCAAACGGAGAAGGCACTGGCTGGAGCAATGACTCTAAAATTCATCATCGTCTCGATATAACTGAAATAATAAGTGGGAATGGGGATTATAAAATCAATGTAAATAATGCTGATGCTGATTTCCTTGATGGAATGTCAATTATGGTTATTTATTCTGATTTGACTGCTTCATTTCAGGGGCATTTGGTAATTAACGAAGGCTTTATTTTTAAAGTCGATGAGAAGGGCATGCCTACCAATGTAAGACATAATTTTTTGGGATTAAATGTATGCGAAACTACCAAAAATACTAAAGCATTCGTCCTTTTTTCTGATTTACAGACTAATCAAACTACTCACGCAATTTATAATTATAACTTCACATTTATTCCAGCTATCCGCAAATTCTGGAATTTTGATACATATTCTAATTTTGAGTTAAAAAAGGGTCAGACGAATTATATATTCGGCATAGAGCCTGAGGAAAATATCTCCTCCGACCAATATACTTGGCTTCTTGCCGGAATTTATTATAAAACAAATAATTGCTTCTCTTGCGAATCAAATTTAGACATCGACATTCAAAGCACTTCAAATAGTATTTGTCCTGGCGAGAGTGTAGTTTTGACTGCAAATATCCCACCAAATTTCAAAGAAAGCGATGCAACTTATCAGTGGGTTAGCATTCCAGAAGGCTTTACATCAGATAAAAAAACAATTACTGTGGTTCCGATTGAAAATACAAAATATGTCGTGAATGTATTAATTGGTGATGATTGCCTGCACGGCACTCAAGAAAGTTTTGTTCAATTACTCGATCCACCCAAAGCGATTGCCGGAGACGATATTAAGCTTTGCGGAAATGGTAAAATGCAAATCGGAGAACCAGCTACAAATGGTACTCCTCCATATAAATATGAATGGTACCCTTCTGAAGGTCTATCAAGTACTACAATCCAATCACCGATAGTAAGTATAAAAAAAGCTATTACATACTATTTAAAAGTAACTGATGCTAATTCATGTGTTGGATTTGATACTGTAAATGTTACTACTTATGATTTAGCTCCACCTAAAGTGCAAATATTAGGAAGTAGTGATATTTGCAATTGCCATTCTACACAATTAACGGTTATTGATGATTTTGAGACTTATCAATGGAATACTGGTGAAACTACTAAGTCAATTACTGTAGAAAGTGCTGGAGAATATTTCGTAACTGTTACCGATAAAAGTGGTTGCATTAATACTTCTGAACCTATAATAATCAGTAATATCTCTGCTAAGACTTTAGTAACATTAAATGAAGATTTAATTGAAACCAAAATTAATGAAAATATTACTATCCCTCTAAAAATCAAATCTTCTCAAAATTTGAATGAATGTGGATTATTCAATTATGAAGCTAAAATTAGCTTTAATCGTTCAATTTTAGTACCAATTGATGGCACACCTTTCGGTGAAATTATTGAACCAAAAAGAACGCTTTTACTTAAAGGTACAAGAAATCCTGGAGATTCATTATTGATGGAAATGCACTTTAAAGCTGTTCTCGGAAATTCAGATTATACTGATGTAACCTTAGAATCATTCCAATGGACAGAATGCGAAAGCGATATTTCAATAATAGATTCAGCTGTAAAAATAATAGATTTATGTAATGCTGATGGAATAAGATTATTTAATTCTAATATAATTAATAATCCTTTAAAGCAAAATTATCCTAATCCTTTTGATAATTCAACCAAAATAGAATTTTCTTCAAATGATGATGATATTGCAAAAATTATCATTACAAATATGCTTGGCGAAATAATTCAAACATTTGAATATAATACTAAAAAGAATGCAAAATATGAAATTAATTTCGATGCAATTAATTTACCTAATGGAATATATACTTGCAAACTCATTATTGGGAATCAAGAATATAAAAGAATAATGAGAAAAATTAAATAGGAGCTTAATTAATTGAAATTTAGAATATTTATTATACTTTTTACTCTCATATTTTTATCATCTATTCGCACATCATTCTCTGCAAGTGGTCTAAATGATAGATTCCAATTTGGTATATTTGGTAATTATCTATTTGTTAATCAAGATGCCAAATTTAGAAATCTACCCGGTATTTATTCATGTTCCCCTGGCTATGAAAAAGGTACCGGATTTGCCTTAAATGCTGGACTATTAATGGAAATCCCATTTGGTAAATATTTCTTTATGGGACTTAGAGCTGGATATTCTTTTCTAAATACTGAGACTACTGCAAACGAAAATTTCCCTTATCAATTTGGCAATAACATTTTACAAGGTAGGATAATTCATTCAAATGAAATCAATTTGCACAACCTAACTAGCGAAGCTCATTTGTCAATTAGACCATTCGGAGGTATGATTATTTCAGCTGGTGCTATTGCTTATTTCCCACTTTATAGTGCTTTTAGTCAAAAAGAAGAATTAAACAAACCATCAGATTTTGGAGCTTTTGAAAATGGTCGTCGTACTCGAAATGAATATTATAACTATAAATTAAATAATGTGAATATTCCATTATTATTTGCCAAAGGTACTTTGTCTTATGAAATACTTTTAAATTCTAATGGTACAGTTAGGTTTGCCCCAGAGGTAGCTTATTTATATCCTTTAAATTCACTTATTAAAGATTTTGATTGGAAATTATCTGCACTTTCAGCTGGAGCTGCTTTAAAATTCTCATCAAAACCAAACAATCCATTAATTATAGATATTACTAGTAAAGATGAAATTAAATCCGCTGATTTTATTTCTTGTGATACTAATTTTCATAGTATTTTCCCAAATGAAATAGAATTACTTGGCAATGTTTATGCACCAGCAGGAATTAAATCATGGGAATTAAAACTCGAGAGAAATAATGAATTATTATATTTTCAAAGAGATACAATTGCCCCTCCTAAATCTTTTATTATCCCGCGATTTCGATTATATGATAATAATTCTAGCAATGACCCAATTAAGTATAAATTCTCTGTAACAGACTTTGAAAATCAAAAAGCAGAAAAAGAAGGAAAAATTCTAATAAATAAAAATGATGTTCAGCTATTTTCCTCATTAACTCCTTATGGAATTGACGACAAAGGAAATAAAGTGTCAGAAAATAATATTAAGATTGAACGTAAAATTTTAACTGAAGTCCATCCTCTCTTGAATTATGTCTTTTTTGACTCAAATTCTGACTCAATTCCAAGTAGATATAATAAATTAAGATCTTTCGAAACAATTAGATTTGGAATGGAAAATTATAAGAAATTAGATGTAATAGGTATTTATAGACATATTTTAAATATAATTGGCAAAAGGCTTACTGATAATCCTGAATCTCATATTAATTTGCGAGGTTTTGTATCAGACCATCAAAGCGAAGTAAACAACTTAGAATTAGCAAATAGAAGAGCTATACAAGTAAAAAATTATTTAAAAGATATTTGGGGAATTGCAGATTCAAGAGTAGTTATAGAGCTAAATCAGAACACTGTAAGCGGACTTCCATCTATGCGAAGCTATCCGGGAGAAGAAAACCATATTACAGAGTCTAATGATGAAAATCAAAGAGTCGAAATTACTACATTACCAGAATTTTCTTATCTTTTAGATCCTGTTACAATTAGTGATACTGTTTCCTTTATTAATCCTACTAAATTTGTTTTCAAACCGAAAATTGAATCAAATGGTCAAGATTATAGATGGAATCTCGATATTGGCTTAAATGGAAAATTATTACAAGAAATTACTCATAGCAATTACGATGCTGATTCTGTAATTATCGATTTAACTTCAAAAAAATCAGATTTAATTAAAAAAGATGGCAATCTCTCATATTTCTATTTTTTAAAAGATATTTATGGTTTACATTGCTACAAAGAAGGCAAGATCAATCTTGATATTACTGAAGCAGACTCCTCAATGAATAAATATAGTCTAATACTTTTTGATTACGAAAGCTATAATATTGGGACAAGAAATAATCAAATGATTGAGTTAATGAGATCAGCATTTCAAGATAATTCTTCTATCACTATTACCGGTTATACTGATATTTTAGGTGATAATAACTCTAATTTAGTGCTTTCTAAAAATAGAGCCTTGCAAACAGCAAGAGCTATTTTAAATGATAATTCTTTACAGCCCGATAGCAAATATCCTTTATATAATAATTCAACTGATTTAGTGATAGAAAAGAAACATTATAATAATATAAACTTTAATAAAATTATTTCTGATTTTGATATTACAGTACGCGGAGTAGGAGAAGCTCAACAGCAATTATATGATAATTCTACACCTGAAGGTAGATTTTATTCTCGTACTGTTACTATTTCAATAATTTATCAACATAAAGAATAGTATCTTTAGAATAATATCAACTTTAAAAATACGATTAAAAGATAAACGACAATTTATTAACATGAAAAACATAGCATTTCAAATAGAATATGACGGAACTAATTATGGTGGATGGCAAGTCCAACCAAATGTATTTACAGTACAAGAATGTATTCAAAATACAATTTATGAACTAAGCGGGGCAAAATGTATATTGATAAGCGCCGGTAGGACTGATTCCGGTGTTCACTCTTCCGGTCAAGTGGCTAATGCTCTATTTGATGATTCTTTCCCAATTCCAACTGATAAACTAGCTGCAGCATTAAATTCAAAATTGCCTGAAGATATTCGTATTAAGCAAGCAGTAGATGTCAATGAAGAATTTCACTCTCGATTTAATGCCTTAGCTAGAGAATACGAATATAATTTTCATACTGTTCCATCAGTATTTAAAAGAAATTTTTCGACTTTCTTTAAGTACCCTTTAGATGAAGATATTTTATTCACTACAAACCATCTTTTCTTAGGAAAACACGATTTTACTTCTTTCTCTAAAAATAACCCAAGTACTAAATCTTATATTTGCAATGTAGAAGTGTGCCGCTGGATAAAAACGTCTTCGACTGAATATAAATTAATTATCAAAGCTGATAGGTTCGTCTATGGTATGGTTAGATCTATAGTTGGATCAATGCTCGAAGCAGCAGCAGAAAGAATTTTCCCGACTGATATAATTTATGGTTTGCAGAACCCAGGACGTGATAAATTCATTAAATTAGCACCATCTACAGGCTTAATACTAACAAATGTTTTTTATAAAGAAAATATTTTTAGTAATTTATCTAAAAATAGATAAAAAAAATAGATAAAATTTTTTTTATTTTAAAT
>ENA-UOOK01004689-UOOK01004689.1-fermentation-metagenome-genome-assembly--contig:-NODE-4689-length-14407-cov-12.567517_pt1 | contig 14407 bp, 15 predicted proteins | sample MGYA00245777_ERZ724023 | MGnify/ENA primary metagenome ERZ724023 (study PRJEB28704, sample SAMN03018312) | fermentation metagenome | biome: anthropogenic terrestrial biome; feature: soil... | reverse complement strand
TAGGAGGAATGTCCCCAAATCAGGTCTCTGAAAAACGGGGTTAGGGCATCTTTCGGCCTAGCCCTCAGAATGACACGGTGTTCATAATGATTATAATTGAGCAATCTATCTGACAGCCATAAAATTTTCTATATCATTTACTGTCTTGATTATATCCTTTGATAAATTAATGATGCCGTTTTTTGTTACCCAAACATTATCTTCAATTCTTATGCCTATTCCTTCTTCTTTAATATATAGTCCCGGCTCTACGGTGTACACATTGTTTTCCTGCATTGTTTTGTCTCTTCTTATAAAATCATGCACATCTAATCCCAAAGGATGACCGATACTATGATAATAATAATTTACGACCTCTGAATCGTCTTTGATTATATTCAGCATTTTCAAACCTTTGGCAAAATGAGCTTTTACTTTATTATTAACATCTGTTTCAGATGCTCCCACATGCATTGCATTAATTGTAACATCCTGTGCTTCCAAAACCACATTGTAAATATCCTTTTGTCTCTGAGTAAATTTACCGTTTACAGGATATGTCCTTGTAATATCAGAGGCATAATTATTTGACAGTGCACCGAGGTCAAGAAGTATCATATCACCGTCTTCCATTTTGCGCTGCAGCTCAACATAATGCAGAATTACTGCATTTTTAGATGAAGCACCAATTATAGGAAAGCTTGGCCTTGAGTTTCTTGTCATCAGTTGATATTCAAAATCTGCTCTTGCCTGATATTCATACATTCCCGGTTTTAAATTTTTCATTACAAATTTTAAAGCTTCATTAGTATATCCTATGGCAGTTTTTATTTCTTCAACTTCTTCTTCTGACTTGGTGCTTCTCAGCTCAATCATAATATCCAATGAATTTTTAATATTCACTGCAGGATATTGAGCTCTCATCCAATGTGCAAAACTTCTGTAGCAATCATAAGGTTCATCTGCATCTGTAATATATGAGAAAATGTATACATTGTCAGGTCTGTCAGCAGATGACAACTTGCTTGAAAATTGAGTCAGAAGCTCATTTCTGTTTTCAACTGTCTTTATACCTGAAATTTTAGTTGCTTCTTCCTTTCTCATAAGGATGCCGTACCATTTTTCAAAATGCTCATCAACAGGCGGTATGTATAATGTTTCGTCTACCTTTCCTGCTATTTTGCTTATTATTAAAACCATATCCTCTCTGTCTATTCCCGTAAGATAAAAGAAATTCCTGTCAACGGAAAACGGATATTGCTGGTCAGCACTTTGTCTTGGTGCCTTTCCCGAAAAAAATACCGCTGCAGAATAATCATCCATTTTTTCTGCAAATTTTCTTCTGTTATTTATAAAAAATTCTGTTTTCATTTAATCCTCCCAAGATTTGGCCCTTTCAACCGCCTTCTTCCAGCCTCTGTATAATTTATTTCTTTCATCATCATTTATTGCCGGTTTAAACATTTTATTCATACTCCAGTTTTGAATAACTTCTCCTTTTGATTTCCAAAATCCTGTTGCAAGGCCTGCAAGATATGCCGCTCCAAGGGCAGTGGTTTCTGTAATGTCCGGTCTTTCGATATTTACATTAAGTATATCCGACTGAAATTGCATCAAAAAATTATTTGCTGATGCTCCTCCGTCAACTTTTAATACTGTTAAATTGATTCCTGAATCATCAATCATTGCTTCAATTACATCCTTAGTCTGATATGCAATAGATTCAAGTGTTGCCCTGATTATATGATTTCTGCCTGCACCCCTTGTTAAGCCCACAATTGCTCCCCTTGCATACATATCCCAATAAGGTGCACCAAGTCCTGTGAATGCCGGTACCAAATAGACACCTTTTGTATCAGCAACCTTATTTGCGAAATATTCCGAATCAGCTGAATCATGAATAATCTTAAGCTCATCCCTAAGCCATTGTATTGCCGCTCCAGCCACAAATATAGAGCCCTCCAAAGCGTATTCAACCTTGCCGTTTAAGCCCCATGCAATTGTCGTAATAAGTCCGTTGTGAGAGCTAACCGGCTTCTCGCCAGTATTCATAAGCATGAAACATCCTGTACCGTATGTATTCTTTACCATTCCTTCCTGAAAACAAAGCTGTCCAAAAAGAGCTGCCTGCTGGTCTCCTGCAATTCCTGATATGGGTATTTCAGTACCGAAAACCTGCATCCCGGTATTACCGTATATCTCTGATGACTGCCTTACTTCAGGTAGTATTTCGCAAGGGATATTTAATATGCCAAGAATTTTTTCATCCCACTGAAGCGTTTTTATATTGTAAATCATAGTTCTTGAAGCATTGGAATAATCAGTTATGTGTGTTTTCCCGCTCGTAAGATTCCATATGAGCCAAGTATCTACAGTTCCAAATAAGATATCGCCGTTTTCGGCTTTTTCCCTGACTCCTTCTACGTTGTCCAAAATCCACTTTATTTTTGTTCCGGAAAAATAAGCATCAATAACCAGTCCCGTATTTTCTTTTATATATGGCTCCAAGCCTGATTCCTTTAAACCATCGCAAATTTCCGCAGTCTGTCTGCTTTGCCACACTATTGCATTATATACGGGCTTACCTGTATTCTTATCCCACAAAATTGTAGTTTCTCTTTGATTTGTAATTCCTATGCATGCAATTTCAGAAACATTGATACCTTTTATGGCTTCTTTTGCGGCATTTAACTGTGTTTCCCAAATCTCCAACGGGTTGTGCTCAACCCATCCCGGAGCGGGATAAATTTGAGTGAATTCTTTTTGAGATATATTGACTATTCTGCCGTTTCTGTCAAAAAGTATCGCCCTTGAGCTTGTGGTACCTTGATCTAATGCAAGAACATATTTCTTTTTCATAGTAAACTCCTAAATAAATTAGGGATAACAATAACGATGTGCTCCCGTGCTTGGAATGTCCTCTTTATTTCTATTATATACTTCCATAACCCAAAAAACAATAAGCAAGAAAAAAGGGGACATAGCCCCTTACCCTCTTTTACTCTACCAGTCTTTTTTCACCCGTAATTTCCTGTACGGGCTTAATATCCTGGGTTACTTCTACAACTCCAAGGTACTTGCCTTTTTCGTCTCTTACAGCAAAATATCTTATGTAGACATATTTGTCACCCATATTAATCCAGAAGTCCTCGTGGTCTTTTTTGCCTGATTTGAAATCTTCAACGATTCCTTCCACTATATGTACGCTTGCAGGCGGATGACAATTTGAAACATTCCTGCCTATAATGGTCTTGGTTCGGGCAAATATTCTTTCACTGCTTTGAGAAAAATATTTTACAGTATCATCACTTCCCACAAAAGTAATGTCTATAGGAAGGGTGTTAAGCATGTTTGTAAGCTCCTCAATATTAAATACACCGGTAGGAAGAATTATAGCTCCCGGCTCCTTAATATCTTCTTTATACTCCTCTTTTGCTTCTTTATCAGGTTTCCATACAGGAACAAAATCAATTATACCTCCTATTTCGCCGCTGTCGTCAGCAACCCTTTTCCACTCATCCTGTGTCATTTTATCCAAAAGCATGGGAAGCATTATATTTTCTTCCTTGAATATCATTTCATTTATTCTGTTGAGCAATTCTTCCACGCTTTTTTTATGGTCATCGTTAAATACTCCATGGGATAAATCAGATTTAAGCATTTTCAAATCATCTCTTATTTCGTCATCCACACCCCACATTACTTTTGGGGGAGCGGTAATGCCGTACTTTTCCATGTAAGGGAACAAAAGATTTTCTTTTTTTGAATAATGAATATCTATTATTGACAATTCATCCAACCCCTTAAGAACAGCTTCAAGAGACTCCTTGTTCTTCTCTAAATATGGTTTGAGCTTCTCTTCAATAATTTTTCCCAATTTTCTGTTTTCCAACATCAAAACATTAACAGGATGTCCCGGTATCTTTGCAGGGTCTGTTTCCCTATGAATTTCTTCAATGGAGCCCTTAAATACAGCTGAATGAACATCACACAGCCTTTGCACTTCACTTATTGGAAGGCCTTCGCTTATTAATGCCTGTTCCGCATCTGTTATTTCTGAAGCAGATACACCTGCAAATGCATCTTCAAACTTTTGTCTTACTTCATCAACAGTCTTGCCGTCATGCAACTCCTTGATTATCTGTTTAATAATACCTTTACGATATTCTCTGTTATTAATACTTTCGCTCATATAGCTCTCCTTTTTATTCTTTTATTTCATACCCTCTTTTAATAAATTCTTTTTTTATTTCATCTATATTAAAGCCTTTGGCTTTAGCTCCCTTGGAAATTGTCATATATCTTCCCATGGTGTTAATCATATTTGGTTTGATAATATCTTTGAATCCTATTTCTTCTAAAATTTTAGCAATTTCCTCATTATCTCTATGTAGTTCATAAACCGTTTTAGTAAAATCAATTATTGGCATAACTACCCCCTAGGAATTCATCTTATTACCTTTATACCTATTTTATATTGTTTTAAACTTTATTTTCATTATATGTTATGATTATCGCAGAATATGTTATACACCACGCCCCCCTTCCTTGGAATCATGAGATTCTTCGGGCTAAAGCCCTTAGAATAACAATAAAAGAACGGGCTATTTATAACAATGAAAAATTATATTATATATTAATTATTACAAATATAAAATTATTTATTACAATTGACATATTTCATGTTGAACCTTTGGCATATATATTATATCATTAAATTACGTAAAGACGTAAAGAATAAATTTAGGAGGAAATTATGAAAAGAATTGTATTTGTTTTAAGTTTGGTATTGCTTTTGGCATTATCATCTGTTACCGCTTTTGCAGATGACGTCATAATAAATATCGATTCTACCGAGGTTGAATTTAATGAAGAGTTAGGTTTCCCATTTATTGATGAAAACAACAGAACTCAGGTTCCATTCAGAGCTGCTCTTGAAAAATACGGTGCTGAGGTTGATTGGGACAATGAAAGCAGGGCTGCAATTGCAGTAAAGGGTGAAATGGTTGTTAAAGTTCCAATCGGCGAAAATTACATATTAAAAAACGATGAAGAAATTCCTGTTGATACTGCTGCAAGAATTGTAAACGGAAGAACATTCCTTCCTATAAGAGCAGTCATTGAAGCTTTCGGCTCGGAAGTTCAATGGGATGCGGCATTAAATACCGTAGTAATTACTACAGAACCGGTGGATGCAAAGGCTTTGTATTTTGCAGCAAACGAGAAATCCTATGATTGGGATAATTATGATATTGATGCAAAGATAAATATGGAGTTTCCTGATGATGCAGGGAGTGCTCAATCATTGGAAATGAACATGAATATGACAATTTTCATGGAGCCTCTGAAGGCTAAAGTCAGTGCTTCAATGCTTATACCGGGAATGGAAAGCTTGGGTTTACAACAAATTGTGGATATGTACATGACTTTAGATGAAGAAAGCATAACTCAATATATGAGTATGCCCGGCGAAACCGGAGAACCCTCATGGGTGAAACAAACAATAGCAATTGAAATGCTGACTGATCTTATGAAAAATGACGAAGAAACAATTGCAAAAAATAAAGAATTAGCTAAAAAGTATACGGAGGATGTTAAATACTTCGGCAAATATACTGAAGATGGAAAAACATTATTAAGACTTCAGTTTACAATGTCCGGTGACATATATAAAGAAATATTCGCTGATATTTCAGATGTAATGCCTGAAACTGCAACCGAAGAAGAAGCAATGGCAGTTGAAATGTTAGAAGGTCTTGCAACCATGGACATTGGTGATTTGACATACATCGTATATATTGATGAAGCAACCGGTGAAATGGTAAAAATGGAAATGGATTTAGCTGACATGATTGTATCTATGATGTCAGGAATGACTGAAATGTTAGGTGTACCTGCTGAAGAAATGGAAGTTTTAAAGAGTTTGAAGGCTGTTATGACAATGGAAATTTTAAATATCAACAGCGCTGAAGATTTTGAAATTCCGGAGGAAGCTTTAAATGCACCGGAAATGTCTGAAATGTTTAAGACGAAAACTGGACTTGAAGTAGAAGTTGAAACCGAAGAAGAACTGTAATCAGTAGAAACGGTGAAAGGTGCACCTTAGCGGTGCACTTTTTTTGCTCTAATAAATGACAAGGCTGCGCCTTATTATGACCTGTTTTCCATATACTTCTCGGACATAGCTCTTAATTTTTCAATAATATCATAATTTGCGGAAGCTTTGCCTTCCATGTCAGCCTTGATAAGTTCAAACATATCATCAAGTCTTTCTGCCCCGACTGCTTCTACAAACTTTTTTATTCCTTTTTCCTTTATAACATTGGCTATATCCTTTATATAATGGTACCTTATTAAAATTTTTACATCTACAATAAACTCCTCTTCATATCCAAGTCTTTGAAGAATTTCTTCGCTTTTCTGCGCTGAGCTTATATGGTGACCGTGAAAATGACCTTTTCCCTTTTCATCCACAGTAAAGCAATCCGGCTTACTTATATCGTGAAGCAAAGCTGCCATTCTTAAATTAAGCTTTGGCTTAATTCCATCTACTACGGCCAATGTGTGCTCTAAAACATCCTTATCATGATAAGGAGTTCGTTGGTCAAAACCTTTAAGCCTTAAAAGCTCTGGAATTATATTATTCATTTCGCCGTCTTCCATTAATTTATATATCCCTTCTGAGGGAATTTCACTTAACAATATTTCATTTAAAATTTTTTTGTACATATTTCTCCTTTTATGAAACTTTTTCTTCAATTATTACGTCTAACTGGTAATATGGGTAATAAAAGCGCCAATCATGGGTTTTTACAATTATATTACATTAAACTGTAATTGTAAAATATAACTATATTAAAACCACAATTATAAATTGAAAAGCAGACTATTTGAATTATAAAAAACCAAACTATTTATTTTTAATGTAAAATAGTATATAATCATACTACAAGGTTCAGGAAGGTGATGTAATGAAAACTTTTAAAACTATATTAACTGCTGTCATAATCCTAATGATGATTTTTACTCTTAATACTTATGGTTTGTCTTATGAAGCAAGCAATCATTATGAGCTTGAAAATATTATCCTTGAGCAAATGAAAAAATATAATCCGGACTTTACTATTAAATATACCGGCTCCTTGAATAATATTGAAGAAGTTTTAAAAAGTATGGTAAATGAAGATATTTATTTAAGCTCCAATATTACAAAAGTGGATTGGACTATATCAGGAACCACGGCTGTAAGCAACATAAATGTAAAGACAAGTTATATTATGACAAAGGAAGAAAGAATTGAAGCCGATAAAATGATTGACGAAATCTTGGCTGATATTATAAAACCTTACATGAATGACCACGAAAAGGTAAAAGCAGTACATGATTATATTGTATCAATGGGCAAATATGATACCAAATCAATATATTATTCAGATTATGACCTGCTTACAAAAGGGACTTCTGTCTGCAACGGATATGCTCTTTTGACCTACAATATGCTAAGCAAGCTGAATATTCCCGTTAATTTAGTGCATGGTACTGCTGCAGGAGAAGCCCATATATGGAATATGGTAAAACTGCACGATTATTGGTTCCATTTGGATGTAACGTGGGATGACCCTGTTTCTGATAGGGATGCAGTATTTTATACATATTACATGCTTACAGAAAAAGAAATTTCCAAAGATCATACAATTGATGCCGATTTGACGGTGCCTAAATCAACCAAGAACTATTATGACTACCTTAAGGAATTATCCTATGATAAATTGATGGTTGAAACCGGACTTGATATGTATAGTGAGGAAAATTCGGCAAAAAACGAAACTGAATTAAAGAATTTGCTTGTCAGCAAAATCACGCATCGGCCTCTAAGGATTTCAGTAAGATTTGACAAGTCGATTTCTCAGGACAGCATAATAAATGCAATATCACAGTTATATAAATATGATTATATATCGGCATTTCAATATAATGCAAATGACAGTGATATTACAGGCCAATGGAAAGTTTTAAACTTATTTATCACATATAAAGAAACGCCTGACAAAATAACTTTAGACTTTGCAAGAAATGTTTATAATACTGCTACACAAGTAAAATTTAACGTTCACGCCCTGTATGGTAATAAAAAAGTAAATATCACAGATGATGTGTATATTTATCCCTATGATGCAAACAAAATAGATGTTTCAAAAGGAACTATGAAATTCAATGAGCCGGGAAACTATAATTTATTATTTGAATTCCAGGGACTTCGCGAAACAGTATCCATTACAGGGTTAAATTCAATCGCATTTAATTACATTACAGACAAAAAGCCGGACAATTACGTTAATGTGAAGGTTTATGACCAATATATAGATTTCAGTTCAATAGCTCAGTGGCCGATTATTGAAAACGACAGAACTATGGTGCCTTTAAGAGCTGTATTTGAAGTATTAAACTGTAACGTAAGGTGGGAAGAATCTTCAAAGTCTGCAGTTGTGGAGCATGGCTCAACAAAAATAATTATACCGGCAAACTCTGCCACAGCTTATATTAACGGGAAAGCTAATTCTTTGGACGTTCCTGCAAAAATAGTAAATGACCGCATAATGATACCCCTTAGATTTGTCAGTGAAGCTATTGAAAAAACCGTTATTTGGGATGATCCAAACAAAACAGTGCTGATTTATTAGGAGGTTTGCTATGCCTATTGATTTCGGATTCATATTCATGATTTATCCGATTATGTTTCTTTTAATAATAGCCGCGTTAATAATATTATTCTTTAAAAATAGAAGAGACAGATAATCATAATCTGTCTCTATGTTTTTATTATTTTCTCAATACTTCAACCGCTTTTTGAAGCTGGGTATCAGTTTCATAAAATTCATATCCGTAACCTTCTGCATCTTCAGGCAGTTGAATTTCAATATCCGGCTCGATTCCCACACCATGTATGTTTATACCTGCCGGTGTGAAGTATTCAGAAATTGTCATTTTAATTCCTTCGCCGTCATTTCCGAATCTTTGAACCTTCTGTACTATTCCTTTGCCGAATGTTTTATTTCCAATTAAGACTGCTCTATCAGTATCTTTCATTGCTCCGGCCATAATTTCAGAAGCACTGGCACTTCCTTCGTTAATTAATATAACAATGGGGATATCCTCCATTTTTTCATCTGATTTGAAGTATTCTATTTCTCCTGCTTTTGTCTTTGTGTAGGTTACTATACCTTCTCCCATAAACATATCTGCTATTTCAACGGTGGTGCTAATCATGCCTCCCGGATTAAACCTTAAGTCTATGACCAACCCTTTCAAACCTTTATTTTTTAAAGTCGCATATGCAGCTTTAAAATCCTTTGCTGTCTGCATGTCAAATGTTGTAACTCTGATATATCCTATATCCTCTCCAAGCATTGCAGGCTTAATAGTTTTAATTCTTATTTTCTCCCTGTTAATAACTATATCTGAAACATTTTGAGTTCCGTCAGAAGCAGCTCTTTGAATAGTCAATGTTACATTTGTCCCCGGTTCACCTTTCATAACCTTTACTGCTGCATCAATCTGGTCTGCAGTATATTCAACACCGTTAATACGGGTAATTTTATCACCTGTTTTCAGTCCTGCCTTTTCTGCAGGAGTATCCTCAATAGGTGAAACAATGATTATTTTATTGTCATCACCGGCAGTTATATAAACTCCTATGCCTTCATATGAACCTTCCGTATCCTGCATTAAAGATTCAAATTCTTCCTTAGTCAAAAACTGTGTATATGGATCGCCTAAAGCCCTTAATGTTCCCTGTAATGCTCCTTCAAGCATTACTTCTTCATCAGCTTCATACAAGAACTCCGTTTGTGCTATTTGCATTACACTTTCTTGTTTGGCGTATTTTTCAGATATTTCTTTCATTTGAACAAATTCATCTTTTGATAAAAACACCTTTTGTCCCATTTCAACCAAGAACACATTCCCAAGAGTCAAGACAAGAAAGGCCGTAACAAAAACAACCACAACTATAGTAAGAATGTATTTCCTCTTCGATACCATATACTCACTCCCGCTATTAAAATTAAGCTTGAAATTAAAACGCTTATATTTATTTATATGCCTTCAATATTATTTTATCCTAAGAAAATTAATACAGCCTCACATACATTTGCTATTATAACATATATCGCTTTGAATTAATATGAATTTCTATAATTTATTTAAAACAAAGCGAATTTTGGTTGTTTTTTATATGAAACTTACTTATTTCTTCTTTACATTTAGCACTGAATAATGTTGTATCCATGCCCATTGCTATGTATTGAAATCCTTGCTCTGCACGTTTTCTTGCAGCTTCGCCGTTCCCTGTAAAAATACCTGCTATTTTATTGTATCGCTTTGTTATTTCGAGAACCTTCTCAGCGGCATTTTCAACTAATTCATGAGTTACCTGTCCCGTTACTCCCATGGATTGGGACATATCATAAGGTCCTAAAAATATAACATCTATTTCAGGAATTTTACATATTTCTTCAAGGTTTTCCAAACATATTTTATTTTCGCAGTGAGTGATTATTAACGTTTCTTCATTTGCACTATCGGTATAGTTTGAAATATCACAAAAGCCGTAATCAGCCGACCTTGGAAAAGCCAAACCCCTTTTACCCACAGGCTCATATTTGCTTTTTTCTATGATTTCCTTAGCAGACTTTGCATCATTAATCTGCGGAACCTGGATTCCATGAGCCCCAATATCGAGAGTATGTAGTATTGTGCTCTCTTGCCTGTCAGGGATTCTTACAATTGGAGTAATTCCTCTTACTTCTGCTGCTCTAATCAAGTGTTGAGTACTTTCTGCTCTCATAGGCCCATGTTCATTGTCTATTATTACAAAATCAAACCCCGCCAAACCTGCGATTTCAACTAAATCCGGAGCATTGCACACAATGAATGTCCCTAATGCAGCTTTTCCTGCATATAACTTTTCTTTAAGCTTATTTTTTATCATTTTACCTCCTCTATTAACTTTGATTTAATTAAATTTCCTAATCTTTCAATTCCAATTCTTATTTTAAGACAGTATTTCATAACCTCTTCCCTCAACTGTCATAATGTCAGAGGTAATTTCTCTTACTATATCAACAGGCAGACATTCCCTTGCAATTGCCCCGCCGCCAAAGGAAATTACATCAGGATCGATCATGGAACTGAATAAGCCTTTTATAATATTAGCCGGTTTCTCCATTGTTTTCATTCGTTTTGCATATTTTGACATACTACAGTCCTCTTTAATTCTTAATTTTCATTCTTAATTCTAAGTCTTCCGTGAGTATTTTTTTAGATTTCTTCAATTATACCATCAAAAATAATTTAAGCAAATAATATTAAAAAATTGTCAATGGTAAACGGATAATAACGATTAATACAGATATCATTATAAATTTAACAGTATTTTTACAATTATTCTTTCTTTCAGACATATGATATTCAAAACAATGTCGAAATTAAGCGAATAAACAATTATTACAGAATTGTAAGACTTAATCCATTGTTTGTATTGTTAGTTAATTATATAATTATCAAAGTGATTAAAAAATTAAGGAGGATTTATAATGAAAGGTTGGCAATTTACAGGTACGGGGGAACCGCTTAAGTTAGTAGAACAAGAAACCCCTAAGGCAAAAGAAGGTTATGTAGTTATTAAGGTCGCAAACTGTGGTCTCTGTCACTCTGACGTTGGCGCTTTAGATGACCCGGGTTGGGTTGGCAATATCATTAAGAAAGTTCCGGTTATTATGGGCCACGAAGCCTCCGGTGTCATTACCGAAGTTGGTCCTGGTGTTGAAGGCTGGAAAGTCGGCGATCGTGTAGCAGTATGTCCTATGTATACTGCAGATGATGCTGGTCCAGGTTATGGCCGTGACGGTGGATATGCAAACTACACAACAGCTCCTCAAGAAATGTTAGTAAAAGTTCCGGATAATGTAGACCTTGCACAAGCAGCAGCTTCTACCGATGCTGGTATGACCTCATACCATGCAGTAGTCCAAGCCGGTGGTGTTAAAAAAGGTACTAAGGTTGGTATAATCGGTATTGGCGGCTTAGGGACAGTCGGCGCTCGTGTAGCGATTGGCCTTGGAGCAGAAGTTTATGCCGCTTCCCGTAGCGAAAACGCCCGTAGAAAAATAGAAGCAGACGGTGCTTATAAGACAGCTGTAAGTATCACTGAATTCAAAGATGACAATCTAGATGTTATCATTGACTTTGCCGGTTTTGGAAAAACTCTAAGTGATGCTGTTGCAACAGTTGGCTTCAAAGGCAAAGTTGTTGTGGTCGGTATGGGAGCACTAGAATTCCCGCTAAATACTTCTACTTTAATTACAAGGCAATTAAAAGTAGTTGGCTCCAATGGTGGTACACAAGAAGACATAGCAAACGTTCTTGACTTGATTTCTAAAGGTGATTTAACCATTGATATTCAACTAATTGACTTCGATGAAGTGCCGGAAAAAATTGATGTTCTACGTGAAAGATCGGTAGAAAGACGCTTTGTCATGGAAACGAAAGAGAAAGATTACCAATAATTAATGCCATTAAAGGATGACGGCATTAAAGGAAGAATGGTAGCAATGATTAAGGATGAAGATCGTTAATTAACGATACAATAAAAGGCTTTCAATATTATGTATTGATAGTCTTTTTGTATTTTTCGGAACTTCTATTATTAAACCGATTAACCAATCTGATAGTTTTAAAATTTGGGGTATTCAGCTAACAAAAGTATTGATTATGGACACTGCTGATGATAGAATAAAATCAATGAAATTAGAACCTAGATATGTTATACCAAAGGATACTTAATGCATTACTTTATCCTGCTTACTGTGTGTAAATATAAATTTAAATTAACAAGGAGGCATTGTCGTGGATAAAAGCGAACAAATACTTGAGTTAATAACCGAAATGAATAAAGACATAAAGGAAGACTTTAAAGGCATACGCTCTGATATGCAGAAAGGTTTTACAGGTGTATATTCCACAATGCAAGAAGAATTAAGCAATGTCTACTCTGATGTTAAAGATGTAAGAACAGAATTAAAGTCCGATATTAAAAAAGTTAAAATGACACTTGAAAATGATACAAATAAAAATATTAATCTGCTTGTCGAAGGACAGCAAAATTTAAACGCTAAAATTGATGAAGTGTTAAAATTTGAAAGCGAAAAAGAACTATTGACTATTAGAATTGAAATTCTTGAAAATGAACTTAATCGTCTTAAAGCTCGACTTGATGAAATAGCTTAACTGTATGTAAATATAAATCATAAAGATAGACTGGGGATTGCTCCGCAGTCTTTTTCATTAATTCTAAACAATCGTGTTTAAATCAATAGGAGGGATTAGATTACAGTCCAACCGCCATCAACAGAAAGAATTTGTCCTGTTGTATAGCTTGATGCATCTGAAGCAAAATATACTACAGCTCCGTCTAATTCTCCCCTTTTACCGATTCTGCCCATTGGGCAATATGTTTTTACTACCTTAGCAAATTCTTCATCACCAACTACAGCTTCTGTCATTTCACTTTCAAAATATGCTGGTCCGATAGCATTTACCGTAATGTTATATTTTGCCCACTCGTTGGCTAATGATTTTGTCAACATAAGCACGCCGCCTTTTGAAGTACAGTATGCTGATAAAGGCAGTCCTGTCATTGCTACAGTACTATGTATTGAGCCTATATTAATAATTTTGCCATAGTTGTTATCAACCATGTGTTTTCCGACTTCACGAGCAAAGAAATACACACTGCTCAAGTTCATATCCATCATTTTATTCCATACCTCATCTGACTGAACTTCTGCCGGTTCGAACAAGCCAATTCCTGCATTGTTAACCAAAATATCAATTTTTCCGTAGCATTCCAATATTGCTGCAACAGCTGCTTTTATGTCATCATTCTTCAAAACGTCACATTTAACAGCAAAACAGCGTACACCTAATGCTTCGATATCTGCCTTAACAGCATTTAGTTTTTCAACCCTCCTTGCAACAATAGCAATATCAGCACCTTGTCTTGCAAGAGCTTCAGCAAATTGTACTCCTAACCCTGATGAAGCGCCCGTAACAATTGCAATCTTTCCTTTCAGATTGAATAACCCTGACATTTTACTCCTCCTTTATAATATATTTGAAGAACTCATATTATTTTAATTATACCCAGTTAATTATATACCTAAACAATAATAAATGTACGGAGCTCATAACTTGTAATATGGAATTGTTACGGTTAATGATATACTTAAATAAATTCAATATTTATCAAAGGAGATAAAAAAGAGATAAATTGAAAAATTCATCTCTTTTTATTTTGTGTAACTATTGCAATCAGTGAGCCATGAGGGATTCGAACCCCCGACGAACAGATTCGAAGTCTGCCACTCTA